>ERZ781398.3389-NODE-3389-length-12449-cov-4.902856_pt1 | contig 12449 bp, 12 predicted proteins | sample MGYA00433077_ERZ781398 | MGnify/ENA primary metagenome ERZ781398 (study PRJEB29847, sample SAMN06458254) | wastewater metagenome | isolation source: Wastewater bioreactor | place: South Africa: Cape Town | study: EMG produced TPA metagenomics assembly of the... | reverse complement strand
CCACGGTGAATCCACCTGGAACCTGGAAAACCGCTTCACCGGCTGGACCGACGTCGACCTGACGCCCCTGGGCATCGAGCAGGCCTGCGCCGCCGGCCGCCTGCTGAAGGCCGAGGGCCACGACTTCGACATCGCCTACACCAGCGTGCTGACGCGCGCCATCCGCACCCTGCACCTGGCGCTCGACCAGATGGACCGCCTGTGGTTGCCCACGGTCAAGCACTGGCGCCTCAACGAGCGCCACTACGGCGCCCTGCAGGGCCTGAACAAGGCCGAGACCGCGCGCCAGTACAGCGACGAGCAGGTGCTGGTGTGGCGCCGCAGCTACGACACCCCGCCGCCGGCGCTGACGCCCGACGACCCGCGCTGCGAGCGCCGCGACCCGCGCTACGCCCGCCTGAATCCCGGCGAGGTGCCGCTGACCGAGTGCCTGAAGGACACGGTGGCGCGCGTGCTGCCGTTCTGGAACGAGTCCATGGCGCCGGCCATCCGCGCCGGCAAGCGCCTGCTGGTGTCGGCCCACGGCAATTCGATCCGCGCCCTGGTGAAGTACCTGGACGACATCTCCGACGCCGACATCGTGGGCCTGAACATCCCCAACGGCATCCCGCTGGTGTACGAGCTGGACGCCGAGCTGCGGCCATTGCGCCCGCACTACTACCTGGGCGACGCCGACGCCATCGCGCGCGCCGCCGCCGCCGTGGCCAGCCAGGGCAAGGCCTGAGGCTGAGAGCCCGAGCCGTCGCGCGCCGGTTTGTCACGGAACTTAGCGCGCCGGATGCGGCCAAAAGCGGGCAGAAGGTATATATTGAGCCATTGAGCGACAGCGTCGCAGGAACCACCAGACCATGAGTCAGAAAACCAGGATTGCCGGATGGATCGCCATGGGCGCGCTGGCCGGCGCGTTGACCACCGTCTCGCTGCAGACCGTGGCGCGCGGCACGCTGGCGCCCCTGCCGCTGGAGGAGCTGCAGCAGCTGGCGGCGGTGTTCGGCATGATCAAGTCGGACTACGTGGAGCCGGTGAACGAGAAAAAGCTCATCACCGACGCCATCTCGGGCATGGTGTCCAGCCTCGACCCGCATTCGCAGTACTTCGACAAGAAGAGCTTCAAGGAATTCCGCGAAGGCACGACCGGCCGCTTCGTCGGCGTCGGCATCGAGATCACGCAGGAAGACGGCCTGGTCAAGGTGGTGTCACCCATCGAGGGCTCGCCCGCCGACCGCGCCGGCCTCAAGCCGGGCGACCTGATCACCAAGGTGGACGACACCGCTGTCAAGGGCCTGTCGCTGAACGAGGCCGTCAAGCGCATGCGCGGCGAGCCGGGCACCAAGGTGCTGCTGACCATCCTGCGCAAGGACGAGAACCGCACCTTCCCGGTCACCATCACGCGCGAGGAAATCCGCACCCAGTCGGTCAAGGCCAAGGTGGTCGAGCCCGGCTACGCCTGGCTGCGCTTGTCGCAGTTCCAGGAGCGCACGGTTGATGACTTCGCCACCAAGCTGGAAGACATCTACCGACGCGAGCCCAACCTCAAGGGCCTGGTGCTTGACCTGCGCAACGACCCGGGCGGCCTGCTGGATGCGGCCGTGGCCGTATCCGCCGCCTTCCTGCCCGAAGGCGTGACCGTGGTGTCGACCAACGGTCAGATCGAGGAAAGCAAGTCGGTCTTCAAGGCGCGCCCCGAGGACTACATGCGCCGGCGCGGGGTCGATCCGCTGCGACGCCTGCCGGCCGCGCTCAAGACCGTGCCGCTGGTGGTGCTGGTCAACGAAGGCTCGGCCTCGGCCAGCGAGATCGTCGCCGGGGCGCTGCAGGACCACAAGCGCGCCATCGTCATGGGCAGCCAGACCTTCGGCAAGGGTTCGGTCCAGACGGTGCGCCCGCTGGGCCCGGACACGGCACTGAAGATCACCACCGCGCTCTACTACACCCCCAGCGGCAAGACCATCCAGGCCAAGGGCATCGTGCCCGACATCCTGGTCGACGAGACCGCCGAAGGCAGTCCCTTCGCCGTGCTGCGCATGCGCGAGGCCGACCTGGACAAGCACCTCAACGGCGGCGGCGAGCCCGAGAAGAAGGACCCGGCGCTCGAAAAGGAGCGTGACGCCGCCTTGAAGCGCCTGGAAGAGGAATCGCGCAAGCCCGCCGCGCAGCGCCGCCCGCCCGAGTTCGGCAGCGCACAGGACTTCCCGCTGCAGCAGGCACTGGCCCAACTCAAGGGCCAGCCGGTGAAGGCCAGCAAGACGCTGGCGCTGCGCAAGGAAGAACCCAAGACCGAATAAGCCCCCGCGCCGCACCGCGGGACAGGCGCCGATGGACGACCGGCAACTGCTGCGCTATTCGCGCCACCTGCTGCTCGACGACATCGGCGTCGAGGGCCAGCAGCGGCTGCTGGACGCGCGCGCGCTCGTCGTCGGCGCCGGCGGCCTGGGTTCGCCGGTCGCGCTGTACCTGGCCAGCGCCGGCGTCGGCCAGCTGACCCTGGTCGACGACGACACGGTCGATCTGACCAACCTGCAGCGCCAGATCATGCACACCGAGGCACGCATCGGCCAGGCCAAGGTGGCGTCGGCCCAGGCGGCGATCCACGCCATCAACCCCGAGGTGCGCGTGCACACCGTGGCGCGCCGCGCCGACGAAACGCTGTTCACCGAACTGGCCGCCAGTGCCGACGTGGTGCTGGACTGCACCGACAACTTCGCCACCCGGCAGGCGCTCAACCGCGCCTGCGTGGCCACCGGCCGGCCGCTGGTGTCCGGCGCGGCGATTGGCTTCGATGGCCAGGTGTCGGTGTTTGACCTGCGCCAGCCCGACTCGCCCTGCTACGCCTGCGTGTTCCCGCCCAGCCAGACGGTGGAAGAAGCACGCTGCGCCACCATGGGCGTGTTCGCGCCGCTGGTGGGCATCATCGGCACGCTGCAGGCGGCCGAGGCGCTGAAGCTGCTGGCCGGCGTCGGGCGGCCGCTGCGTGGCCGCCTGCTGATGCTGGAGGCGCGCCAGATGGAATGGACCGAATTGCGCGTGCCGCGCCAGTCCGACTGCCCGGTGTGCCAAGGTCGCGACAGCGTGCCGGCCGCCACCCACCCGACCGACCCGACGTCGGGGTGAGCCACCCAGCCGGCGCCCGCCCGCGGTGCCACAATCGTTTTCCCGACCCCCAAGCATCCCCCAGGAGAGCCTCGTCATGAACCCCCAGGACACCCCCGAAAAACCCGTCGACCCGGCCGAACGCACCATCGAAACCGCCCGCCGCTACGCCAACGAGGCGCTCGACCGGGCCGATGCCGGCGTGCGCAGCCTGCGCGAGGACGTGCAGCCGACCATCGACGCCCTGTCGGCGCGCATGCAGGAACTGGCCGAGCGCAGCAAGGCCATGGCCGCCGAGACCTCGGCGCAGGCGCGCGAGAAGCTGAACGAATACGGTGAAAAGACCAGCGCCTACGTGGCCCAGCAACCGCTCAAGTCGATGGCCATCGCCGCCGCCGCCGGCGCCGCCCTGGCCCTGCTGCTGGGGCGCCGCCGCGACTGAGCTTCTGAGTGGCGCGACGCTCAGGCGGCATCGGTGGGTTCGGGCGGGCCGCCCACCACCTGCGCCTGCGCCTGCAGCCGTGCCAGCATGTCGGCCAGCTGGGCGCGCTCGGCCGGGCTGAGCACCGACAGCAGTCGGCCGTTGATGTCGGCCACGCGCGGCCGCAGCCGCGCCTGCAGGGCGCTGCCCTGCTCGGTCAGCCGCAATGTCACTTCGCGCCGGTTGCCCGGGCGCGGGATGCGCTGCACCAGCTTTTTCTGCACCAGTTCCGACAGGGCGCGCGAGGTTCTGGCGCGATCCAGCCCGGAGCGCAGCGCCAGCGCCGACGGCTGCATGTCCGGGTGCTCGGCCAACAGGGCCAGCAGACGCCACTGGCGCCGGCTGATGCCGAATTCGGTCTCGCACAGGCGCACCACGGCACGGCCCGCGCTGGTCTGCAGGTTCCACAGCACGTACAGCACCATGTCGTCGAGCGTCCGGGGCTGGTCCAGGCGAGCCGGTGACACGCGGGTTAATCCTGAGAATGATTGATTTGGTCAACTGACGGTCGTCAACCTACAGTCGCGCATTCTGTAGTAGGCACCTTCAGGAGACAAGCCTTGAATCGAAGAAACCTGTTGCTGACCGGCGCCGCCGCCGCCGTCGGCGCCCTGGCCGGCGGCGCGCGCGCCCAGAGCGACAACACGCTGCGCCTGATCGTCCCCTACGCCCCCGGCGGCTCCAGCGACCGCGCGGCGCGCATCGTGGCCGACAAGCTGACCGCCAGGCTGGGCGGGCCGGTGGTGGTCGAGAACAAGACCGGCGCCGGCGGCCGCCTGGCGATGCAGCAAACCAAGGGCCTGCCCGCCAGCCAGAACGTGCTGGTGCTGGCCAATCCGGCGACCATGGTGGTGGCGCCGCTGGTGTTCAAGGATAACGGCTACGACCCGGACAAGGATTTCCAGCCGGTGTCGCAGGTCAGCGACTACGAGTTCGGCGTCGCCGTCGCCACCGCCGTGCCGGTCAAGGAAATCAAGCACCTGCTGGCCTGGCTGCGCGCCAACCCCAACCAGGCCAACTTCGGTGTGCCGGCCACCGGCAGCCTGCCGCACTTCTTCGGCCTGATGACGGGCGAGAAGGCGCAGATCCCGGCCCAGGTGGTGGGCTACCGCGGCTCGGGCCCGCTGCTGACCGACCTCATCGGCGGCCAGGTGCCGGTGGCCTTCGACACCTTCGACACCCTGCTGCCGCAGCACGAGGCGGGCAAGCTGCGCATCCTGGCGTCTTCCGGCGCCAGGCGCTCGCCCTTCGCGCCCGACGTGCCGACCTTCAAGGAATCCGGCCTGGACCTGGCGGCCAGCGGCTGGAACGCCTTCTTCGCGCCGGCCAGCATGCCGGCCGACCGGGTGGCGCGCCTGGGCAGCGCCATCCGCGAAGTGATGCAGGAGGAGGACACGCGCCGCAAGTTTCTCGACGCCAGGATGGGGCCGGTAGCCAGCACGCCGGCACAGACCGCCGCCATGCTCAAGGCCTTCCGCGCGCAGTGGGCGCCGGTGGTGCAGAAGTCCGGCTATCAGCCCTGAACCCCGACCGGAGAGTCCCTTGCCCCGCATCCCCTGTCACACCCTCGGTGGCCTGCTGGCCACCCTGGCCCTGCTGCCCCTGGGCGCATCGGCCCAGACACCCGCCGGCCTGCCCGGCCACGCGGTGAAGTTCGTCAACAACTTTCCGCCCGGCGGCCCGTCGGACATCATCGCCCGCTCGCTGTCGGCCGAGCTGCAGAAGTCGCTCAAGCAGACCTTCATCGTCGAGAACAAGCCCGGCGCGGCCGGCAACATCGGCGCCGAGCAGGTGGCCAAGAGCACCGCCGATGGCACCACGGTGCTGCTGGGCATCGACACCGTCTTCACCGTCAACCCGTTCATCTACAAGCGCCTGGCCTTCAAGCCCGCCGACTTCAAGCCGGTGATGGTGATCGCCTCGTCCGGCCTGCTGGTGGGCGTCAACCCGGGCACCGGTTTCAAGACGCTGGGCGAGCTGGTGGCCGCTGGCCGGCAGGGCAAGGGCCTGAACTTCAGCTCGGCCGGCTCGGGCTCGCCCGGCCACCTGGCGGTGGAGCTGTTCAAGGACGCCACCGGCATGAAGATCACCCAGGTGCCCTACAAGGGCAACAGCCCGGCGGTCAACGCCGTGCTGGCGGCCGAAGTCGACGGCGGCGTGCTGGCCACGCCCGGCATGCTGCCGCATGTCAAGGCCGGCAAGATCGGCGCGCTGGCCGTCACCAGCCGCCAGCGCTCGCGCCTGGCGCCCGAGGTGCCGACGGTGGCCGAGGCCGGCTTCAAGGGCCTGGAGCAGGAGGTGCTGTACGTGGCCATGGTGCCGGCCGCCACGCCCGACGCGGCGGTGCAGACCCTGGCCAAGGCGATGACCGACGCGCTGGCGCAACCGGACATCCGGCAGCGCCTGATCGACCTCGACCTGCAGGCCGAGGGCCTGACCGGCGCCGCCGCCACGCAACGGCTGACGGCGCTGGCACAGCACTACGAACGCGTCATCCGGGCCACCGGCATGCACGTCGAATGATCCTGATTTGATAGCTGCTCGCGCTGATTGAACAAGCGCAAAATACCTGCATGACCCTAAGCCATCGCCCCAACATCATCTACATCGTCGCCGACGACCTCGGCTACGCCGACCTGGGCTGCTACGACGGCCGCGACGAGTCCTGGGGCCCGGTGTCGCCGGTGCTCGACGGCCTGGCCACCCAGGGCGTCAAGTTCACCCAGGGCTACAGCAACTCGCCCGTGTGCTCGCCCACGCGCTTTGCGCTGATGACGGCGCGCTACCAGTACCGCCTGCGCGGCGCCGCCGAGGAGCCCATCAACAGCAAGAGCCGCGGCAGCCAGACGCTGGGCCTGCCGCCCGAGCACCCCACGCTGCCCTCTCTACTGCGCGATGCCGGCTACCGCACGGCGCTGATCGGCAAGTGGCACCTGGGTTTTGCGCCCCACTTCGGGCCGCTCAAGTCCGGCTACGAAGAAGCCTACGGGCCGCTGGCCGGTGGGGTGGATTACTTCACCCACTGCGACTCGGCCGGCCGGCACGACCTGTGGCTCAACGATGCCCCGCGGCACGAGGAAGGCTATCTGACCGACCTGCTGTCGCGCCGCGCCGTCGATTACGTCGAGCGCATGGCGACGCAGGACGCGCCGTTTTTCATCAGCCTGCACTACACCGCCCCGCACTGGCCGTGGGAGACACGCGAGGACGCCGGCCGCGCGCCCCAGGTCAAGGACAACCTGTTCGACCTGGCGGGCGGCAACATCCACGTCTACCGCCGCATGATCCACCACATGGACGAGGGCATCGGCTGGATCGTCGAGGCGCTGCGCCGCACCGGCCAGCTGGACAACACGCTGATCGTGTTCACCAGCGACAACGGCGGCGAGCGCTTCTCCGACAACTGGCCGCTGGTGGGCGGCAAGATGGACCTGACCGAAGGCGGCATACGCGTGCCCTGGATCGCCCACTGGCCAGCCGTCATACGCCCCGGTGGCACGAGCCGCCAACTGTGCATGACCATGGACTGGTCGGCCACCATGCTGGCCGCCGCCGGCGTGGCCGCGCACCCCGGCTACCCGCTGGATGGCGTGTCGCTGCTGCCGGTGCTGCGCGATGCCGGCCATGCGTTTGATCGCCCGCTGCACTGGCGCATGAACCACCGCGACCAGCGCGCGCTGCGCGACGGCGACTGGAAATACCTGCGCGTGGACGGCCACGACTACCTGTTCAACATCCCGCAGGACGAACGCGAGCGCGCCAACCTGGGCCACCAGCAGCCCGATCGCCTGGCCGCCATGCGCGCCGACTGGGAGGCCTGGAACGCCAGCATGCCACCCATTCCAGAGGATGCGACAGTGAGCCTCGGCTATTCCGCCAAGGACATGCCGCAGCGCTAGGAGCGTGGGCGGCAGAAGGCGCCTGCACGCCAAGCCGTTCTTTTGGACGATTTCAGGCTCTGGCGCCCACACATCGGGCGCCAGCAGCTATCAAATACATAGTGATCGGCAGCCCCTATCGACTGCTGTGGGCGACGCGGGCGCGCCGCCGGCCGGCCCGCGCGTCAGCGCATCGGCAGCGGCTCGGTGCCTGGCGCGTAGCGTGGCGACGGGGGTGGACGCGGGGGCTCCCAGGGCTCGCGGCGCGGGCGCGGCGGCGGGCGCCAGTGCCGGCTGGCCGCAGGCCAGGGCGGCGTTGGCGCGCGCGGTGCGGATTTCTTCTTCCGACGCGGTGCGGCTGGCGGCCCGAAAACTGGCCTCGGCGCGAGCGGCGCGGCAGCCGTCGGATTCGGCAGGCGAAGGTGGCACACGCGCGGCCTCGGCCTGGCGCGCGCCCTCCAGCCGCAGCTGCTCGCGCTGCACGGTCAGCGCTTCGCGGCGCTCGGCGGCTTCGCGCGCCTGGGCGGCGCTGGCCGCGTCCTGCGCCAGCTCCGCCTCGCTGCGCCGGGGCACCACCAGCTCGCCACCCGGACAGGGCTGGTCGGTGTAGAGGATGCGGCCACTGGCCGGGTCCTTGCAGCGCACGGCCTGCGCACCCGCCAGGGCGGGCAGCAGGCACAGGGCGACAAACAGGGCAAAACGGTTCATGGATGGGCGGGTCGGGGCGGCGGAAATCAGAGGCTGGGAGTTTTTTGTGCTTGCCCGAAAGGCGCGTCAAAACACCGCTGATCTAGGCGCAAAGCACAGCCATGGCCCGAGCCATGGCGAGCATTTGCAACGACGAGCAGCGGTGTTTTGGCGTGCAAGGCGGGCATGGGCAAAAGACTCTCAGTCTCTCGGGTGCACTGTATAACGCCGGCACCCCCCACCGCGCCGACCGGCGCCCGGCTACCATTCTGACCTGATGCCGCCCCAGCTTGCCCGCCACCTGCCGTTCCTGCGCTGGCCGCGCCCCAGTGCGCGGCTGCTGCACGGCGAGGCGCTGGCCGGGGTGACGGTGGGGCTGATGGTGATCCCGCAGGGCGTGGCCTACGCCCAGCTGGCGGGCATGCCGCTGATCACCGGCATCTACGCCTCCATGCTGCCGGCGCTGGTGGCGGTGCTGTTTTCGGCCTCGGCGCGGCTGTCGGTGGGGCCGACGGCGCTGACCAGCCTGATGATCGCCGCCGCGCTCACCCCCATGGCCACGCCCGGCAGCGCCGAATGGGTGGCGCTGGCGGTGTGGCTGGCGCTGCTGGCCGGCTTGCTGCAGGTGGTGCTGGGGCTGGTGCGCTTCGGCTGGCTGCTGAACCTGGTCAACGCGCCGGTGCTCATGGCCTTCACCCAGGCGGCGGCGGTGCTGATCATCGGCTCGCAGCTGCCGGCGCTGCTGGGCTTTCGGGCCGGCTGGGCCGAGATGCTGCACCAGCCCGCCGTCGACCCGCTGGCCAGCGCCTTCGGCCTGGGGGCGCTGGCGCTGCTGATGCTGGGGCGGCGCTGGAAGCCGACCTTCCCGGGCGTGCTGGTGATCGTGGTGCTGGCGGCGACGCTCAGCTGGGCGATTGGCTTCGAGGCCGGCGGCGGCGCCGTGGTGGGCGCGCTGCCGCAGGGCCTGCCGGCGCTGTACCTGCCCCGCTGGCCGGGCTGGCACACGCTGGGCCAGCTGGTGCTGCCCACGCTGGTGATCACGCTGGTGAGCTTTCTGGAAACCGCCGCCAGCGCCAAGGTGGACAGCCAGCGCAAGGGCGAGCGCTGGGACCAGGACCAGGACCTGATCGGCCAGGGGCTGGCCAAGATCGCCTCGGGCTTGTGCGGCTCGTTCGCCACCAGCTCCTCGTTCTCGCGCTCGGCGCTCAACCTGTACGCCGGCGCGCAAACCGGCTGGGCCACGGTGGTGTCGGTGGGGGTGGTGCTGGCGGCGCTGCTGGTGTTCACGCCGGTGCTGCGCCACGTGCCGCAGGCGGTGCTGGCGGCCATCGTGGTGGCGGCGGTGCTGGGGCTGATCAAGCCGCGCGAGTTCCTGCGGCTGTGGCGGGTGTCGCGGGCCGTCACCCTGGCGGCCGCGCCGGCGCTGTACTGGGGCGTGCTGACCGGGGTGCTGATGGCGCTGTCGCTGTTTCTCTACCAGCGCCTGCACCCGCGCATCATCGAGGTCGGCCTGCACCCCGACGGCAGCCTGCGCGACCGCCACCTGTGGCGGCTGCCGCCGCTGGCGCCGCACGCGCTGGCGCTGCGGATGGACGCGGCGCTGGACTTTGCCTCGGCCGGGCAGTTCGAGCGCCACATCACCGAATACCTGGCCGAGCACCCGGCCACGCGCCACGTGTGCCTGTTCGCCCAGCCCGTCAACCGCGTCGACGCCACCGGCGCCGAAGTGTTCGCCCGGCTGCTGAACCAGCTATACGACCGCCGCGTCACCCTGCACCTGGCCGGCCTGAAGCTGCCGGCCGAGCGCGTGCTGCGGGCCGCCGACGCGCTGGGCGCGCACCCGCTGCTGTGCATGTACCGCACCGACGCCGAGGCGCTGTCCGCGCTGGCGCGGCTGCAAGAGTCGCCGGCGGACATCGCGGCGGCGGCCATCTGAGCGTCACTCATCAAGCCTAAAAACCGGCCCTGGCGCCCGCCTGTCGAGCGCCGGCAGCTATTGTTTTCATAGTTATCCGATCAACCCAAGCCCAGCGCCATCACCCCGGCGGCAATGCACAGGGCGCCACCGATGCGCACCAGCCGGTCGCCCTCGCCCAGCAGGTGGCCGCCGATCAGGGCGGCGAACAGCATCGACACCTCGCGCGCCGGCGCCACCAGCGACAGCGGCGCCTGCTGCATGGCGTACAGCACCAGCACGTAAGCCACCGGGCTGCACAGCGCCACCACCAGCGCCGCGCGCCACTGGCCGCGCCACAGCCGCGCGGTGGCGGCGCGGTCGCGCAGCGCCACCGGCAGCAGCAGGGCGATGCGCACCCAGTTGCCCATGTAGTCGACCAGGATCGGCGACAGCGCCAGCCAGCGCACGGCATAGCCGTCGACCATCGTGTAGCTGGCGATCCAGGCGCCGGTCAGCAGGCCGTAGCGCAGGCCCTGGCGCACGCGCTGGCGGGCAGCGGGCGAATCGCGCCGGCGCAGCAGGCGCGGGCCGCCGGCGATCAGGAACACGCCCAGCACCACGGCGCCGATGCCGGCCACCGCCAGCGCGCTCAGGCGCTCGCCCAGCAGGGTGACGGCCACCAGCGACGACAGCAGCGGCCCTGAGCCGCGCGCCAGCGGATAAACCACCGTCAGCTCGGCCACGCGGTAGCCGCGCAGCAGGGTGACGTAGTACAGCACGTGCAGCACGCCACTGGCGGCCACGCAGGCCCAGGCGGCGGCGCCCCACTGCGGCAGCGCCCGCCAGCCCAGCCACAGGCCCAGCGGTGCCCACGCCAGCGCCATCAGCACCGAAGTGAAAAAGGCAAAGCGGGCGTCGCCGCCGCTCTGCTTGGCGACGACGTTCCAGCCCGCGTGCACCAGCCCTGCGAGCAGCACCAGCGCCAGGGCCTGCGCAGACACCGGATGGGGTCAGAAAGCTCAGGTGTGGCCGACGATGCTGGCCGTGGCCATGAGCTCTTCCAGCAGCGCCATCGAGACCTGACCCGAGACGCTGTAGGGGTCGAGCACGGCGCGCTCGGAGTACTTCAGCAGCACGCTGGCATTGATGCGCCCGACGTCGACGAGCCCCATGGTCCAGCTGCCAAAGCGCCGCTCGACGATTTCTTCGTAGCGCAGCAGCACCACGTCCCGGTGGCGCGCGTCGCGTTGGATGGTGCCGTACAGGTTGCTGATGACCTGGCGCCCACCTTCGATGGCCTGCATGAAAACGCCGCCGCCGTAGACCAGGATGCCCGTCACGCCGTCTTGGTGGTTGTGCCGGCGCGCCGACTCCAAAATGGCCTGGATGGCGGCAGGCGAGGTGTCCACCGCGCGGCTGGCGTAGAGCAGTCGGACAAGCATGGTCAAGGCTTTCTCGGAATCAGTGACAAAAATTCGCGCCGCAGGTTGGTGTCCTTCAGAAACACGCCGCGCATGACGGAGTTGATCATCTTGCTGTCCATTTCCTTGACGCCGCGCCAGGCCATGCAGTAGTGGGTGGCCTGCATGACGATGGCCAGCCCGTCGGGCTTGGTCTTGGCCTGGATGTAGTCGGCCAGCTGCACCACCGCCTCTTCCTGGATCTGCGGCCGGCCCATGATCCATTCGGCCAGCCGGGCGTACTTGGACAAGCCGATGACGTTGGTGTGCTCGTTGGGCAGGATGCCGATCCACAGCTGGCCGATGACCGGGCAGAAATGGTGGCTGCACGCCGAGCGCACGGTGATCGGGCCGACGATCATCAGCTCGTTCAGACGCTCGGCGTTGGGAAACTCGGTGATGGGCGGCGGCTGGACGTAGCGGCCCTTGAACACCTCGCTGACGTACAGCTTGGCCACGCGGCGCGCGGTGTCGCGCGTGTTGTGGTCGCCCTCGGTGTCGATCACCAGGCTGTCGAGCACGCCCTCCATCCGGGCGGTGACCTCGTCGAGCAGTTGCTCCAGCTCGCCGGGCCGGATGCAGTCGGCGATGTTGTCGTTGGCGTGGTAGCGCCGGCGCGCCGCCTGCAGGCGCTCGCGGATGCGCACCGACACCGGCGTGCCGTGGTCGTCGTCGGCACCGCTGGGGGTGGGGAATTCGGGTTGGGCTTTCATGGGCGCAACGATGGTAGCAGCAATGGGGATGGCGATGAAAATAGGGGTTTGCGCAATACTGGCGAGCGCCAAAAGCTATCTTTTAAGTAGCATTCACGCGTGGCATGCGGAACTCGGCGATCAGCGGCAGGTGGTCCGACATGCGGCTCCACACCCGCCCGCGCGGTGCCGCCAGGCTCAGCGGGTCGAGGCCACGGGCGTAGATGTGGTCGAGCTGCGCCACCGGGTAGCGCGACGGGTAGG
>ERZ781398.3368-NODE-3368-length-12500-cov-5.160064_pt1 | contig 12500 bp, 14 predicted proteins | sample MGYA00433077_ERZ781398 | MGnify/ENA primary metagenome ERZ781398 (study PRJEB29847, sample SAMN06458254) | wastewater metagenome | isolation source: Wastewater bioreactor | place: South Africa: Cape Town | study: EMG produced TPA metagenomics assembly of the... | reverse complement strand
TAGGAATTTCAAGATTAGTTCTTTCTTTCTTTCTTTCTGCCTTCCGGGAAGCTCTCACTCAGACCGAACGACAAACTATAAATATAGACACACGCACACACACACACACACACGGTCTATATTGTAACACTCGATGTCGCTAGTTAGCCTGTCTATACTAGTTGCTGCTGCTGTCATGAAGAGAGAAATTATAATTGATTGAAAACAAGATAAAAACTCGAATAGATATGACAGATTGTTGTCAAAAACAAATGAAAATCTATGAAAAATTCGTTAATTATTCACTTAGCTTATCTAAACGATCGAAACGAGAACTAATGCAGATAAATCGTTTTTCGGTATTTAACCTGTTGTTCTTTTTAAAGGCTGTTACTTGGCAACAAACATCTGTAAAATAAAATGTGCAAATAGATATATTTTTTTTTGTCCGAATATTTCTTTTATATATTCAAATGGTTAAATTAACAGCTGAACTCATTGCTAAACAAGCACCTGGTCATAATAAACGACGTGCTGATGAATCTGTTGAACATTATCTCGCACGTTTAACCCATTTACCATTTCAAAATCGAGGCATCGATTCGATTGTAAATGAAAAATCTTCTAAGACAAAACTTATTGGTTTCTTTTCCTTTCAAAGGATTCAGTTCCGCCGTGTCGTCTGCTCACTGTCATCTATTTATATGATAATATAATAACTAAAATTGAAAATTTTAATTTTGCAGAAAATCTTACACATCTTTATTTACAAAATAATCGCATACAAAAATTAGAAAATATCGAGGCATGTCCGAAATTACAAAAATTATATCTCGGTGGTAATCAAATACAAGTTCTTGAAGGCTTAGATAAATGCCCGTATTTAACTGAGATTTATATTGAAAATCAACATTTACCCGATGGAGAAAAACTTGTCTTCGAACCGAGAACTCTACAATGTTTATCTCGTGTTCTTGGTAAGAAAAAAGACAAATACGATTTGTTTATTTTATTTTATTTTTTCTAGAAATTTTAAATATCAGTGGCAATAATTTAGATTCATTGAGTGAATTAAGTTGTTTAGAAAGTCTACAAGAACTATCAGCAAGCAATAATAATCTCGAAAATATCCGTGAACTCGTGCAACTAATAAGTATTTGGACACGTTTAAAACGACTTGATACAAGTCGAAATCCTCTCTGTTCGAAAGCACGTTATCGCGAACGGTTAATTGTCGTGTCACCAACGTTAGGTTCGACACAATTGTCCTCTTTCGACAAGAAAAAAACAACAACAACAAAACTTTTCTATTTATAGAAATGTTAGATGGTAAACAAATCACTGCTAATTCTCGTCAATTTCTCATGAGCTGGAAAGCCTCGCGCGAGGCCCAACAAACTCGAGAGAAAACTAAATATGATTATCAAGATCATTCAGCAGGCGATTATCCAGCACATACCGGTAAATTTCGATGTTGCTTTAGTAGCATGTTTTCGTTTGCTTTCATTTGCATTTCAATTGACATCGAATATTGAACATTGAGATAACTACTTTATCTCTCATTAGTATCTGTCTTTCTACCGACTCTTCGGTCCGGCTTAGTCCGAACGCGATCAATGACAACATTTTCATCATCAGGTCGGTACCATTGATGTTACCGAAGGGTGTGCTTCTGCTTCTTCTTTTGTTTTCTCTTTGAATTGATTTATTCATTCGAACAATCAAAAGAAAACAATTCATAAGCAAATGTGTTTTTTCTTGACTGACTGATTTTCTATTTCATGTAGAAACGCGTCGGAATATTATCAAAGCTGATGTTGGTATTGTTAAAAAAGGACAATTTCCAATGGCACTCGTCGAAAGTGCACATCGGTTTGTTGAAACAACTATCAAACAGAAAAAAATATATCGTTGTTTTGTTTTTCTAGGAAATTAACAGCTCGTTCGAATAAATTTTCGGGTTTCTTTGCATCAAATAGTTTCAATCCATCTGATGAAAATCCAACTCAACACAATCCAATCATCACATTCCAGGATCCGACAGCTCGAACATCTTTCAAATAGACAGAAAGAAAGAAAGAAAGAAAAACAACAAACATATGTCCTTCATTTTTCTTTTTTCTTGTTAATAAAATCATTTGTGAAACATTCTAATGAATTGTTTCCGTTCGAATTGCGAAGATTATTCTTGTCATTTCGATATCCGTTTTTGAAAGAAACAGAACAAGCCAAACATTGATATCATTTGACAAATACAGAAAAATAAAAAAACAATTACGCCAAAGGAAATGTCTATTATGAAAGAATATCTAGATTTCTCTTGTCTTTTTTTTTTGGTTTCTTACATACTATCGAATGTAAAGTTGTGTATTCATTATTAATAGTTCTTCTATTTTATTCTACTTAGTAGTTTATTTAAGAAAATAACAAACTACACATAAATCAATGAAAGATGGTCTCTTGTTGAATGCAATTGAATCTTCTCTTAAATAGACGTCAAAACATAATTACAAGCTAAATATATTCTATTGATATCTTTGTAGACACATAAGTGAAAGGTCTATAGACAATTTCCTTTTTTCTTTTCGTGTCGTTGTTCTTTTTCTTCCGATGAAATATTTATTAACTTTCATCGATACTTGTCGCATATTCTGATCTTTTGACAGTAATCAAAAAAGAAATACAATGGAACGAAGTTTTTCTATTGCTTATCAAATCAATTAATCGAAAATTGCTATTCAATGATAAATTAAAAAGAAGAAAGATGAGGAGAAGAAGGAAAAAAAATCTCGAAAACAATTGATTATTCAAACATTAATATGAATTATCTAAGTGTTGACAGGAAACGTTGTTTATTATAGATGATGATAGGACAAAGAGAAGAAGAAGAAACACTAGAATATTCTTCGATATCAAGATACATATTTATATTCAAGTCATTCATAGAATACTTTTTCTTCTTCTTTTTGCCTTCTTCTTTTTCTCTGGCATGATCTATCAAAATAAATTTACCTTCTAGACACTCATCCAACAGATGCCGATGCCTTCTTTTTTCCTCGCGCGCTCTTTTTTTGCTTTTACCCTCGCTCTCCCACCTCTTTCTCTCTCTCTCTGTCTCTTTTAACGCACCTACATAATAGCAAAAGAGAAAAAAGAAAAACTTCTCAGATTTCAGTTACTTATCTTTCTCTTAAAAGAATCTTATTGTTATTTTTGTCTTTAAAAACTAATCAACTAATTTATCATCTTTTTTTTCACCTTTGTATAGATTCTTTCGTTTTCACAATGACTAATCTATCGAGAACATGTTTATATAATGAAAGTTATTGTCATTTTATCGATAATCAAGGCAATTGTTTATTAGAAAATGAAGTCTTAGATTTAATAGTTAAATTCGTTCTACCAACATATTATGAATGGATATGTATTGTACTTTATGTGATCGTATTTTTTGTTGGGACCATTGGCAATCTACTTGTAATTATAGTTATTCAACGTAATCGAAGCATGAGGTGGAAAGAAAACGATCAACTAATTGTCATTCTATTAATTTTTTCTTCTTCTTTTTTTTTAAAGGACAGTAACAAATATGTTTATAATGAATCTCGCAGCAGCAGATTTATTAGTACTGATTTTTTGCTTACCGGCTACTGTCGTTCAAGATGTGACGAAGACCTGGTTTTTTGGTTTAATTCTTTGTAAATTTGTTAATTATATTCAGGTATGTAAATTATTTAATTGTTTTCTTTATGACTTCGTTGTAATTTTATTCAGCTCAAGGACAAAAAGGAAGAAAGAAAGAAAGAACAAAAAGAACATTTAGTAACTAGTCTTGCTCATCTAGCGTTTCGAGAGCTTGATTATCTTGTCCTTGAAATGATGAAAATCGATGAGACGTTGAAAATCGATGATAACTCGAAAATCGACGATCGAAATCAATTTCTGCAACTGAACCTTCACGCATATGTTCTAATTGAGGTGCGGTTGTTCGACGTCGTCGAGTATCTGCTACAGGTGCTAAATTAGTTAAATCGTTTGCATGATATTCCGATAGAGTTGCAAGAATCTCTTCAGCTGATCTCGGTCGATATATGTACGCACGTATGCAAGTAAATAGAATCGTTCCGAGTAGAATAACACAAACGAAACCAACAAGAACAATAACATGTTGATTCGAAAATGTTGATTCATGTGGAGTGAGATCACACGAGCCTGATGGTGATACCACATGACAAAATCGACTCGATGTTATTGGATTTGTTCCGTTGTTCGAAAGAAATATAACACAAACCATAAAATCATTGTCATGTTCTTCTATGCCTTCTATTTTTAATGTTCCATCATACGGATTATTGTCACAGGGTAAACTGTCGATACCAGTTTGATCTCCATGTGCTTCTGTATTTATATAAGTAACTGAAAATAAATAATGTTTAATATCTAATTGTTGACAAGGATAACTTGTATTTTCGATTTTGAAAGTAAATTCTGCATCTTCCTCATGAACGGTAGTTTCATAAGAATATTTAATATCATTAATTTTATCGAGAATCTCAATCGATGAGAGACTAGTTTCACCAGATATCCATTGAAATAATAGAATCAATATGACTATTTTCATGTTTATCATCGAAATGAAATTCATCTTTTTTTTTCTTTTTGTATTTTATAACTTCTTATTTTGTCATAAAATAAAAGAAGTCTTATATGATTATTTTATTTAGAATATGTCAATATCAGTTTCTGTTCTTACATTAATGGCTATATCAATCGAACGATATCAAGCTATTGTTCATCCATTAAAATTTCGAGGAACAAAACAACGTGCAAGAATATTAATTCTTTCCGTTTGGATACTTTCATTGTTACTCGTTCTGCCAGGTTAATAATTAGATTTATTTTAAATAACGATCAAGAATCGTCATTTTTCTTTCTTTCTTTTTTTCATTTTTATGACTTTTTCATGTTAGACGCTATTATGTTGACTCTCGTTCGTCATTTCGGAGATCAAATTGAAACCATTTATTTGACATAGTAAAACAAAAGACACGTTTGTTTGTTGATCTCATCACACTATTATTTCATATTTAGTTGTCAATGGAATGCGCCAGCTCTATTTGATTTACTCTATCAATTGCACATATCACTTTGTTTATTTGTTATTCCATTATGTTTAATGGTTTATACATATACAGGTATTGTAAGAGTACTTTGGGGTTCATTGCCAAGTGAACGAGTTTGTCATGATGATAAACGAACGACTCACGCCAGTCAAACAAACTTTTCCGGTTAGAAATGATAAAATCTTGATAAACACGAGATGCACTTCGACTAATTATTTTTCTTTTCATGACAGATGATTCTCATTCAAGTAGTCTACTAACTTCACCGAAATCTTCCAATTTAATTGTTCAAGAAAATCGACAGAAAGCTGCTAAAATGCTTATCTCCGTCGTCATTATCTTTGCTATTTGTTATATACCCGTACATGCTTTTAATCTTTTCAGGTGAAATTGAAAAAAAATATATTTGGATATAGTTGATTATTCTTTGTTTTGCAAATAGATATGTTTATAGTTTTATTGAATCTGTCAAACAACCAGCATTTAGTTCTCCGAATGATCATCACTGTTTTGAACCTCGACCTGTTCAACTCGAACGTACAGGCACAATAAAAATCGTTACAATTAGTGCGTTAATATCACATTTTCTACCCTATTTTAATTCATCAGTCAATCCAATTATTTACAATATAATGAGTGGTACGATCGAATTTCTCATCTTTAAATTGATGTGTTGTTTTTTTTTCGCTTCTTCAGATAAATTTCGTCTCAAATTTCGGGAACTATTCGCTTCCTGTTGCTGTTGTTGTTGTTGTAAAACAACAGTTGGAAATAATTCATCATCAATGCCGTTTAAATCATCGGGCGGCATTCAATATTCGCCAGGTTCAACTATTTATAATCGTTCGTCAATGAAAACGAAACAACCAACGACACATCCGAATCCAATCAATCAAACAAATACAGGCACAAATAGTCAAAGCAATAGTAATCATTTGGCCAGACATACTGAAATGACTGCATACGCCCACAACAACGGACCGATTTGTTTTCGTTTGACTAATGTTTGATTGCAAGAAAAGAAAAAAAAACCTTTAAATATCTATTAAGAAATAAATGTATTAATTGTTCTAGAACAAGGAAGTTCTTCAGATAGAAAGAAACCTACGCGAAGAAAGCAAAATGATTGACGAACTAGCTATTCTTTTATGTCGATAAAGAAGACGCCTACTGACACAGACATGTATGTCTCATTGACAATATCCTTGTTAAAATATACATATATATGTATACGCCTATGTAATGGTACTAACAGAATCAAGAAAACCGAGTTCTATTAATGAATTCAAGCGTATATTTATTGCTTATTTGTATGCTAGTTTGTGTGATTCAAATTCAATCTCAACCTGTCGATTTAGAAAGTGATCAGTAAGTTCTATTGAACGAAATAAAGAATACGGCGATTCCTTTGCGTGTTCCTAGATGGACGACAGGTTTTCATCCATTTCCTGAGATGAGTCGTTTTTTGAATGCACATTCGCGTATTCATCGACCGACACATTCGTCTCATTCATTGTTAGAATACATTTGTAGGTAAGATTCATTTAAAAAATTATTATTTGAATTCGAAAATGAACATATTCCTGTATGATTTAGTATTGCAAATGATAGAAATAAGATCAACGGAATTTTAAATACATTTGATAGACAATATCGTTCATTAATTATGACTATTATCAAAGAAGATTGTTTGAAACATCATCAACAACAACAACAATATAAACGAACAATCAATCATATTAATCGGACAAATTTTCCTCGAAAATTCCTACGAAATTTACTTGATTACTATGAAAATATTTGATTGTCAGATGAGTTTTGTTTGTTTTTTCTTTTAAGTTAAAAATAAATTGTCATTAGTACTTCTTTTTCTGATGATTGCAATTAGGAGACTGAAAATAGTTTTGCAGATGTTATTCTTGTGTGACAAATTTTTTCATGATCTAATGATTATGTAAATGCCCTTTCATCTGTCGACGTATCTTTGCTAATGAGACGAGATTTTATTCAAAGTATTAGATTACAAATAAACAAACAACATAGAATTTTCATTTACTATCAAATCAGACATTTGTTTTTTTTCGATTAGCCTGAGAGAGAGAGAGAGAAAAAACAAAGACAAATACATTTGTTTTCGGGTTTTTCAATTGATTTTAAGCACGTTCGCCACGAATTCGTCGTGCTAATTGAATATCTTTCGGCATAATCTAAAAAATGAAGTTAAAAATATCCATGATTTAATATAAACAAAACATACGGTAACACGTTTAGCGTGAATAGCACATAGATTTGTGTCCTCGAAAAGTGAAACAAGATAAGCTTCGCTGGCTTCTTGAAGAGCACCGATAGCTGCTGATTGAAAACGTAAATCGGTCTTGAAATCTTGTGCAATTTCCCGAACAAGTCGTTGAAATGGTAGTTTACGGATTAACAATTCAGTTGATTTTTGATAACGACGAATTTCTCGAAGTGCAACTGTGCCCGGACGAAAACGATGCGGTTTTTTGATACCACCAGTTGATGGTGCCGATTTTCGAGCGGCTTTGGTAGCTAATTGTTTTCGTGGTGCTTTGCCACCAGTTGATTTACGTGCTGTTTGTTTTGTTCGGGCCATTTATGATTCAATCGAGTCAACAATGATAATACGAACTAACCTTGATCGATCGATCGAACGAACGAGCGAGAAAGAAAACAAACGAACATATTGCACATGTGTGTTAGCGTCTAGTACGATTCATTGGGTCGATCGATAGGCCAATGAAAGAATCTATCGATAACGAAAAACGAAAGACCCGAGTAGCAAATTAGGCAAAAAACACCTATGTACGAATAATGAGTTCACCAAGGACAATTGTAATACCAAAATCCGACGATGGATACGGATTCAATATTCGTGGACAAGTTATCGAAGGTGGACAAGTCAAAGCCATACACGGCAAACTCTACGCACCTTTACAGCAGATTTCAGCTATATCCAGTCAAAGTTTAGCAGAACAAGCAGGACTTCAAATAGGAGAAAGGATACTTCAAGTAAATGGTATCGATGTTGAAGGTGCATCACATCAGCAGGTTGTTGATTTGATAAAAAATTGTCAAGGTGAACTTCGTCTAGTTGTTCTTCCACCAACTGCTAGTGATGAGAAAATAACCGATATCCGTTCGGTTGAATCACCACCCTCACCGCCAACGACAACAACAGCGTCATCAAGTAAAACTTCTCATGATTATTCTGAGCAACGTTCATTAGCCATAGCCATTCCTGATTATAAAACCTTAGAAATCAATGGAGAAAAATTCCAAGTAGGTCTTTCGAAGAGAAAACAATGTGTTAATCATTCGAAGTGTGTACTTGTTGTTAGACATTTAATATTAATATTGCTGGTCGACATTTATGTTCGAGACGTTATCGAGAATTCGATATTTTAAATCAACAGTTGAAAGAACGATTTCCTGATTTTTCCTTTCCTTCTTTGCCAGCAAAATGGCCATTTAAATTGTCTGATCAACAATTAGACGCACGACGACGTGGTCTCGAACAGTATCTCGATAAAAGTCTTTTATTTATCTATTCTTTCCATTGATAAATACAATTATTTTCCATTTATAGTTTGTTCAGTTTGTGTGATAGCCAATTCTGATGTACTTGGCGAATTTCTTTCTTTTGATACTTATGACGTAAGATGAATTGATTGTATCACCTCTAAGAAACCACTGTTTTTTTTTCTTACAGCGATATGCACTTTCGACAGATATTGACTTAAAAATCGTGTTACCTGATCGATCAACAAAAGATTTCAAAGTCAATCGATTTGCTCCTGTTGAGCGAATTTATGAAGTACAAATTCTCAATCTATTCTCTATAAATTCAATGATTCGATATATTCCTTTTTAGATAGTTGCCGACAAACTTGGTTTACCTAGAGACTGTCGACCGTACTTTTATCTCTTCGAAATCATTGACAATACTTTCGGTACGTATATCGCGTAGAAATACAATTTGTTGATTTTTTTTTGTTTTCTAGAACGTAAACTTCGTCCTAGCGAATTTCCTTATCAAATTGTCGCAGAAAACAATGAGACTAGTTTATCTCTTTGTAAATTTATCTTTTCACCTTCGATCGAAAATGATTTATTAAAATATCCATTAGCTTGTGATTACATCTATCATCAAGTAAATAACCATCTATCTTGTATGAAACCTTGAGATATTTATTTTTTGTACAAGGCTATCAAACAAATGAAACATCATTCTCAAACAATCTCGAATAAATCCGATAAAATTCAATTCATTCAACATGCTCAAACATTAACTGATATTTATAATACAACGAATTTTCCTCCATGTTCATGTAGTTCTCGGAAAGATAATGGCCATGTCATAACATCGATCAATGCCGAACGTTTGCGTTTAAGTGCTTGTGACGAACGTGGACAAATTGATACGAATCATATTGCCAATTTCGATTGGTCGATTATTGAAAAATTCTATGTTAAAGATGACGATCTAGTTTTTGAATATAAACGATCGACAATGAAATATGCTAAAGCTGTTAAATTGGAAACATTCTATGCACAATTCATGTACGATTGTTTCGATTGTATCTTTCGAGAACTTCAATTGAACAAACAAAATTCATAATACCGAAATCTATGTCTATTTTCGTGTTCTCGTGACTTCTTTTTTTATAAAAGATTATTATCAATATTTACACAACAAAGATAAGAATTCTCTCTTCACACTCAAGAATCTCGAAATATTATTTTTGTTTTCTTTTTCTTCTTTTATCTAAACATATAACTTTACAAACATAAAAACGCTTTTTCAGATGTTTTTTTCCATTCCAGACGTGACAGAAATCTCTGCCAAAAGTAGTCATAATCAACAAGCCTATACTCTATTTAATGTTCATGTCAATGGCGTACATCATTGTAGTTTACGTTATTCTCAATTATATATTTTCAATCAAGAACTTCGTCGTTTATTACCACGAGCAATGGGTAATGTTGATGTTTTTCCACCGAAGAAACTTTTTAGTCTATCAACAAAAGAAACTGATGAACGACGTATTCTACTCGAACATTATCTACAAGCCGTATCGCAAAATAAATATATTCTAACAACATCCTACTTCAATGAATTCTTTTTAAATGCTCAACGTGAAACATTTCTAACGAAATTGAATAATACCGACGATAAAGTTAATATGAAAATATGTTTATTAAATAAACATGAAATTGTTATTGAAAATGTTTCAACAAAAGGAAACACAACACATTTATTCGATTTATGTATAAGTAAACTTCAATTATCACAAGATTTTCATTCGTATTTTGCTTTATTTTTCTTTACACAAAATGATAAAAATCAAATGAATATTCTTCGACCATTGTACGATTTCGAATCACCATATTTATCATTTGAACAAAATAAAAAAGCGTACGAACAAATTCATATTGTACTCAAACGATCCTATTGGGATTCTGAGATCGATTTGCAAATGATTGAAGATCGTCGTGCACGAAATCTTCTTTTCGTTCAAGCACAATATGAAATCGAACAAAGTGAACCATTATGTCCGAATGAACTTTATCAACAATTAGAAACATTAAAAAATAATAATTCATTGAAAGATTATATTCTCTTAGCACGTACAACGAAATTTTACGGACATATTTTTCTGCCCAATTGTGCCATACTCTATCCGATTGATGATAAAACAACTCAAAAACTTTGTCAATGTATTCTAGCAATTGGAAATAATGAAATTATATGTTGTATTCAAATTGACGAGAAGAAAAAGAAGAAAATTAAAGATATTACATTTAAAGTTACACGTATACGTTGCTGGAAAATAACTCGAACGAAACAAGAATCATTTATTGCTATTGAATATTTAATCGACAAAGATCGATTAGATTGGATTACGATTCATACGCAACAATCGCCATTGATTAATACGTGTTTACAGAATATCGTCGATGAAATTATCGCTAAACGAATGAGTTCGGCAACTCCGTTGACTCAAGAAACGACAACGAATGAATCGACCAAGTCCAAAGGAGCGGATGGATTGGCCAAACGAACGAATTCACAAGCTGAACGAATCGAGAATAATTTATTTGAAGGTGCTCTAGGTGATGATGATTTATAAACCAAAACAAAACTGAATATGCCGAGAGATAATTTTGATATTTTCAGTGTGCAGTTTTTTTTGTTTTCAGGTGTTTGACTTCGATCCTAATAGTCAGAGTTTTCTTTTTTTTTCATTAATTTTCTTTTGAATAAGAATAATATAATTGTGTAACGCGAAGATATTTATATACGTAGTGTTAGAACAACAAAACAAAAAATTATTATTCGTGGTTATCTGTATATATAAGAGTTAAGTGACAGAAGTCCGTTCTTGTTGAGCACGACGCTCTGATTCTTGTTTGATAAGTTCATTTTGAATGGTTATTGGAAAAGCTGGATTAAGACTCATCACAAATGGTAATAAAGTTTTCGGAGTATCATCGAAATCCACCAATATTCTAATAAACATTGTATCATTTCGAACATAAGGATTATTTTCTTGTTCGATCACTGATAATGGAAAGAATTTTGGAATACCACTTGCAATATTCATATCAGATCGTGGTCGTTGAAAACTATTCGATCGAGTATCTGGTCGAAATGAATCGATGATATGTCGTCCTCCACCTGCTTGATCGTATATGCAGAATGTCACTTTATAGTTGAATGGAAATTTTAATATGGCATCATGTGGACCACGCATCAATACAAAAAATAGTGACATGTGAGATTGACGAGCATTTCCATCTCCTTGAAGATAAAGTCGAGCTCTCATCTTATATCCAGTTGGAGATGAATAAAATGGTGGTGAATAGATTGAAGTTTGTCTTTCCGACTGTGCATCTCCTATGAACAACAAACAAACAAACATTATTTTCAATAAAATCATGATTCAAATCTTACTCATTTTTTCTTTAAAATTTGAGATTTTCCAAATAAAGGTTCCATTATAAGAGACATATTGCATGTCATCAACGGATTCTTTTAATGATATCACCTCTTGTTGTAAAACATCTTGATTATGCTTGAATCCTGGCAGAAAGCTCTGCGATTCTTCTGCAGATAATTTCATCGTAGATATTTTTTCTTCAATTTCTTTCCCTTTTTCTTGTTGTTTCGATGCTTCGATGGTGAGATTTTGACTCTCATTGATCAATGCTTCAATACCTCCCGATAAAATATTCAGTATTTCAGTTAATTCAGATGCTTCAGTTTTAGTAGTATCATCAGTTGTTGTTCTTGATTTCATCCAACGAATACATTTTTGAACAACATTTTGGTGCTGTGTTGTCAAATAATGCTCTTTCATTCTCTTGTGTATAATC
>ERZ781398.3342-NODE-3342-length-12596-cov-4.185711_pt1 | contig 12596 bp, 13 predicted proteins | sample MGYA00433077_ERZ781398 | MGnify/ENA primary metagenome ERZ781398 (study PRJEB29847, sample SAMN06458254) | wastewater metagenome | isolation source: Wastewater bioreactor | place: South Africa: Cape Town | study: EMG produced TPA metagenomics assembly of the... | reverse complement strand
AGCCGGTGGAGGAGCAGCTCGACCTGCTCGAGCCGATCTCGCCGGAGGATATCTGGGCGTCGCGCGAGACGCTCGGCCCCGACGCCTCGCACCAGCAAGTAACCCAACACGCTCGCGAGAAGCGTCGCGGCCGGCCGCGCGGGTCGCGCAACCGCCACTCGACCGATCTGGAGCGGTGGCTGCTGTCGCACGGCCAGCATCCCGCGATAACGCTGATGCAGATCCAGTCCACCGCCCCCGAGGTGCTGATGGAGGCGTCGAAGCGGCGCAAGGTCCACAGCTTCCAGAAAGATGGCACCCCGAATGTCGTCATCGAGCATATGACCTATGAGGCGGCGCAGGGCCTGCGCGCGCGCTGCGCCGATATCCTGATGCCGTACCTTGTCGGCAAGAAGCCGATCCCGATCGACCTGACCTTCAGCGGCGTATCCGATCTCATCATCGAGGGCGTCACTCATAGCGCCGAAGAGATCGGCGATATCGTTGATGCCGAGTTCGGGCCGGCCGATGAGGACGACGCGGAGGGCGATGCCTGATGGGCATGGTCGCCGCGCCTCGCCGCCTCGTCTCGCCCGGCCCGATCGCCGATATATTCGTGCGCAGCCGCGCGTTCATCTGCGGAATCGTCGGGCCGGTCGGATCGGGCAAGACGATGGCCGCGCTGCAGAAGGGGCTGCGCATCGCGGCGCTGCAGAAGCCGGTCGCGCGGCCGGACGGCGTGCTGGTGCGTAAGGCGCGGATCGGCGTGATCCGCGAAAGCTATCCGAGCCTGCAGTCCACCACGCTTAAAGCGTGGTTCCGCATCGTGCCGGAGGAGGAAGGAACCTTCTCCTGGAAGGCGCCGTACACCCACCGGTTCACCAAGATCCTGCGGCGCGAGGGCAACCGCCGCGACGGCCGCGTGCTCGAGATCCTCGACTGTGAATTCGAGTTCCGCGCGATCGGCGACCTTTCTGTGGAGGAGGCGTGCCGCGGCTGGGAGGTGAACGCCGTCATCATCGACGAAGCGGACCTCCAGCCCGCCAACCTCGTGCCGTTCCTCACCGGCCGCGTCGGACGCTTCAGCGACCTCGATCCGTCGCTGGTGGTCGATCCACAGATCATCCTGTCGCTCAACATGCCGGACATCGACAACCACATCTATCACCTGCTGTTCGACGAAGCGTCCGAGGTGCTTGGGCTGACGGAGGAGGAAGCCGAGATCCTCGCCGCCACGCTCGGTGACCGCAAGCTGATCGAGAAGTTCGTCCAGCCAGGCGGCCGCGAGCCCGACGCGGAGAACCTCCACAACCTGCCCGGCGGACGCGGCTATTACGTGCTGCAGGTGGCGGCGAACCGGTCGACCCCCGGATATGTCGATCGCATGGTCGACAACAAACCGGTGCCGATCCAGCACGGCCAGGCGGTCAATGCCGGCTTCGCCTATACCACGCATGTTCGGCCGGTGACGTGGGATCCGCGCCGCAAGCTCATCATCGGTGTCGACCAGGGGCTGTTCGCGGCAGCGGTGGCACTGCAGCGCGACTGGGACAATTCGGTGCGCACGCTGGCGGAGGTGGTCAATACCACGCGCGACGCGAAGGGGCAGGTGCAGCTGCTGAAGGTGGGGCCGAGCGCGTTCGCGCGCCGCGTCAAGCGGATGCTGACCGAGAAATTCCCCGACATCACGCCGGAACAGATCCGCGTCGTCGCCGACCCGGCCGCGTTCGCCGCCAAGGACCGGACGGATAACGAACATGACTGGCTGCTCGCGTTCCAGAAGGAACTCGGCCTCAAGGTCCACAAGGCGAAGTCGAACAGCGCCGGCCTGCGCAACCAGGCTATCTGGACGGCGATGGACACGCGCGACGGCTATGCGGTCGATCCCGCGTGCCGTCACCTCATCAAGGGGCACTCGGGCGGCTATCGCTACGCCAAGGCCGAACTGAAGACGGGCGAGCTGCGCGCGCATCTCGAGATCGCCGAGACGATCTACACCCACGTCTGCGATGCCGAGCAATATGCCGCGCTCGAGGGCGAGCATGTGATCGGCGACCTGCGCGGCCGCGAGCGCCGGCGGCGCGCGATCACCAACGACAGCGATTTCGACGTCCACGCAGGAGTGAGATGACATGGCTCTTCTGAAACCGATCGGCAAATTGCTCGGCGGAGTGCTCAAGGCGACGGGGATCATCTCCAGCCCAGGCAAGCCCCCTGCCCCATTGCGCGCTGTCACCCGCGACGATGCTGCCGCCCAGGTGGCGGCGGACGACGAATTGCGCCGGCGGCAGGGCGCGGCGGCCGACATCGTCAACGGCACCGGGGGCGCCGAGGCCCCGTTGACCGGCGGGAAACTCACCCTCGGAAACTGAAGGAACGATCATGTCCGACACCAACGAAATGTCGCGCGAGCAGGAACTGCTCGAGGAATTCAAGGCCGGCCTCGACAAGGATGGGCCGGTTGTGCTCGCCCAGCGCGTCGCCGAGCTGGAAGCGGATCGCGATCGCGCGAGCGACGCGGTAGCGACCGTGCAGGCCGAGCGCGATGCACTGCTCGAGCGTGCCGAGACGGCGGAGGCCGAGCGCGACGCGGCGATCGCCCGCGCCGAGAAGGCCGATGCCGCGACGCGCAAGGTGACGGCGCAGGTGAAGAAGGCGACCGCGCCGGCGAAGCCGCGCAAGCTGGGGCGGATGTCGTCGGATCGGCTGTCGCCCGAGGTGCTGCTCGATGAGATCGACGATGCCGATGATATCGAGGTGGCATTCAGCGACGGCGCGCGCGAGGTGCCCGGCATCGCGCCGATCACCGTCACCGGCGAGGCGTGGAAGCGTCATGCGTTCGGCGTGATGCTGACCGAGCCGGTCCACCTCGAGGGGCCGCAGGGCGGCGCCAGCACCAGGATCGCCGGCTATGCCCTGCTGCTCGACGGCAAGCAGGTGGCGTGGTGCGAGCGGTCGATGCCGCTGCCGATCGCGCCGGGGCAGCGCGTGACGATCGCGGACGATATCCTGTTCTGATCCATCCGGGGCGCCGCCCTTGGGTGGCGCCCCCAATTCCACGGGGGCGGTAATGGCCGACGAGAAACTGCAGGACGACGACCTGGTGCGCGAGCACCTGCGCAACCATGACCGCCTCGTGTCGATGCGCGCGCCGTGGGAAAGCCTGTGGCGCGAGATCGACGAACGGGTGAGCCCGATCAACGCCGGCACGATCGGCGCGCCGGGCGGCGAAGCGGGGCGGTTGAGTCGCGCCGGCACGGTGAAGGGCGCGCGCAATTTCGACACGACGGCGGTGAAATCGCTCGGGCGGTTCGCCGCGGCGATGTCGGCGATCACGGTGCCGCGCAACGTCCAGTATATCCGGCTGCGCTTCCAGAATGGCGATCTCGACAAATTGCCCGAGGTGCGGCGCTGGTGCGAGCGGACGGCCGACCGGCTGCACGCGATCCGCTATGCCGCGCACGCCGCCTTCGCCGTCCAGTCCACCAAGGATTTCCGCCAGCTCGGCCGCTATGGCACCGCTCCGTTCGCGGTCGCCGAGCGCAAGGGCGTCGGCGTGTTCTATCAGGCGATCCCGCTGGCGGAATGCTATATCGACGAGGATTACGCCGGCCGGGTCGACACCGTGCATCGCCGTCGCACCTTCGGCACACGCCAGCTGCTGCAGGAATATGGCTATGACGCGCTGACGCCGAAGATGCGCGATGCGGTCGACAACCGCAAATGGGAGCGCGAATTCGAGGTCCTGCAGATCGTCTGCCCCAATGCCGACGTCCGCGCCGACCGCTACGACTGGCAGGGCAAGCCGATCGCCAGCACGCATATCGCGATCGACGAAAAGGCGATCCTGCGGCGCGCCGGCTATCATTTGATGCCGATCTGCGTCAGCCGCCATATGAGCGAGGCGGGCGAGCTTTACGGCACGTCGCCGGCGATGGAGGTGCTGCCCTCGATCCGTTCGGTGAACGTGATGAAGCAAACGATCCTGCGCTCCGCGCACAAGATGGTCGATCCCGCGCTCGCCTTCTACGATGACGACGGCATCACCTCGCTGGTGACGCGGCCCGGCGGCCTCAATCCGGGGCTGGTCGACGATGGCGGCCGGCTGCTCGTCAAGCCGCTGCCGACCGGATCGAACCTGCCGATCGGGATCGACATGGTGAACGAGGAGCGTGCCGATATCCAGACCGCGTTCCTGGAGGATTTCTTCAAGATCCTGACCGACCCATCCGACCGGATGACCGCGACGCAGGTGCTGGAGATGGTGAGCAAGCAGGGCGTGCTCGTCGCGCCCTATGCCGGCCAGTATGAGACCGAAAAGCAGAACCCGGTGACGCAGCGCGATCTCGATCTCGCGATGCGCGCCGGGCAGGTCGAGCCGTTCCCGGACGTGGTGATCGAGGCCGGCGCGCATCCGCTGGTCGAATATGAAAACCCGCTGACCCGCATGGCGCGCGCCGAGCAGGCGACCGGCTTCACGCGCTGGGTGGAGATGATGACGCCGCTCGCCCAGACCGACGGCGGCGCGGTGTTCGATCATATCAACACCGATGAAGCCGCGACCGGCCTCGCCGATGTGCTCGGCGTGCAGCAGAGCTGGATCGCGACGCCGCAGGAAGTCGCCGCGAAGCGCAAGGCGCGCGAGGATGCGCAGGCCGCCCAGGCGGGCAGCCAGCAGATTTCCGATATCGCCGGCGCGTATCTCGACACCGCACGCGCCAACCAGATCGCGCAGGCGGCGTGATGACTGTTCCGATAAATGAGAACAGCCTTGCGGCGAAGGTGCGGCGGGTAGTGCTGTTCGATCGCGCGCGCGTGGCGCTCGGCGGCGCCGCGCCGCTCGCGGAGGCGCTCGGCATCTCGCGGCGCGCGGTCAATCACAAGCTGTCGGTCGATCGCGGACTGACCGCCGGCGACCTGATGCTGGCGGCCGAGGCGGTCGATCGCCGCGCGGCCGAGCTGGCGAATCTGGCGGCGGACCTGCGGGAGATGATCGCATGACGCCGGGTGAGGCCAATTATCGGCGCTGGCGTGCGCTGAATATCTCGCGGGCGTTCAAGTCGTTGCTCCGGCCAACGACGATCGCCGGAACCGGGCGCGCGATTGGCGCGGCTCTTGTCTTGTTGGTGATGCGGGCGACCCACTGGCGGGGAAGCTGGCGGCGGTGGATGTACCGCGCCACCTTCACCGCCGACGGACAGACGCTGCGCGTCGCGGCGAACCATGTGCTGGCGGACCTGCGCGACTTCACCTTCGCGCGTACCTCCGCCTTCGACCGCGATCCGATCATCATGGCGCGCCGGCAGGGGCGGCGCGACGTGTGGCTTCGGATCGCGAATTATTTGGAGCTGGACGAAACGGCCGTCCAGAAATTGATGGAGATCGACGATGGCGTTTGAGGGTGACGGGGCTGGCGCTGGTGAGGATCTCGGCGGCGCGGCCGAGCTGATGGGCGGCGCCGGCGGCGCGCCGACCGGTGGCGGCGATGGTGGCCAGGGCGGCGGTGCGGCCGGCGGTGACGGGGGCGATGGCGGCGCGGGCGGCGGCGGTTCAGGCGTGGAGCAAATGCCCGATTGGTTCGGGCAGGTCTCCGACAAGGCCGGGGATGGCGACACCGCCTCGAACCGCGACTGGCTGGCCTCGCTGGGGGTGAAGGATCTCGACGGGCTGGTGAAGGTCGCGCGCGACAACCAGCGCGCGCTGCGCGAAAGCGGGCGGGTCAAGCTGCCCGGCGAGGACGCCAAGCCGGAGGAGATCGCCGCGTATCGCGCCGCGATCGGCGTGCCGGAAAAGCCGGACGGCTATGAGATCGCGGCGCCAGAGGGTGTCCAGCTCAATGAGCCGCTCATCAATGCCCTCCGCGATGCGGCCGTGAAGCACGGCACGCCGAAGGGTGCGTTCGAGGGGCTGGTGGGCGAGTTCATCAAGCTGCAGATGGATGAGGCGGCGGCCGAGACCGCGCGGCAGGATGGCCTCGCGGCCGACTGGATGAAGGCGCAGGGCGGCAAGGCCGATGAGCAGCTCGCGCACGTCAACACCGCCGCGCGCTCGCTCGGGCTGACCAAGGCCGATATGACCGGGATGCGCAACGGAATGGGCGCCGATCGCGCGCTTGGCCTGCTCGCCAAGCTCGGCGCCGGCATGGCCGAGGACGTGATGCTGACCGGCGGCAGCAACCGGTTCGGCATCACCGGCGCGGAGGCGCAGGCCGAGATCGACAAGCTGAAGATGGACGCGGAGTTCATCGGCAAGGTGAAGATCGCCGGCTCGCCCGAACGCGCGCGGTGGGAACGGCTCAACAAGCAGGCGGCGGAATATCAGGCGGCGAAGGAAAGTTGATCGCGGCGTCTTGACGCCAGAGTCTCCATATGTTCATTTCACCATCACGACGCCGGGGGCACCTTTCCATCCCCCGGCGTTCAGTGCCCGCCTAGCCTCGTTCGCCCGGGCCCCCCTGCTGGAATGCAGCGCCGATCGCGGGCGTTAAACGATAGAGCGGCCGGACCATCGCGGTCCCCTAGCCAATCGAAATCGGTTCCAACCTTTTTCGTGAGGCAGTCATGGCCGACGTCAACACGACCGCGAATTATGAATTCAAGAACAACCTCGAGCTGCAGCTGCAGCAGAAAACCTCCGTGCTGTGGGACACTTGCGAAGAGCAGGATTGCAACGGCGCCGAGAAGGAAACCGTCAAGGACCTGATCGGCTCGGCGCGCCCGCAGGAAGCCGACGAGCGTTACGGCGACCTGAAACAGACCTCGCCGGGCCACGATCGCGTCTGGATCGTCAAGCCCAACGAGCTCTACTTCAACGAGTTCCTCGACGGCAGCGACCAGCTCGCCACCAAGATCTCGCTCGAGGGCGGTTATACCATGGCCGCGATGGCGACGATGCATCGCGCATGGGATAGCCGCATCCTCGAAGGCATGTACGGTCCGATGCTGATGGGCAAGGAAGGCGCGACGAGCGTGCCCTTCCCCAACGGCAACGTGGTTCCCGTCACCACTGGCGGCGCGGCGGGCGCGCAGCGGATGAACGTCGCCAAGGTTCGTGCAGCCAAGGTGATGCTGGGTCAGGCGTTCAACGATCCGTCCGACAAGCGTTACATGGCACTGAGCGAAGTGCAGGCCGACGACCTGCTGAGCGAGGTGCAGGCGACCCACGCCGATTACGCCAAGGCGTTCGGCGTGCGCGTCGACGGCGAGGGCAACCTCGTCGGCATCCTCGGCTTCAACATCGTGCGGATCGAGCTGCGCAATCCCGACCTGCTGGCATACCAGAATGGCCTGACCGTCAGTGGATCGGGCTACACCCGCAACCCGTTCTGGGTCCGCTCCGGCGTCCGCAAGGGCGTGTGGCGGAAGCTGCGCACGGCAATCAAGGATCAGCCGGGCAAGGTGGACACCACCAACGTGTTCGCCGGCACCACTGTCGCGGCGACGCGCACCCAGGCCGGCAAGGTCGGCATCATCGAAAACAGCGAGGCTTAATCATGGCGGACCTTTATGCGCTGGAATTCGTCGGCGGCCCGGACGGCACGCAGAAGCCCCCCAAGAAGCTCGACGGCCGCATCGTCGGCGCAAAGAAGCGCCGCACGCGCGCGACAAAGCCGACGACGATCCTCAATATCGGCGACCGGCTGTACCTGGGCAAGCTGCCGCAGGGCGCGCTGCTGCAGTCGATCATCGGCAACACCGATACGACGATGGGCACCGCCACCCTTTCGGTGGGCACCACGGCCGCCCCGACGAAGTACGTCAACGCCAAGACGCTCACCGCCGTCGACACGCCGACCTCGCTCGGGCCGAAGGCGGCATCGGCGGTGCTCGCGCCGGCCTCGGTCGATGAAGATATCTGGCTGACGGTGGGCGTCGCGTCGATCGCGGCGGCCACGGTGGCGGCGTTCTTCATGGAATATACGATCGCGAACTGACGTTCGCCTCGACATCTCGGGCCGGAACCAGCGGGGGCGCTGGGGCCGACCGAGGCCGGGCGGCGCCGTAATCGCCGCCCGGCATCCCCTTTCCAGCCCCGAGGGACATGGCCGATGGCTCAAGTGAAACTCACCGTCACGCGCGGCAAGCCGAACCTGAAGGACATCACCGTCGCGGCCGGCACCGCCATCGCCGGTTCGGACGCGATGGAGCTGAACGTCGACTTCACGAAGATGACGCGCGGCGATGCGATGGTGATGATCGACAATCTGCGCGCCAAGATCTTCAACCTGCCCTGGCCGATGGCCTGACGCGCGCGGCGTGGCGGATTTCGTCACCATCGCCAATCTGGCCGCCTCCTCGCTGGGCGAGGATGACCAGCTGCGCTCGCCGGACGACGACACGCATCTTTCGCGATCGGTGAAGGCGGTCTGGGATGTGGAGCGGCAGGCGGCGATCCGCGACCATACATGGAATTTCGCGATGCGCCGCGCGGTGCTCGCGCAGGTCGCCGGGCAGGATGCCAGCCCCTATGCAGCAGTGTACCGGTTGCCGGCGACCAGCTTGCGGCTGGTGGAGGTGCTGGGCTACCGGCGAGCGGACTATCAGCTGGAGGGGCCGTTCATCCTCTCCAGCGCCCCTGCCCCGCTGCGCATCCGTTACCTGGTCGATGTGCCCGAGCCGGCCGAATGGGACGCGATGTTCGCCAAGGTGTTCGCGATGCGCGTCGCCTGGCAGATCGCCGACCGCATCACCGGCGACACCGGCCGCGTCCAGATTGCAGAGCGCAAATATCTGGCGGCGCTGCGCGAGGCGAAGCGGGTAGATGCGCGCGAGAACCCGCCGGTGCCGTTCGAACCCGGCACATGGGAATTGTCGCGCGGCGGCGTGCCGGAGCGGGTGGACAGCAACGGGTTCATCTGGCCGTGACATTGCAGCGCGCGATCGCGACCAGCTTCAACGGCGGCGAGCTTTCGCCCCGAATGGGCGGGCGTGTCGATACCGCGATCTATCAGGTCGGCGTCGCCGAGGCGGAGAACTTCATCCCGACCGTGGAGGGCGCGATCGTCAAGCGCCCCGGTTTCGAGGCGATCCGGCCGGCGCGTGATGGCGCGGGCTGGCTGTCCCAGTTCCGCTTCAACCTGACGCAGGATTATGTGATCGAGTGGAGCGACGGCGTGCTCCGTTTCTACACCAACGACGAGCGGATCGAGACGGCGCCGGGCGTGCCCTATGAAGTGGCGGTGCCCTATTCGGCGGCGGAAGCGCCGTTCATCTCGGTCCAGCAATCGTTCGATCGCCTGTACCTCGACCATCCCGGCCATCCGCCGGCGCGGCTGACGCGCACCTCCGCCACCACCTTCGTCTATGACGTCGCTCCGCTGACCAAGGGGCCATTCGCCGATGCCAATACCGACGAGGCGAAGACGGTGACCGCGAGCGGGACGAACGGCGTGGTGACGATCGCCAGCAACGCGCCGATCTTCCTGCCCGGCCATGTCGGCGCGCCGTTCCGCATCGAGGCGGCGGATTTCTCGACCATCCCCGCCTGGGACACCCAGACCAAGGGCATCACGGTGGGGATGATCCGCCGATCGGACGGCAAAGCCTATACCGCCGCCAGCGCCGGCACCACGGGCACGGTGCAGCCGATCCACACCGCCGGCACCGAATGGGACGGCCAGGACCTGAAGGACGTGAACGACAACGGGCCGTTCGGCGTCCAGTGGACCTATCGCCACGATCGCTTCGGCATGGTGACGATCACCGCCGTTTCGCCGGACGGATTGAGCGCGACCGCGACCGTCACCCGCACCTTGCCCGATGGGGTGATGACCGTTCCCACCTTCCGCTGGGCGCATGGCGCGTTCAGCGCGGCGGCGGCCTGGCCCAGCGTCGTCATCGCCTTCGCCGGGCGGCTGGCGCATTTCAAGGATCGCGAGCTGCTGGCATCGGTCGCCGGCGACTACCTCAATCACCAGGCGTACACCTCGAGCGGGACGCTGGCGGCCGACATGGCGTTTCGCCGCACGCTTTCGACGGAGGATCCGGTGCTGTGGGCGATCGGCGACCGCAAGCTGATCGTCGGCTCCGCCAGTCGGGAGATCGCGATCGGCGCGATCAACCAGGCGCAGGCGATCGCCGGCGACAATATCGAGGCAGTGCCGCAGAGCTTCTACGGCAGCGAGCGCGTCTTCCCGGTGCAGATCGGCACCACCGGCGTGTTCGTCCAGCGCGCCGGGCGCAAGCTGCGCCAGGCCGAATATGATTTCGCGCGCGACCGCTATCAGGCCGCGAACATGACGGTGTGGTGCCGGCACATCACGAAGGGCGGCATTCGGCAACTGACGTTCCAGAAGGAACCGGAGGAGCTGCTGATCGGCGTGCGCGGCGATGGCCAGCTCGTCGTCCACCCGCACGCGCCGGAACAAGAAATCAAGGGCTTCGCGCGGATCCGCCACGGCGGCGGCGATATCCTGTCGGCGGTGTGCGTCGCCGACGCGTCCGGCACGCAGGATGCGCTGTGGGTGCTGGTCGAGCGTCCGGATGGCTCGCGCTGGGTGGAGCGAATGGCGAACTGGCGCGACGATGACGATCCGATCGAGGATGCGTTCTTCGTTGACAGCGGGCTGACCGTGATGGCGGCGGCCGGCCAGACGCACTTCTCCGGGGCGACGCATCTCGCCGGGCAGGCGGTGGCGGTGCTGGCGGCGGGCGGCGTCGTGCCCGGCATCATCGTGGAGGCGGACGGATCGTTCGACCTGCCGGTGTCGGCGGTGCCGGCGGATCGCGCATACCGCCTCACCGTGGGGATGCCCTATACCGCGCGCGTCACCACGCTGCGCCCGCAGCTTCCCGGCGGGCAATCGACGCAGGGCGTTCGCCAGCGGCTGGTGAAGATGGTGCTGCGCCTGATCGCCACCACCGGCATCCGCATCGGGGCGATGGGCGGCAAGCTCGACAATCTGGTCGATCGCGCGAGCAGCGAATATATGGACGCGCCCGTGCCGCTGTTCACCGGCGATACCGAGCGCGCCGTTTCCGGCGGGTGGGACCGCAACGGGCAGGCGGTGTTCGAGAGCAGCGCCCCGCTGCCCGCGACCGTCGTCGCCGCTATGCCGACGCTGGCGGTGACGTCGTGACGGTCACGATCATGCCGATGATCGCGGCCGATGCGATCGATATCCAGCGGCAGGTGTAGCAGCGCGTGCAGCTCGGCATCGACTCGCGCCGTGGTCCCGACAGGAGACGACGGCTCCGACCACGGAGCGCGCTCCCACGATCACGAACACGCAGGTCGGCACGAGGGGCATGGCGTGGGCGGGGCGCACCATGCGTTCGCGGACGCGGACGCGTGGACGAAGGTGTTCGACGATCCGGGGCGCGACGCCTGGCATCACCCCGACGACGTGCTGCGCGCGCTGGATTTGACGCCAACGATGACCGTCGCCGACGTCGGTGCGGGCACGGGGTACTTCGCCGTTCGACTGGCGCTCGCCGTCCCTCGAGGTGAAGTGATCGCGACGGATGTGGAGCCGGACATGGTGCGCTTCCTGAACGAGCGCGCGCGCCGCGTGCATCTGCCCAACTTGCGTGCGATCCGTGCCACTCCGACTGCCTCTGGCCTCGCCGCCGGTAGCGTCGACCGCATCCTCGTCGTGCATGTGTGGCACCATCTCGCTGATCGTGTCGATTTCGCGCGCGACCTCTCCGCTGCGCTCCGGCCCGGCGGCAAGCTGTTCGTCGTGGACTTCGGGCTCACGGCGCGCCGAGGCCCGCCAACGAACCTACGCGTGACTCCCGAGGCGGTGATCGCGGAGCTCGCGGCGGCGGGGATGGCCGCGAAGGTCTCGCCAATAGCGCTGCCCGACCAGTACCTCATCGAGGCGCATCGCCCCTGATCGTGCAACACACACCGAGGCAAACATGACCGAGTTCTGGGAAGTCGCCTTCACCGAGAAGCAGCTGATGTGGGGGCCCGAGCCGACGAGGTCTGCCATCTTCGCGAGGGACTACTTCACGAAGATGGGCGTCGAGAACGTCCTGATACCCGGTATCGGATACGGCAGGAACGCGAAGGTGTTTCTCGAGCGCGGGATGTCGGTGACCGGGATTGAGATCTCGGAGACCGCGATCGCTCTCGCCCGCACGCAGCTGGGGCTCGACATGCCGATTCATCACGGATCCGTGGCCGACATGCCCTATGACGATGAACGATACGACGGCGTCTTCTGCTACGGCCTCGTCCACCTCTTGGACGCCCGAGGACGCGCGAAGCTCATCGAAGACTGCTACCGCCAGCTCACGCCCGGCGGGCACATGATCTTCACGGTCATCTCGAAGGAAGCCCCGATGTACGGCCGCGGAGCGAGGCTCGGCGACGATTGGTACGAGATCATGCCGGACCTGAAGATGTACTTCTACGATGACGACTCGGTGCGGCGAGAGTTCGGGCCATATGGGTTGGTCGAGCTCTCGAGGATCGAGGAGCCGACGCCGGGGGGCTCGCTGCCGTTCATCCAAGCCGTCTGCAAACATCGCTGAGCATCAGCGCGCGTACCGAGGACGCGTTTCTGGCCGTGAGCGGCCATTACGGATCTCTGGAGCGACCGAAGCAGGTCTGGTCGCGCCCGTTCGAAGCATCCGCATGCGCGTCGTGGAGCGTCGTCAGCTCGCGGGGCC
>ERZ781398.3340-NODE-3340-length-12605-cov-4.201992_pt1 | contig 12605 bp, 13 predicted proteins | sample MGYA00433077_ERZ781398 | MGnify/ENA primary metagenome ERZ781398 (study PRJEB29847, sample SAMN06458254) | wastewater metagenome | isolation source: Wastewater bioreactor | place: South Africa: Cape Town | study: EMG produced TPA metagenomics assembly of the... | reverse complement strand
GTTGAGAATAGGCTGCTGAATCATCAACAGACAATGATGAATGCTTTGAAAATAAAAAAAAACAAAAATAAATTAAATAAGTTGTTTGGGTTTTTTTCATTTACATAATTTATACTGGCACCAGGCATCGTTAGTACTCAAAAAACATCCAAAATATAAAATAAAAAAAAAGTTAATCTAAAAGAAAATCAGTAACTAAAGTTGTTTTTTGTTTTTATTCTACAAGGATTATGGAAGAGAAAATGAAAAGAAACGACCAAGAAATAGGGGAGAATTGTCTGTTCGAATTGAAAAATATTCGTCTTCTTAGATTTGCCATTGACTGGCATTGATATCTAAACGTTGAGTTGATGGACGTGCAAGTGCATAGTAATCCAAAACATGTGGTCGATCAGGAAAATACGTTCGAGATTTGAAGACTTTCTCTCCAAACCAAGTACCAACTTGCCAACCGGGCACATCTTTCATCAATTTCGTTTCTTCATCACGATTAGCACGATATTGTCGAAGAATAATTCGATCTTGTTCGGCTAATAGAACAGGTTCGATACACGAACGACTTTCGTCCATTTCCATTTCTGCATAGACAAAACAAAAATGAATATTTCTTAATCGATTGTTTTAGTTTTTTACCCTCTTTCCAATAGGTACGTTTTTCCCCAGCATGGTAAAAATAACCGAATATATTCGAGGCGAACCAAAGTGAAACAAATGGCCATAGTGGTATGCGTTTGCCTGGCATTTTCGACCAAGGTATAGGCGCATAACCACCATTGGGCGGTAGTTCTTGTCGATAAACGGCAACTTTCGAAAAGCCGGTCATCTGAAAAACACAATAAGATGTTTTTTGATGTCTCGATGAATGTCTGTATGTATCATATGTAGTTTTTTTGTTTGGAGACGTTTTTTTAACGTATTAAAAACGAGCAGAAGAATTTTTATTTGTTCGAAAACAAATTCATTACAATTTGTTCTATTCAACGAAATAATTTATTGAAAAAAAGATTCGCATTAATTTTTTTGCACGAGAAAAAAAATCGTTTTTTTTATGCGCGACATCTTTATGAAACATACGAGTCTAAGGAGAAGATACTCAATAGTGCAAGCATAATGTCGACTGGATACTGTGTGTTCGTTCCTTTCCTTTCCTTCGGAGTACTCCTCGAAGAAAACGTTAGTTTATTTAAGTACAATAAATAAAAACAACATCAATACGCATATACAAAAAAAAACATTCACAACGAATTTGTTTGCCATTGTGTCCAAAAATTTGTCTGAATTTCAATCTTAGGCAAATACCGTTCGGATAGAAGAGAATTCATACGATTTGATACCGATGTATCTTTTGGTATGTGTTTTAACCAAACCATTCTCTGCATTGAATACAAAGTATTTACTTCGAGATACTGTCGTTGATTAATTTCACACTAGAAAAGACAACAACAAAAATAAAACGTCTATTTAGACAAATTGCTCTCTTACACTAAGACGTCTGTATTTGTCATTTGACTGTTCAATTAATTTGTTAAAGTCTTGTTCATTCCATGATGTTTTCGTGTTATTATTTAAAAATATTGATGAACGTTCTTGAATTGAACTATTATGATAAACTTCATTGTCTTTTAAAATCGCACAATAACTAAAAGGAATGTCTTGATTGATTGACGAACGTGTAGCATTTCCATATAGACGAAGAATTTCTTGTTCATAGGATAGAATGAATTTTTCCTAGAAGACAGAAAGATTAATTAAACAAAAAAAGAACATTTTCTTTTACCCGTTCGACTTGATGTCGAAGTTTCATTCGATATCGTTCGTCTTCTTGTCGGCTGAACACATCGGTTAGATGTATATCGAGATCCGACGGTGGATTCAAACGTTTAATGCCTAATGACGCCGGTGTCGTGTTAACAATCGAACGATTCATTGGCGTTAATAGATAGGTCTTTTTTGCCATTAAAGTTTCGCCGAAATCTTTCGGTACTCGAGGCATAACGAAGTCATTCAACAAGGTTTCATGCCGTTTTTTTATCTAATGAGCAGGAAGTGAAAGAAGAAACAAACTAAATTAAATGAATCGTTTACTTGTTGACGAATATTCATGAATTGTTTAATTCCATTGATAGGAATTTCTTTAATCGGAAGATTTTCTTCGATTGTATTCATAAGTCCTTGAGTTCTTTCGCGTAAACGTCGTTTATTCGGTGGTAAGGATTCGTAGTCCGAACGTATCGAATTTAGTTTCGATTGATTCTCTTCGATTTCACCGTCTTCGATTGGTAAATTTCGATCTTGATCATCGGAATTACTCGATGATGTATCAACGGTCGTATTCGAACGTTCGGATGTTGTTTTCTTTCGTCGAATGGATCGTTCATTGAAATCGAACGGATATTTTTTCTCAAATGTTCGTTTTCGTTTTGATACACGACGATTTTGTTCGATGACATTCGTATTATTTCGATTTTTCACATGCGAACGTAACGTACGTGTCATCGGCTTCGTTTTATCTTCTTTCGAAAGATTCAATTCGATTTCAATTAAAAGATTTTCTACTAAATTCGCAATAACAACATCATCATCATCGTTCGACAATGTTGTGATTGTCGATAACAGTTTATCATTATCCTCAATGATCGATAATGACGAAGATTCTTGAATTGAATTTTCATCCATATTTGAACTAAATTAAATATTAAATGATTTTCTTAGAACAAAAATAATATAATAAAAATAACTCGAGAATTTGTCTTTTATCTCTCATAGGTCATAACTTACTATCTCGATTTTATTGTTGTTTTTGTTGTTGTTTAATATTTAAGTGAGATTTTTTAATTTTATTGATAATAATATCTAACCTACGCAGACACTAGTAATGTCGAACAGCCGAGCACACACACACATACACACTTTTTTCTTTTCTTTTCTCTTCGCCTTTCTTGTTTTTTTAACTTGTTTTCAGTTCTTTCTTTTTCCTCGGTCCGCTCTTCGTGACACACAGATCGAATACGACTACGAGAAAGGAGAAAGAGAACATCGTTTCTTTCTCATGTTTTTCTTAGTCGGATTTAATGTCTATTTTTAGTTTGAATTACTACGTTCTATTGTCAATTATGAAAGTCATTCATCTGCAATGAATTGTTGAAGTTTAATCTACCAAGTTGCTGTTTCAATGACAGACATTTAATCATAAACTATTGACTTCTATCTTTACCTTTCATTAGTCGTTAGAATCGTTCGTGCTAAAACTATTCGAAGCGGTGGTATACGATAATTATCATCAATAGATGAGTCATCGAATTTCGCAGTTGAATTTGCGTTTAGTTCATGTTCGTCATCACTTTCGAAATCGTATGGATCTCGTGTTGAAATATTCGGTTCGAATTCATCGGCATTATTAATCGATAATGATGAATCCGATGAATCGTCATCATCGTCATCATCATCATCCTCATTTTCGTTTTCAGATAACTCTACAGTTGTTTCTTCACGTTTCAGAATTTTTGTCATATCGTCATTTAATCGAGTTAAATCGACAACAGATGAATCAGCTGAATAGTTTAATAATAAATGAACAATCTGAATAAATCACAAACAAAGTTTTCTTTTGTTTTTAGTCAGATGAAAATGTTCTACTTTAGCGTTATTGTTGAGTACAGCATCGATTAGTGGGGTTTGTCCTTCGGGTCCAGATGCATTTGCGTTTGCACCGGATTTTAATAGAAGACTAGCAGCTTTAAATTGGTTTTTAGTTACAGCTGATAGAAAGAAAGAAAGAAAGAACAGAATTATACCTTCAATTGAAAACAAAACTCGTTCTACCTTCGTGTAACGGTGTCCAACCTAAGAGAAACGAAGCGTTTTTAATCGGAATTTCATTCGAAATCAATCTGATTTACCTGCATTATCTTCTTCATTGACATTAGCGCCTTCTCGAAGTGCTTTTTTCAATTGTTTGACGTCGCCTTTTCGAGCTGCTATATGAACGATTGTTTCTCCATGTTCGTTTCGTCGAAAGATTTTTGTTGGTCGTTGTTGAAGTTGATTTATCGATGAATTCGCTTGAAAAATCAATCAAACGAATAGAAAATAAAGTCTGAATAAAAGCAAACTTGTTTCATCGGTTGCTGTTAATTGTTTTAGAACAGCTAATTGCTGTCGTTCGCTAACAATCGGTCGAAGTGAAGCCAAATCGGCCGTTGCTGAAAAACGTCGTTTAGTGGTTTTTTGCGGATTTTGACTGCTAATCTCTTCTTGATCGCCGTCATCGTCAGACTCGGTGACCGCATCACCTGTCAGATATCGTCGTCGTTTTGCTACTATTGAGTTTGTTGTCATATTTAGAAAAGAAGAAATAGTAAAACCTGAAAAAGCTTCATCATGTCAAAAAATAGAAAGATTCTCCACATATTTTTCATTGGTTTAGTTGATTCAGCAATAAAATTTCTACAAGATGTCACTTTACTATAAGTCCTTCGAGTCTACCAATGATTTAATGAAATAAAAAAAAAAACTTTTCTTTTCTTGTTTCTTCGAAAGAAAAAAGCATAAGTAGAAGAACGTGTTGACCATGTCGAATAACCAACCGAATATTTCTTTGGAAAGCGGATTGCCAACTGTTGGATCGATCGTATGTGTGCTGTTTTCTTCGTTGTCGAACAAACTGTTTGTTCTATATCTTGCATTAAGGTTTGGGCTGCTGGACGCAATCGTGCGCAACAAGCAATCAGTTTGTATGCTAATCTCGACTATCTTCGACCGTATTTCGATGTCGAACCAAGAGAAGTCGCTCAACGGTACGCAGTAATCGTTGATGCGTTCGATTGTGACGATTTTCTTTTTCTTTGGATTTTAGTTTGATACGTTCTTTAATTCCTCGAAAAGCTCGTGAAGAAGTATGTCGAAATTGAGAGTGAATGTTTAAATTTTAGTTGATTTTTATTGACAATTTAGAATATCAAACCGGAATTATACGGACCATCGATGATTGTCTTTACTCTAGCTGCGATATTAATCTATCAGATGAAATTATCCAGTCATTCCGTTGTATGAAAATTTGAAGAACAAAAATTCAGAAACCAAATCTTTTCTTTCAGCAAGATGGTACTCTAATCGGTACAAGTTTTCTCGTTTGTTTTGGCTATTGGATTGGTTCGAGCTTTGCACTTTCATCGTTATCATTTATCTGTAATACACAACTGAGTCTCATGCAAATTCTTAGTGTTAACGTTCGTAGACATTCGATCGATCGTTTTTTTTCTAAATCTTACTATCGAAAACGATTATTTTTTGTAGGGCTATGCATTATTTAGTCATTGTATTGTTCTATTTCTCGCAACATTTATTCATACAGGTTACGATCATGTTCTATTCTATGGTCTTTGGATAGTTGTCAGTGGCATAGCAGCTCTTCGATTAGTACGATTGATTTTGCAAATAAAATTTTTTCTCGAATTTAAATTTTGTTTGTCCTAGGCATTGATTATCATGTCACGAACAGTTAATACACGTTATCGATTCCTTTTAAGTTTATTCGTTTTAGCCATGCATATGTTTTATTTATTGTACCTACATTTTGCATATCATGCATTAGCTGAAAGTAAATTCCAAAAGATTTCTGTAACGTGATTTAATTGTGTGTGTGTGTGTGTTTGTTTTCTGTTCTAGCTGTTGCTCATGCGTTGAATAATGAACAAACAATTGCAACTGAATTAGCCGTTCAGCAGACGATGAAATCTGTTGTAGCTGACGTTGAAAAACCGAAAGGTATTCGAAATTTGAGAGTGTTTCGAAAGTTTTCATTTTGATTTTTAGCTGTACCTCGTGAAATTCGTACTGATATTTCGAATGTAACAAAACTTCTTTTCACAACGACAACGACAATTGTTAAACAATAAAAAAAATCTCGTTTCTTTTCTTTCTTTTTTTTTGATTAAATTCGTATTTAAACAACCACTTTTTTCTTTTCAATTTCAAATAAATTTTAAAACAACTAAAAATTCTCTAGATAGACAAAAAAAACACGGAGTAAATGCGTCTCTATTGCCTCTCAGATGATCCCAATTTGCCATGTTTTATTCTTACAATACACGGTCGATCGATTCTATTCGATTTTCCTCTGTTAAATAGTCATTTACTTGATTACCTACCTGTACCATCACCCGGATGTATTAATCATTTTTCATCTCTACCAAAATATAATCTCTTACCATCGAATAAAGAAAATTCATTTGCTCAACAGATTGATGAATTACGTTTGTTACATAATCGTTTATATGTTTATTCACCAATTGAATTTTTAACGTTCGATTCGAATCAATACGATTTCTCATTAATCGATATTATTCTCATATCAAATTATGAAACATCACTTGCTCTACCGTATTTATTTCGGAAATATCCGCATTTAAATGCACAAATCTATCTTACCGAGCCAACTTATCGTTTCAGTCAACAATTAATGCTCGAATTAGTTTCCTATGTTGAACAACAATCAAAAATGATTCAAATTAATAACGAATGGAAATATGAATCGGAATTTTTCGATGCAATTGAAGAACAAGAAAAAGGCAAACTATTGAATATATTCTCCTACGCACAAAAACTTCTTCCATGTTATTCAACTGACGATGTTGAAAAATGTCTTAGCCGTGCAACAGTCGTTCATTTCAACGAACAGATCGATTTGTATAGTTCAATTCGTGCCACAGCATTGAGTTCAGGCTATTGTCTCGGCAGTTGTAATTGGCAATTGGATATCAATGTTAATTATAATCAAACATCGAAAATTGAAACATCATCTCAAACAAATCTTGCACGTTTCGTCTATTTATCATCGAGCACAACTTTAGAAACTTATTCAACTAAATTTCAATATGATTCATTTCTTAATTGTGATTATTTACTGTTAACAAATCTTTCACGTATATCATTTGCCGATGCTAGTTTTCATGCAAATGAATTAACAACGAAAATTAAACGTATTCTTGACGATCAAGGCAGTGTTCTTATTCCGTGTCTATCAACCGGATTAATATTCGATATGTTCGAATTTTTGACGAAATTTTTCGAACAAAACAATCTTTTAAATGTTCACATGTATTTCATATCTCCGGTTAGTCAATCGAATCTTTTAATTTCGAATGCCATGTCCGAATGGGTCAATGATCAACGACAGGCAGCTGCTTTCAGTGGTACGCCACCATTTAAACATAATGAATTAGTCAAAAGTCAATGTTTAATCACAATATCATCCGATCGTTTGGATGAAACCGAAAATTTAATCAATTTCGAACAGCCATGCGTGATTTTCACTGGACATCCATCATTACGATTCGGACCGATTGTACAATTAATTGAGAAAATGAAATATTCATCATCGAATGGCATTATTTTTGTTGACAATCAATATTCATATGCCGAAGCATTGAAACCCTATCAACCGATGAATATGAAATGTTTTTACGTGCCAATTGATACACGATTGAATTTTTCTCAAATGAATATTTTATTAAAAGATAAAATTCGACCGAAAAATTTAATTCTACATGAACAATATGAAAATGAAATTGTTAAACAGGATCAAACGAAAATATTCACCTATCAAAAATATGATAATGTCAAATTGCCATCCGTTAAACGGCCATTTATCAACGGTCAATTGAATATTAAACATTCGGTTAGACCGAAATTAATTTCTTCAACATCGAATCTAGCTGTTGCAAGTATATCCGGTCATTTAGATATGTGCGATTATGTTTATGAAATCAACGAATTAAATGAAGAAAATCACGATGAAAAGCATTTATTAACTTATGGAAAAATTGATTTAGATAAGCTTTTGATTAATCTATCGAAAAGCGGCCTATTTGGTTTAGAAATAAAACAGAAATCTGACGAGAAAAATATCGAAGATAATCATTTAGTTGAAATTAATTATAATCATGGTCAAGCAAAGATTATTCTTCGAAGTAAACAAACAGATATCGAATGTAATGATGCAAATCTTATGAATAAAATTCGAGATGCACTATTGATGGATAATATTGGGACTTTGTAAAATTTTTCTTTTTCGTTCTTTTCCTTTGGATTGAATAAAAAAAAAGACGTACAAACCTTTCGAAGAAAAAAAATTTCATTTCGTTTCTACGACACATTAGAAATGTCAACAAATGTCGATAGGCAACTCAACGAATAAGTATGGGTGAGCAATATCCACGTAAGTACACAAAAAAAAACAAAACAAAACGAAACGAAATTCAGTTGTTGGTTTTTTTTCTAAGAACATTTTCCGTTTACAGCCGATGATGATAGACATACTGATAGAAGGTTTAGTCCAGTTGAACGAACAGCTGAATACGTATATGGTTTGCCACCTAACCCAGATGGTAATCATGATCCACACTATCATATGCATCATCATCACCAACAGCATGGCCATGGTCTTCCACCATTGACCATTCGACGACACATTCCAGGATCAAATGATCCAACATTACAAAGATTTCCACCCAATATCCAACCAACAGGAAATGTTTCCTCATCGTCAAAAGTCAATGTTAGTATCAAACGACATACAGTTGAACCAGAACAACCGGTCGTTCAACCTGTACTCTATCCTGTTGCTGTTTATGTTAATCAACCAATTCCTCAACCTCCTATGCCTACAGTCATTCCTCAAATCGTACAATATCCTCCTGCCTATCAACCAATTCAATATTTTCAAGCAATTGAAGAACCACCGAATCCAGTTGTTTCACCGATTAAAATAGTTTCTCCTCCTCCACCACCGCCGCAGCAGCAGCCTCCAGCACCTACTTCACCAACTCGATATGAAACTGAATCGTTTCATCCTCCATCACGAAATAAAAATACGACTCCTCGTCGACCTGTTCGTCTCGATAATATCACACCTATTCCTACAACATTCGAACCTCCGCCACGTCGTCCAAGTAAAGTTGTCGTCGAAGAATACGACGACTACAACGAAGAATATCGTGTGCCAGGCACTGCTATAGTTCCAGAGCAAGTCGTTTCCTATCGATCGGTCCCCGGTCGAACAACTCGTGAGATTCAAAACGAACGAATGGATGATTCAACTTATGTTCAATCACCATCAGTACAAACAGTTACGTATCGAGTTTCGTAAAAGATCTTTTTTTAATTTATTATTATTCAATCGAGAAAAAAAAACTAATTGTAAAAAGCATTTTTAATTGTCTTTTTTGCTGATGATTTCGCATCATTTTTCGCAAATAAACTTTGATCAAATTCTTTGTCCTCATCATCAATATCTTCCAAGTCTAAATCTTCGATAACAGTATTATTTATAATTGTTGAATTTCGTTTCTTCTTTTTCAATTTTTGTTTACGCAGAAGTACAGTTGTTGGATAGACAAGTGTTTCTTCTTTATCGGTCAAATTCGGATTTCGACTTAAAGAAATCTTGCCGATCATGTCCGCACGTGGTTTGACAATGATTTGAGATGATGGTTGAGCTGGATACGGTTCGACAATGATTGTACGACGAACAATCGGAATTTTATCAAGACGATTATCGTTTGAATCTAAATGAGAGAATTTTCAAAAGAAAAAAAAAAGAGTTGAGACTAAATTTACGTGGAACATCTTCTAAATCAGCAGTCACACTTGAGTCTCGCATGATTTTCGTGTCTGTGCCAGTGTTAATCGCTGTTTCTCGAAACATTTTCGTCGTCGATTTCGGCGTATGTGGCGTGAGAATTCGTGGAAACGGTGGAGTTTTCGTTCGAGGTAATGGAATTGAGTATGAATGATGAAAAACTGGCGGTGGAATATGATGCATATGCGACGGATATGGTACATGATGATGATGAGAATGATGATCATGATGAGAATGATGATCATGATGAGAATGATGATCATGATGAGAATGATGACTGTGATGTGAGTGAGAATGTGAATGAGAGTGCGAACGATGATGATGGTGGTGATGGTGGTGTGAACGAGAATGCGATCGATGACGATGATGATGATGATCATGTTCGTCATGATCTCGATCGGGCAGTGTTGATGATGACATATCAGTCTTGTTGTCCATGGGTCGAATTCGATTAGTTTTCTTTTTCGAAGGTGATTCACTGATAGTCAACGACTTGTCTAAAAGAGTTGGTTCGAGTTGAGTAAAAGTTTGTATCTAAAATAGAAATAACAGAAATACATCACCTGTCTTTTTATTGTCAAATCGATAATTCTTTCTTTTGATTGTTTGTGTTTTATTGAAAGACAAATAATTCGAACAAAATTTATGTTTTTTTAACTTACTAAATCGGTGGTTTCGGGTGCTTTCGGTAGGACAGGCAATGGTTGTTCGATAACATGTGATTTCAATTGCATACTATCAAATTCTCTTACAGATGATTCGGCTTCAACCGGTTTTTCTACGATTCGTTCGGCTTTCTCGACTAATATCGAAAGAATTAAGAAAAAAACAACAAGATTTCTTTGACTACTACTACTTCGCGTATCTCCTGATGTAAACCATCCTAACGATGATGACGCTGTTTCATCTGTTGATTTCTGTGCAAGTCCTAAGGTCCTTTCCATAGGTTGGAAAAACTTCGGATCCGGCTGTGTTTCCACGGTCACATTCGATGGCCAAAGAATCGGATCGTAATGACCGGCGCCAGTTGCTGCACCTGGCTGCTGTAATATTAACTGTTCAGTTATTGGTAAACCGAACGATGTCGGTGTCGAATAGTAACCATACGGTACATAATCCACTGGTGGCTGTTGTTGATTGGAAAAATCGTAGGATTCATTGGTTTCCATGGATGTTTTGAGATAATCTGTTGAATCATTGTGTACAGCGGGTTTTGTATGTGTGTGTCGAAGTGGATTTTCTCGACGATATTTTTTATGCCAAATAGCAATGAGAAGTAATTGTAAACCGAGATAGAAACAAAATGCGCATATACCTAGACCAGTAAGAATGCCCGTTTTGGAATATGTATCTGAAGAATCTGAAACGGAAAGGAGAATATATTGTTGTATGTTTCTTTTTTATTTACTTTGCCCATAAAAAACACCAGTCATTACGAGAAAAACTGCTGACAGAAGTGTAAATAAACCGACTATGAAATAAAATGCAAATGAACCTTTTCGACTTAAACCAAATGGGCCATCATAAGTGTTTTTATCGTATTCAATCGGCTAAAAAAGAAATTGTAAAAAAATCAAATAAAAGTCATGTCAATTATTTCTACTTCGACATTTACAACGCCTTCATCATCAATTGTAATCTGTTTTTTCCAATATTCATCTACCGGCTGTTGTTGTTGTCGATCGTCTTCACTAATTCGAATGACTTGATGTTGTGGAGGAGGTTGTTGTTGTACAAAACTTGGAGCTCGATATTGATTAGAGAAACTTTGATTTACTAATTGATACGGTTGAAGAATCTCTTCTTTATCATCGAGATTCGTTGTTTGTATAAATGATTGTTGAAAAATTTTCTCATCAAAATTCAATTTTGGAATATTTCGTTCGCTTGGATCACGTATTAAATTCTTTCGTGGATCTGTTCGAAGCGCATCAGTAATATCTTTATCAGGCAAACCTTGATCTGTTGTAATTTGAGGTAGAGGTGAAGTCATTTGAAAGAAATGAAAACACGAACTGAAATCTAATGTTTTCTTTCCTATTGATCGATTAAAATATTTCTCATGTTTGTATTATAGATGAGTAGCTAAATGGTATAATGATGTTTTTCTTTTTCAAAAGAAAATAAAATCATTTCGATTTGTTGTTAATCAAAAGTATTTTTCTTTTCTAAGCACAGAGAAAAAGACGAAAAACTAAAAGCATATTTGTCATCGTCGTTTTTTTTTCAAAGCAAAAAAATACTCGACGATAGTTCATTTCTATGGGTGCGACAGCCGCTTGTTTGTTGCACAAGCCAAAACTGACCCAAAATTTCTATAATCAAATCCGATTATCATTTTCAAAGGTGTGATGAAATAATAATATTTATGCAAAAAACAGAAATGCCGCCTTCTGTCACAATCGAAAAACGCCCCTAGATGCACACTTGTTGTGCCTTCGATAGATGTGGTTAATACATGGGCTTGAGCTGTTTTGTTTTGAATAAACCAATCATAAGAAACATGAGATAAAGTCCAATAGTAAAAATATTCTGCTCGTCGTCGTTTTGAGAAAAAAAAACTAAGATTTGCCTTTTCTTTTGAAATTGAAATTCAACATAAAATGTCATCGAATGAACGTACGGCATCGAGTATTTATTTGGTAGAATATTTCATATTTTGTCCATTACTTTGCGAAAAAGAAGGACAAGTAATTTCATTTATTTCGAATGACTAAATTTAGTTAGTTATTTATTTTTCTTTACAAGGAAGGAAGAAAAATCCTTTATTATTATCCATCAGATACGGATATCGACAAGCAAATTCGTACAGTTGGCTATTCGGAAGGTCTCTTCAAATTTTCTGAGTAGAACAAAAAACAAATTTTGGAGACACATTCAAATAGTTTAATAAAAGAAATTCTTTTACAGAACATTCGGTTTTGAAGATCAATGTGAAAGTGTACATTTCGAAAAGACACGCCTT
>ERZ781398.3322-NODE-3322-length-12667-cov-4.006343_pt1 | contig 12667 bp, 15 predicted proteins | sample MGYA00433077_ERZ781398 | MGnify/ENA primary metagenome ERZ781398 (study PRJEB29847, sample SAMN06458254) | wastewater metagenome | isolation source: Wastewater bioreactor | place: South Africa: Cape Town | study: EMG produced TPA metagenomics assembly of the... | reverse complement strand
TCATTGACATACATTTGTTTTATCCATTAAACGAAAAATATGTAATTCACGAAGCAATGTATGAGCACAACCACTTGGACATCCAAGACTATAACCAACAGTTGGATCGTATTGAAATTGACGACGATTAAGATTGGTGATAGCATATTGTTTAAAACATGACAAACAAACATAATGATGACAATCGAATGCAATCGTTATATCTCTTGAAGAAATAAAAACAAATCAAAATCCAAATAAATCTTTGCTTTTTTACTTTTCATCTAAGCAAATACAACATTCATGTTTATCTTCATTTACGATGGATGATAAAGGAATATTCAGATTTGCAGTTTCACAAGTCATTTTACATGAATTTCTTTTTAAAGAAACGAATTCTTATCGAGATGATCTTGTGTTTTCTATTGCGAGTATTAAATAATATTTTCGAAAAGTCACATTGCATTCGATTGGTTGACATAATTTAACCATTGCAAATAGCATCCATCAGACGACGCTATGAATACATCGAATTGATACTTGATTCTATCTGCAAGAAATAGCTTTGTTTTGCACTATTATTTCTATAATTACAACGCACTTTTTTTTGTAACAATTTGAAATCTAATATACTAACGAACAATTGTTCGTCGGAGAAATCTAATACTTTGAATTCAATGCGAACTACAAAAAAAAAGAAAAAAAATCTTTCTGTTATTTCTCATTCATTTCAATTGGCAAAAACTATTCGATCATGTTGTTTCTATTGATATTCATTTCATCAATACCTTCAGTTATTTTACTAAGTAGTCAAGAAGATTTATCTATTACAACATATTCTCAAATTGGTTGTCTAAATTTAAAGGCAGATAAAGAATTTCTTGTCAAAAATCTTCAAGAAAATACTCTCCTATCCTATCAAACATTGATTACTCCTTCGATGACAATTGAATTATGTTTTCGTTTATGTCGACGATGGTATATTCTTTTGTCGAATAATGGCAAACATTGTACTTGTTTATACACCATCAATCAAATATATGAAATGTCTGATCATCTAGGTGAATACATTTCATCAAAAGAAAATTGTACATCGAATTCAATTGAAATTTATTCATTGACTGATAATCTTGATATTCTATCGCCTGTCCCCGTTGCTGCAAGTAATGATAAATCATTAGATGGTTGTTATTACATGCATGGTATTCAAACAATTCGTGTCGATCGTTGGTTGACGCAATTCGATTATATTCAAGCCATGGACCTATGTCAACATCATTGTCAAACATATGAAAATGTTAAATCATTTTCATTTTATTTATCACGAAAAAAATCTTGTTATTGTTCGCCATTAAAACTTTCTCAAACAGCAAAAACAATTGCTCTACGAAAACCATTACGACATTGTTCATTTCATCCGTATCTATGTAGAGGATTTACTCGACTTTCATGTAATCAATTCTTTGCGGGTACAGATCCTGAAACTTTTATTAAAATTGATGTTCAACAAAATTGTTTTTCCAATGGTACAAATGAATTTGTATTTGATAAAGTTTTTAATCGATGTTATCAAATAATTTCATTAACAAAATCGTTAACATATTCAAATCTCATTTCACAAAATCAATGTCTACCATTGACAATTCAAACATTGAATCAATGGAATTATTTAACTAATTCAACATGGATTAAATATTCGAAAACATTCATTCCAATTACATCAAATTCGACGTATATTTTCGAGATTTTATCTTCAACAATTCCAATCAATGATCGGTGTCTTGTTCTCTATCGAACAGATTCGAATGAAATATCCTACGAATTAAGTCAATGTTCACAAGCATCGATCGTAGATTCGATGTTATGTCTTCAACAACCTTTCGCATCGGTATTTGTACATGAAGAAGATTTTCAAGATATGTACGTCCTCTTTTAGTTAATTTTCTTTCGAACGAGAATATTCTCCAATCAGATAAGATCAATTGTGTAGATTTTTTGATTTTATTGTGAAAATATCACTGAAAGATTTTTCTCAGACTCGGAGTATCATCATTTTGGAAAAATTCCATTCGAAAGATTCGAACAAGTGTCTATTGGAGATTTTTTTTTCTTCTTTTCTATCTTCCTCTAAAACATTTCAACTATTTTCACTGACACATTTAGAACGAATACATCAACACGTACTCAGTATGAAGAAATTCTCAATTGTCCATCGAATTTCGTTCTATTCGGCCGAATGTGTTATTATGTTAATATTTCAATTAGTTTTGGTATTAATTCAGGTGAACGTACTTGTTATGGAATTCATCCGAATAGTACATTAGTAGGTTTGGATATTCAAGAGCGTGGAAATATTAATTCAACAAAATTTCTCGGTCGACGATTCGATGATCTCTTATTAGAATTTTTATATTATTATCTTGAAAATAGATTATTAAATCAAACTAAAACAGAACTTAATCGTAAGAATTGGTTGAAATTATTATTAAGAAATAAACATGTGCCAAGTGAATGTATTTTAAAATATTTTGAACGCGCACCTGGTACATTTACATCACTCTATCAATGTCATAATGGTGGATATGCTGTGTGTCAAATCGAACCTATTCAAACATTCATTCCAATTTCAACTACAACACAAACTATTCCAACTACCGAACCAACAACAACAACAACAACATCAGTAACGATTGCTGATTCAACGATTTGCGAAAATTGTACAATTGATTATTCTCCTCTTCCTACTACGACGAATTTTACGGAAAAAAATTCAACAATCAAAACAAAAAAGAAATCGTTTATCTATCAACCATTATTACTCATTCTAACAGGTCCTATTTTAGCATTTATTTTATTGGCATTTGCAATTCTTTTTCTAATACGTTTTCTACGACAAAATCATGGTAGTTACTCAACACATAGCAGTTTAGCTGGGTCACATCGTACAAGACGTTCGTCGACTGCAGTAACAAATGCTGACATGCCAGGTTCAGGTTTACTTCAAGGTGTTAATACACCGCGAGTATCTTTATTTGAAACTGAACTGTTATTACCAACTGAAAATTTATTAATAACAAACGATGAAACAATCGAACTGTTGCCAGTGAATGATCAAGATGAACTAAAAGAAAAACAGGTTTCGAATGGAATCGATTGACATCTATCGATGGAACATTTCATTGATTTTTGTTTGTTAACCATTTATTGATTATCTTTCATATTCATCATCATCATCATTTATCGTCATTTCATTTTTTAACTTTGTTTATTCGTTTTTTTTAAAACTAATAAATTACATTTCAGATGTCTGTACCGGGAAAGAAAGGTCGAGATCTCTCACAATTACCAACACTTTCCTATGAAGTTAAATTAAATCTACCAACCAGCACCGACAGTAATCCACAAGAAATATCATTCTTAGATCTTGTTGCTAATGATAACAAATTTGTAAGAAATTTCAAAAAATCAAATTAAAAACTATCATTTGTTTTTCTTTTCGAATGCTTAGAAAAATGATAAAGATAGTCTAGAATTAGTTCTCAGTTCCTATGTCAAAGCCTGTGGAAAACAAAGTGTCAAAGAGATTCTTGCTGAACGCGATGTAAATTTATTCGAATCAATTAATCAATTGATTTTCTGTTTGTTTATCTTTTTTTTCAAACAAAAAGAATATAATGGAAGATAATGCATCATTATCTGATGTAATTCGTGCATTAATGGATTATAATGATCAACAAAATGCGAATCTCGGTGTTGGATATAACGATCCGGATGATGATGATTCGTTTATTGACGATTCAACAGCTGCACAAGATATTATACCGAAAAATATGACCAATGAACGTGATGGTTTCTATGTTAATGAAAAACATCAACCGATACAAGCGAAATATTTGAGTGAATCAAGTGATTCAGAATTAGACGACGAAGAAGATGAATCGGATGAGAGTGGTGATGATGATGAGGACGACGATGATGATCGATCGAGTGCAAGTGAAAAAGATGATAAACAAATGAAGAAAGTTGTTAATCCAGTAGGAAATTTTGACAAGGAAAAAAATATTTTGTTTAATCAATATGCTTTTGTTTTTCTAGAATACGACTGAACTCAATGAAAAAGTATTGATTTTTGTTAATAATCAATGAAAGAATATTGTCGAATCTTCTTTGAATAGATTGTAAAAAAACCGAAAATCGATGAGAGTTTATCAGCAAAAGTATCAAATACGAAACGAAAACGGTTTGTTTATGAAATGTATTTCATTCGAACATTTCTTATTATCTGTTCTATTTAGAAGTATATCTGAAGTCTCAGCACCTCCATTATCTATGAATCTCGATGAAAAAAATAAAACCGTTAAACCAATCGATGAACAAGTTAAAAAAGTCAAGAAACTCAGTGAAACAACCGGAGAAATCTGCGCACAGAATTTTCTTTCCAATGTTCTACCAGCTGAAATGGATGCTGACATTAAACCATGCATTGATAAATTAGTCCGAGTAAATAATTGCTAAAATCTAAAATTCATCATTATTTATTTTAAAACATGATGAACTTTTTTCATTTAGTTGATTTCCTTGGATCAAAGTATAACGCATATTCCAAAGAAAATCGAACGTCTCTATGAGAAAAGTCTCTGTCGAGAATTACTCAAGTATGTAGTCGAAATGATTTCATGTCGATCAACTAGTTTCATTGTTTAAGTTTGGTTAAAAAACTTCATCGTCATACAAATGCACATCGACAATTAGTGTTCGATCTATTAGGTGCAAAAACTGGTGTTGCAGCACCGATTTTAATCACACGAGGTCGATTATTATTGCTGAATGATTACGAGCCAACAGCTGCTTCAATGTCGATGAAAGATTTAAAAGACAAACTCAAAATTGAAATCAATCGATCGTTAGAATTTCACATTCAAGCACATAATCAAGCGATTAAGTTTGTGAACTGAAAATAAAGATTTCAATTGAATAAATTCATATTTTGATTAGAGAATGGCAACAGAAACTATCGGAAAATCCATCAAAAGATAAAAATCGTGGACCGAGAAAGAACTTTCGTTTCCATAAAACGATCAAGTATGAATCTAATTCAAGAAAAACATTTTGTTTTCAGTTTTTTTTTCTTCGATTAAGTGAATTGATTATTCGTTGTGTGGATCGTCAACTTGAAACAATGAGTATATCCGATTCCGAGTCATTGGAATCGTTTCTTCATGATCATATTGTTCCATTATGGAGTCAATCGGGCTGGATGACAGCAAAGTAAAATTTCAAAAATAAAAGTTTCGTTTGAAAATAATTTTTTTTGATTCTTTCTTTTCTTTTTTTTCTAAAGAAAAATTCTCAGTGAAGTTATTCGAATTGAATATCGACCATTACGAGATCCAAGTGCGCCAGCTCCAACTATTCAAGTAAATAAATTGTCATTCGTCTCATAGTTAAGTTAAAAGTTTTATAATTTAGGCTGCTCGAGTAGTTCCAACAATTGATCGAACAAAAAAAGATGCTCCAATTATTGTACCAGCATCAGCAACAAAAATATTAAATCAAAGTTCTACAATAACGAACAATGCACCTAAAGTTGCTCAAACACAGAATTCGAAAGCAAATGAAATCAAATCATCGGCTAATAGTCAAGCAAAACTACTTGAAATGGCCACACGAGTATCAGCACCTAATCCGATTAAACAGCCGACAACATCACCCTCATCCTCCGCAGCAATTAATCAAGTAGATCAAAGAAATTTGTTTTGTTGTCGATTGATTATTGTTGATTATTTATTTTCTCAGATACCCGAGCAACTATACAGTAAATCGTCGAAAAATGAGGTCATTCGTCCAATTGCTAAACCGGCTGTTATAACTTCATCGACTCAACCTGAATCTGCATCGAAACGTCATTCAACACCGAATATTTCGACGTCAGCTGTTGATTTATCAATAGATTTATATTCTCAATATAAAAAACATTTGGTTGAAACATCAAAAGTTACGCCAAGTTCGTCTTCGAACAAAGATCCATCTTCATCGATCTCATCTCAACGATCAACAACATCTGTACAAAGTACTAAACAATCACAACAACAACAACAACAACAATTTGCGACGAAATTACCATCAGAAAAAACTCCAGCTGGATCGTTTTTGAAAGATCCATTGAGCAGCTCATCATCACCGAAAATATCCACATCGTCATCTTCACCAAAAATCTCCAGTTTACCACTAACTGTCGATAGTATGATTAATAAATCTCTTCAAAGTCCCAAATCAAATTCCAGTTCAACACCTATGAAAACACCATCGAATCTTCAAAGTCCAACAAGTAATCATCAACGTTCTTCAAGTTCACAAAAAGTAGCCACAACATCATCAACAACGAACAGTACAAATCGTTCTTCGAATGATCCATCTCATCATCGTACAGATCAACATCACAAAGCATCGTCATCATCCAATCGTCCTTCATCAAATTCTTCATCATCATCATCATCTCGACGTTCAACTCCAGCAGGATTTTCTTCTTCACACGATCAACAAGTACGTTCATTTTGCTTCTCTACAAACTCATTCAATGTTTTTCATCGATTTCAGTCTAGTCGTTCTCATTCATCTCAAGTAACCATTCCTTCAGGCCTATCCCAAGCTCTTCAATGGGATCCGACAACATTACAATTAGCTGCAGCTGCCCTAGCGAATCCGCAATTATTGAATTCACCTGTATTCGATCCAGCTTTGTTTACTTCTATGTTTGCGTCGGCTGCAAACATGGTACCTTCAAGTCAATCGCCAACATCATCGCGTCAACAACATTCACAAAATATCAATAATAATCGACGAACATAATTTACATTTGTCTCAGCAAAAGAAATCAAATTAACGATTTATCTCTTTTCTCTCTCTCTCTTGTTGTGATGTCAATAATTCATTTTCTTTAGACACTGTATTGTCTGTGTGTTAAACGTATTAGCTTTTATGTACATAATTATACTTTTTCTCGGTGTCTAAAAGTTTCTTCTTCTTCTTCTTCTTTTTTTCTGTACAAAATGACAGGAAAACTTCACTTCGAATTTTCTAAACAAGAATGAATCAAGAGAAATAAAATGCAGAACAAAATAATTTTGAAAATTCGTTTTTTTTATTATTTTATTGATTGTTATAATATTCATATCACCTTTGTATGAATAGATCATAAAATATACTTTAATGTAAACAAAAAACAATCAAATGATCTCACTTGTATAGACGTTTGTACAGAATGTACCTATTAAACGTTTTATCAAAATAAAATGTAACAATATCGATAGCATAGAATAAGATCCTAGTGCAATATAAATATAAGCAGATTAATATGATTGATCGAACGAATGAATCTGAATGGTGCTCTAACAAAAAGATTCAAGATGAAGAATTGCACACAGAAGTGTTTGCTGTAGGAGTGTATGATATAAACATATTCAGCTTATGTCAAAGTAAACTGAATGAACAAATATCCGGTTGAAAATGTTGTGTTTCGTTCATATTGATACGGAGAAGATTAATCAATAGAAGGCAGAATATATTTAAACAAAGAGGAATTTAGGAGAAGAGATCGAGAAATATGCATGTATATGTAGATATATAGGTTTGGATGGGATAAAACTGAGAAGACCATAGAGTGTAGAGAAAAGTGCTTGAGAACAAGGAGTAAGAAATTGTGAGATTATCAAAAAAAAATGGTTGCTGCATTTTTTATCATAGGTTTTTTATGTGTGTTTTACCTTTCTGAAATAATAGAGCTCAATGGGCCAGCATTAACTGAAACAGAGATATAAGTTTTATTTGCATGGGTAAGAGAAAATGTCGATGAAACAACAACAAAAAAGAGAAGAAGAGAGGGAGAGAGAGAGAACAGGAAACGAAGAGACAGTCATTCACACTTGCGAAAATGAAAGGCAAAAGAACAAAAACAAAAGAATTGCGCATGAAGAAAAAACCAAAGCGAGTATGACAAATAATGAAAAAAAAAAGAACAGAAGGATACTGTATGTGTATACATTTATATTTATATTTGCTCAGATCATGATTTCCAGCGATATTTAATTGAAGAATAAGAAGAAGATAAATCATAACAGAAGGAGTGTTTTTTTTTCGATTTTTTGTTGTGATTAAAGAAAGAAAAATTCACAGGGAAATTGAGGAACAGGAAAAGCAAGTGAATTTGGACGGACTGTCTTTAAGAAAAAGAAAACAAGGAGCTCAATGAGAAATAATTTAGTGTTCAAACGAGCACCAGATAATCAAAAAAGAATGATAAAGGATATATTTCGTGTGAGAGAGAAAGATATTTTGTATCACAAGCGCAGAAAGTCAGCAGAGTACATTGCAGGTGTACTGTTATTATTGTAGAAATAGAGAGCAGAAGGTGAGGAGAGAGTTGCAGTTTTTCCGGTAGTAACACCAGTAGTACCACCATTTGCACATACCTCATCAGATGTTGAAAGAAATATATAAGGACTTGTTGTTGATGCATGCTGATGATGATGATGGTGATGATGACGTTGTTGTTGTTGTTGCTGCTGCTGTTGTAATGTTGATAGTGATAATTGTGATTGTGTTGTGCCAGCTGCAGTTAATAAAGTTGCTGCTGAATTCGCTCCATTCGATATCGGACAAGCTATTGCTGTTGTATAAGGTTGAGTTAGTTGACTTGCATTTAACATTGCCGCTGTTGATGCTAAATAAACGTTCAAAACAATAGTGAATGTACTTTGTTCTTTTTTTTTTGTTTCGATCGTACTTGGAAAATGAATAGCACCATTATTCATTGCAGAAAGTGTGGTCAATGGAGCTCCAGCAAGTGTTACAATCGGTGAACCGTATACATTCGGTAGACCTGGTACATATTTTGCACCGATTGAAATCGGTTCGTTGGAATTTTCGTTCGCTGGTAATATCGGATTTGTGTAATCTCGACTTTTATCATTGTTATATTTCACATTTAAAGATTGTAATTTAGAAAAATCGATTTGTAATGTACAACAGCCATTATAAATATTCTGTCCATTTAAACTCTTAAAGTTAAGAGAAAAAAATCAAGAAATGTTATTTCATTTTTGTTATACAAAAACTTGGTCTTTTTTTTCTCATACCAATTTCGCAGATTGAGCAGTTGTTGAATCTTTCATTTGTATTAATCCTTGAAATTTATCTAGACAAAAGAAAAAAGACGACAAATACATTTCATCGAATATGAATTCATTATCGTACCATTTTTCGTAAATGTTATAATTTTCAAAACAACACCAAATTTGCTAAAAATCTTAAACAAGAAATTCGTTGTTTTTTTTTCTATGGATTTTTTTGTTTTTACTTGGTGAAATGTTTCGACATTAACAGGATAAATAACATTACTAACAACAACGCGTAGGACGCAATTTTGTCCACCTGTACGTCCGATTTCTTGTAAAAGAGTTGCCGATTGTAGAGCAGCTTGTGCTTGTTGATTATTTGCATTGTTTGGATCGGTTTTTAGTTCTTGATGATTGGAAAATTGTACAAAAATCTGTCGACCATTTAATAAAATTGGAATCGAAGAAAAATAATCCGTCATTGCTTGTGCATGTTCAATACTGCCAAATTCCAGAAATGCCTAACGAAACGAACAAGAATATGATCGATATTTTTAATAAATAAATAAAAGAAACAAACCTGATTCTTTTTTCGTAGATTAAGTACATTGGTTATTTTACCAAATGAAAGACCAAATTGAACGATTTCTAATTCACTTGCATCAATATTTCGTAGATGAACTACTCGAGACGGTGAACTTTTTTCAATTCGAGCCTAAACAGAAAAGCAAACAACACTTTCCAAATTGTACTTCCAATCATCTCTCAGATATACCTTTTTTGCTTCGTTACTATCACTATTTTGATATCCGTTAGTGACATTATTTGAGCTATTATTGTTGTTTGTATTATTATTATTATTATTGCTTGTAGCAGTAGTAATGGTAGTAATCGTACTGATTGTTTTGTTATTATTCATTTCTTCTTCATTAGAAGCAGTGGCAAGTATTTTTGTTGGTGGTGATGTTGGAAGATCATTTGAAAGTAGACGCTATGAGAGAAAATTCGAATAAGGAAAAATAAGATTTCTTTTCTTTTGTTTGTAAATACCTTCATGGATCGCTAAAAAGAGAAAGAAAAAAAAAGAAAAATTAGAATAATATTTATCGATTTCTTTTTAATTATATTTGTACTGACGAAGGGAAAAAATCATTAAAAATTCGATTAGAATTCTTCGTTCTTTTTTTTCTCATTCTCTTTCGTTTTCTTTTTTAAAGATTTTATTAGATTTTTGCTTTTTCTATTCTCATCTATAATAATGATTATTATTGTAAGAATGACGAGACTTGTTCAACGATTCCTTGAATAAATGTTAGCTCGGGGTCATTATTCGATAGGAACGAAAAAAAAAGAAAGAAGAGAAAAAGAGAGAGAGAAAGAAGAAAATATACATTTTGCTTGTTTGTGGATTATAGGACAATGTCCATTCGTTTGTTAGAAGATTATTCTTGTTCTGTCAATGCTTACACATATTTCGGCTTCCGTTCTAGTTAAACAGAACAAATACGAGACACACCGAGAGAGAGAGAGAGACAGAGAGAGAGACAGAGAGAAAAAGAAATGGTGAGAAAGAAAATTGAGTCGCCACTAGAATGTGAAAACTATCAAATGCGTCTTTTCTCGTTCTCAACAAATGAAATACAAATACGAAAGCGAATAATAATAATTCATCTATGATGACTTGCCATCGCAATAAGATGTTCATGAGGTCTTTGTATTGTATAAGCAAGATACTTCGTTGACGAATTCATATTCGATGATGTCGATGATAGATCAAATGGTTGATAATAAATTGTATTTTGTCCATTATGTGGATAAATAGCAGTACCATCGAGAGCATGTTTAGCTACTCGAATAAGTGTCGCCGATTGCGACATGATTAAGTATTATACGAATTGAACTTGTGTGCGAAAGAGAAAATGGCAACGAAACGGAAGAATCTGAGAAATTTGTTCTTCTTGTCGTTTGTCAGCAAATTTTTTTTATGTCTTACACATTCTCTCACTTTTTTTTACTCGCATATATTTATATACTTCTGATATTATTGGTGGCAACAGCAATAAGAAAGACGACGACGAAAGAGCACATACACCTGTCATTTCTATTTCTCTCTCTCTCTCTCCCTCTGTCAATCTCTCGTTTGTTCTCTTTCTCATTTTCAGATTTGTAAATACAAATCTCTCATTCTGTTTTATTTTATGACTATGTAAAATATGAAAAAAGAAGAAGAAGAAAAAAAAAAAACGAAGCAATATTCTTGACTAGTTTTCATCGTTTTTTTTGCTTAGACGGATTAAAGAAATGAGAGAACAAATTTATGATCATAAAACAGCATGTTGGCAGCAGAAACAGCAATAAAAATAATAAAAACACGAAAAAATAAAATCATACTTTTTTAAGTGTACTAGTTGACATATATTTCTTTGTTCTATATCCGAAAATTAATTAATAGAACAACAAATCTTTATTTCTTTTTGTATCCAAAAATAAGTACAGAATATCAATTCGACAAACGTATGGGAGAAAGAGAGGGACAGAGAATATCGTCATCGGTTTAGTTCAAAAGCAAAGGTCATCCACGTGATTATATGTTCAATGTTTCGACGCAAATGAAAATAGAGTTCTCTTATTGAAAATGTATGTCCGGAACTCATGTTTTACAATTTTCTTTTTTTTTATTGACATAACAACAAGTCACATCGGTAAAGTGAAAAGAAAAACTACTCATAGACATTTTACGTTTACTCTTCGAGCAATCACAATATTCATTTATCACTCACCGTTGTAGTAGAAAAAAAAGAACTTCTAAGTTTGTTTTCTTTTCTTTTCTTCGGTTGTTAACAACTATTAATGTATTGCACTAGTGTCTAGTTTTCTTTTGGGTAAAGTAAAAATTAAGTTGAAGAACGGCGAATCAATATAGCAGTGAAAAATGTAGATTGTAAGAAAAAAGAAAATATTTAAAAAAAAAGGAAAAGAAAAAGAAAATTTGTCTTTTTCTCTTTGACTAACATTTTTCTTCCTTGAAATGCCTAAGCAAAACATGGAAATGCCATGAGCTATGAAGGATGACAACGAGCACTCGTATGTGTCTATCCTCGACGACAAAAAAAGAAAGAAAAAAAGAGTCAAAAAAAAAGGAGTGTGAATGCTGATAGTATGAAAAAAAAGACTACGACGAAAGAGAAGAAGACAGGATGGAGGAAATAATTATTATCTAAAACTCTAAGTATTGGCTTGTCTACAATTCAGTTTCCGTGATTTATGTTGATCACTATTGTTATATTCAAGTCAAGACTCGTCTTATCTTTCTAACTGACTGGCTGACAGAAAAAGGCAAGCTTTATATTACAGATAATATGTCATAAATCTTTTCGACAGAGTAAATTAATTCAATATGTACAAACATGAAAGAACGAAAGAAAGAAAGAGATGATTTCTGAGTGCAGTTGATATTTCTCGTTTCTTTGACAAATTTGATTATAACTATTTAATTTGCATAAGCAATCGAATTGTAAAGTATTCTATCATTTGATACACGTGACGAATGAAGATTAAACATCGCATATAAGGTT
>ERZ781398.3305-NODE-3305-length-12710-cov-4.305729_pt1 | contig 12710 bp, 8 predicted proteins | sample MGYA00433077_ERZ781398 | MGnify/ENA primary metagenome ERZ781398 (study PRJEB29847, sample SAMN06458254) | wastewater metagenome | isolation source: Wastewater bioreactor | place: South Africa: Cape Town | study: EMG produced TPA metagenomics assembly of the... | reverse complement strand
CAAGATCAAACATTAATTCAATTTCATTCCATTGCTCAACATATTCTAAACAAAGACTCATCATTTACAATCTACTCGTCAATGTAAACTTTTGTTTTTTTGAACTATAAACCAACAAGATTTGTCTTCAGTCTAGCTAAATTATTATTAACACCCGAACAAGAAATGATCGTTTGTCATAATCTTGAAAATCGACAAACCATGAAAATCAATGCCTATGCCGGAACAGGCAAAACAACGACTCTCATTGCCTATGCAGCTAAACGACTGGACGAATCATTTCTATATATCGCTTATAATAAGTAAATAATTGTTTTTTTTTATTAACAATCGATTTCAAATTCTTTCGCTTTCAATAGATCGATTCAAACACATGCCGAGAAAATCTTTCCGCCCAATGTCAAATGTCAAACAATTCATTCACTTGCCTATGCCAAAATCGGGTATTGACTTACGAAAATTTTACTAGTCCAAAACTAGATTACTTTGCTTTCAGTCGACAGTATGAAGGTTATCTTGGTAATTTACGTTTGAAAAGTATTGTCGATCTTATTCATGATCGAGCACCGGTCGGCGAAAAAGGCCGTTCAATTAATCAGTTATATTTGCGTGCTCGTTTTGTTTATAATGCGATTAATAATTTTATTGCATCAGCTGACGCACAGATAACTGATGAGCATGTTGAAAATTCAACGACAAGCGAAACAGAGAGTCAACTAGTTTTGACACAACAGGAGAAAAACGTGCGCGACAGCATTTTTTGTTTATGCGTTGATTAGTTGGAAAACTTTTTTATTTGATTAGAATTTAGCAGTCGATGCGAGATTTATCTGGTCGATTATGAAAACGATTCGAGATTCTCGCGTTCTAATGACTCATGATGTTTGTTTCTCTTTGTTTACAAATTTCGATTCCGATCTCTACATCTTAGGGCTATTTAAAACTCTATCAATTGTCTAAACCACAAATTCAATTGTACGATTGTTTATTTATCGATGAAGCTCAAGATCTAACGCCAGGCAAGAAAATCAATCGATTCACATTCATTCTCATTTTCGATTTCGTTCTTAGCTGTTACTGATATTGTTAATAATCAACGTATTTCGAAGATTCTCGTTGGCGATAAACATCAGCAAATCTACGCATTTCGTGGCGCTATCAATGCCATGGCAAAAATCGATTCGACAGTGACTTATTATCTAACCAAAGTTGGTTTTCTGTTTGCATCTTAAATATGTTTCATATTATACGTATATGTAGTCGTTTCGTTTTGGATTTGATGTTGCATTTCTATCGAATTTAATTCTTCAGAAATTTTGTAATGAAAAGAAATATCTCGTTGGAAATACTAAACCGAGTTATCTCGATGGCCGATCGGCATCGACCGAGACAAGTTCTTCCGAACAAAAAGCTTACGTCTTTCGAACGAATTTTCATTTATTTAATTGTGCTATTGAATTGATTATCAACAAAGGCTTGAAAAAAGTCGGATTTATCGGTGTAAGATTTTTTTGTGCATGTCGAAATGTTAAACTTTTTCTGTGAATATTAAAAGGGTAGAGAAGCGATGGGTTTCGACAAGATTCTTGATATATTTTATCTTTGGCTTGATCCCGCAGAACGTCGACAAAGTATTCGAATTGTTTGGAGAGATTTCTTTTTGAAATAAAAATTTGTCTAGAAAATTATCAAATCCGAGATACTCATTTGCAAGCATTCACTTCATTTCAAACATTCGAAAAATTCTCTCACGATGTTGCCGATGCTGAATTATTAGGTAAAATCAAACTTGTTCAACTGCATCGACATTCGATTGTCGATAAAATCAAACAATTACATGAGAAATGTTGTTCGGACATAACTCAAGCTGGTAAAACAGAATTTTCTTCTGATTAAATCAATTCGAAATTGTCTTGCAAATAGAAATCGTGTTGTCAACAGCACATAAAGCTAAAGGTCTCGAATTTCCGATCGTTATCTTAAGCGATGATTTTCTTCCACGAGCAGACGATTGTCCACTCGAACAATTGCCAATCGATCGATATCGAGAGAGTTTCAATATACTCTACGTTGCAGCGACACGAGCAACGAAAGAATTAGTTCTCAATGTGGATTTATTTTATTTATTATATAAAATGTGTCGAGTAAGACAATCGAAACATAGAAAAAAAAATCATTTTTATAAATTATTAGGAACCGTATTATGATCTTTCATTCTCATCAACGATTGAACAATGCGGAAGTTGTGACGAGACAAAAACTCTGAATGATATTCTTTTCAAAATCAAACCAATTCATTTATCATGCGTATGATGATTTTCTCATTTTATTGATAAAAATTCGTTTTATATTATTATTATTAGAATTCAACAACAACAACAACAGGTGAATATTCTCGATTTCCATTATGTGTCAAACATTTACCGGATTCATTTCAATCTCTTACACAATTATATTCCAATATTGAACAATCAATCATGGTCGATTAACTAACACGAAACTTATTCGATAGTTTTCTTTTTTTTTTATGTAGATTATGTTAGAAATAAAATATCCAGATGTCATTCTTATGTAAATGCGAATAGATAGTTAAGATCATATAGTTTGACCTAATTTCTCATATTTGACGCTAGTCACATTGAATCAATCATAATCATAAAGAAAGAATATGTATGCTATCAATCTCATCAATGTTGTCTACATAGTTTCGTACGAGATAAAAAAAGAAAGAAATATAATTGATTAGTACTCAAAGTGATATCATCGGAACGTACGAGTTTATTTGTAGTCTACATGTAGACCTAACCAATTAGTTTAAGAGAATAGAAACAATTGGCTACGGTCGATTTGTTGGTTTAACAACAGTTTCTACTTAAGATTTTCTCCTTGACTTAAAGACATAATAACATTTGTTTATTCGAAGTTATTTTTAGGCATCGAACTGTAGACATATATTTCGATTTTATTAGTCGAAGACATCTAATATGAATGAACTTATTGAACAAAACGATAATCGATCATGGGAAATAATGTTTTTTTCCTCTTTATCCTTACAGATGACTAATTAAAGTCTCGAGTGAATTGCTTCTTTCTTTTGTACTGAAAATAAATCTACGTTTGATTGATCGATAAATAGAATTTCTATTTACCTGGATTATTCGTGTAAAATTATGAGAAATAAAAAGCAAATTCATTTAGTTCACTTAGAAAATATCATCGACCGGAATTGATGAGGAAGTCAGTCATTTCCGTTTTTCTATTTCTGATTAGAGGAAGTTAAAATAAAATGAAACATATTTACTTTCGAAAAAAAAAGAAAAAGAAAACGTAAAGAACAGCAAAAATCTAAAACGAGAAAAGTCATCTTAATGCACGACAAAAAAAACAGACGAGAAAAAAGTTCTTCTTAGTTCGAATGCACAATATTTTCATCGATTTCTTCGTTTACAATTTGAAATGTTTGTTGACTAGATTTCGAATGATTTAACGTTGGAACGAATATATCTTCATTGCTTCCAACTGTCACTAAATCTCGACTTTCACCATCAATCATTGGATTGCTGGATTCTTTCGTTTCTTGTTGTTGTGATTGTTGACTAGTATTGATTAGTAAATTCATTTGATTGGAATCGAGTAAACTTCGTGTTAAACTTGGCTTTTTATTTAATTGAAATGTTGCACAATTATTATTGATATTTTGTGCGCAGACTTGTTGATTATTATGAAGACTATTTTGTCGTCGACGAGATTTATATATACTTGAATAGAGAAATGATGTTATGCTGGCTTTTCGTGATGAAGTCGAGATTGTGCTTATTGAACGATGAATTTGAAATAATCGTCGACATGATCGACGAAATTTTGTCGAAAGAATATTATAAATAATCTAAAAATGAGAAGAAAAAACAAGTTTTTTTGTCTTTGAATTTTTTTTTCGTTTTTCTTACTGGATTAGCAGTAAAATTAAGAAAAAATAATAATTTCGATAATTTCCAAATCCAAATCCATGTTAAATGCGGCATTGTATCTTCATTTCGTACACGCACATACATATCAATCAATTGAATAATACGTACGGGAAATTGACAAGCAAAAAATGCAACTGTAACAACACAGATAATGACAGTATTCAAACGTTTCTGTTCGAAACGTTTATAAGCAAGAAATGAACGTGATTGTTGATTGTCATTGATCGATGTTAAACCACCATTGAAACTATTCGGTTCATCATCATAACACAATGATTGTTGTTGTTGAAGTTGAGTCTTAGCTATAGCTGTCAAACGTATTGTTCGATGACGAGCTAATTCAAGTATAATACGTGCGTAAATAAATATAAGAACAAAAAATGGAATAAATATTAGAACAACAATGAACCAAGTTATGCAAGTACGTGCTGTACTCGAATTTGCATCTAAATGACAGACGGTAATCAGATTTGCTGTATCATAGATTGAATCAGTTGGATTAAATGCTGAATCATAAACAGCAAAGATAAAAAACGGTAGTGAAAATATAAGACCTATGGTCCAAATAAGAACAATCGTTACTAATGTTAATGTTTCATTAAATATATCGTGAACTTTAAATGGTTCACAAATAGCAATAAATCGTTCGAAACTAATCGCTGTTATTGTCAATGATGAGACACTTGTTGCACAACTTTCAATATATTGATTACTTAAACAAAAGAATTTGCCAAGATACCATTGATCTTTCGCCCATATGTCGTGTATAGCCGTTGGAATACAGAAAATAAGTACGAATACATCAGCAGCACTTAAATTGGCGAAGAAATAATTAGTAAAATGTTTTAAATCATTATTTTTCAAAATAACATAGAGAACAATAAAATTTCCGACCAAACCAGAAATAAGAACTAATACATAAACAACCGTAAAAAATATCAATGAACCTAGTGTTTCAGTCGAATCCAATTCGAACTGTTGATCACTTGTCGATAGGTTTGTTTCAATCATTGCATTCTACAATAATCAAAATTCTATTCGAATATTCAATGAATCTTGTTAACACACACAAAAAAACAAGTCTGATCTCTCTGATATCTGACCTACGACATCAGAACATCCATATGGAAAAAAAACAATAGCAATCAAGAAACACACTTCTCATATTATTAGACAATAAAAATTGCCGAAGTAAAGATATTTATATATGTCAAAAGACAGAAGGAGAAGAGAGAAACAACTTGAAATAAACATGACAAGAATGATGGGATTCTATTCTGTTCGACAGACAACATTAGAAAGAATGTTTAAGCAAACAAAAGTACATTTATCATCGAACGTTCAATTCTATCTCGATATGATAATGATAATCTGACTCATGTCAATTTAGAAGAAAACGAATTCAATATAAAACTAAACAATACACCCTGAAGATGTTTTATAATAATAATTAAGGAAATATTTATAAAGAAAAAAAAAGCGACCATTAAAACATACTTACAAAAAAAAAGGGAAAAATCAAGTAGCGAAGAGTTTTTATTTTTCTATACATATAACTATGGCAAAAGAAAATTACTATCAATAACATCTGCTTGTCTGTTTTCAAAAAACCAAAAGTTCAAAAAACGAATACAACTAGTCAATCTGGGATTTTTTTTTATCTCTCCTACTCATTGTCTATTTCTGGACTATAGGGAACGAGAGTAATTATTATATTTCTTCTTCTTATTCTCCTCTTTCCTTCTTTTTTTTGAGTACTGATGAAGCTACTACTACTACAATTTCTTCTCTTCTCTTCTTCTTCTTCTGTCCTCCCTCTTCTTAATGTTTATATTGAATGAAGTAGACAAAGAAAAAAAATAATCATAATCGAGAAAGAAGAGAGCAACTGAGAAATATGAAAAGAATCTGAAATGACAAGGTGGAAAGAATTTTTTGATCGAGTATTTTGTTCAACACATATCTTGACAACAACATCAAACAAGAACTTCTTAGTTAACTTATTCACATCTGTCTTATTTCAGTCAAAAACATGTTTTTTTCCTTTGCTCTTTCTTCACTTCAATGTAACGAAGAACTAAAGAAGCGAATATCTGTCATATTCAGTGTATCATCTCCAAAGTTTACATGTCAGCTTCAATCGAACTATTGATAGTGGCTAGTTAGTGCTTTATTCAGTAATTCTACCATCTCTTTATTTATATATACATGCATATGTATATATCTTTTTCGTATAAACATATCAGCCATTCTCTTGCAATATGGACTAAACAAACAGATTCCTGTATGACATTTACGTCATCACCTTGAGAAAATGATTGAAAAAATTTTTCAGCTATTAGTAGTCGACTATAGAAAAAAGGTTCTTTTTTTTCTGCTCAAGAAAATAATACACACTCGTATTCATCCAATTCATGACATGTTCCTTGCTCATTTTCTCGTTCGCATCAAACTTTTCTTGTGTACTTCTTTTTCAATAAATCAAAAAAAAAAGAGTATCGAACGATCAATGTCAAGAATATAGTTATATAATAAAAAGAAACACGACAAAAAACGTTAATGAATATTAAAGAGAGAATGTCAATATAGCTGTGACTTTGTCTATTGATAATAAGAATATCCTTGTTTGAAAACAGTTGTTCCATCAAATAATCTCACATTGATTTCTTCTCAAGAAATAACGAAGGAGATTGTTCATGAGACCGAAATGAAAATATTTAGCCTTGCTTGCCAAAAAGAAGTAGTTAATCGATTCTCCTGAGATGTTCTCGAAATAAACCGAACTGTGTACTCTCATACTCAATTTTCACACTAAGATCTTTTTACATTCCACTGTTTTGATTAACAAGAACGGGATGATGTTTTTTTGCCCTTAAAAAGAAGAGGTTTTACATATTTTTGATAAGAAGAAAATATTGTCAAAGATTAATATATGCACATTAATAACGAGAGTTTCAAATCATATTCAACAAAAACTTGAAAGTAACTTACGGTGAAAGTTGACTAACGAAAGAAATCTGTAATCGACTAAATAGATGTGAATCGTAAGTCTAAAATCTAATTTTTCACTGGTTTCAGTTTGCTTGAATGGATGGTTAGACAAACGTTCATTGACTTCTTGAGCACGAAAATTTAGTCAAGCAAAAAATTAATCCTTGAAATAAAAGAAGAGGATTTTTCTCCTTTCTTGTTTGTGATCAGTGACCTTTATAAAATAGGGATTACCTGTCCGGTACAGATCTTCTTTTTTTTTATTAGATCCTCCAGTTACTGCTTTTTTTAATCTTAAATTGAGCACCAGATTTTTATTTATCAAGGAAAGAAACAAGATTTTCTTTTTCTCTAGTAGATATTTTTAGATGTATCGAGGGTTTAAGAACACGAGGCCATCTAACAAAAAAGAATTAGTAGAGGATTAAAAGTAAATATTATATAATCGTAAACGAAATGAAAAACGAGAACATAGTTCATTGGTGATATAACTAAACTAAAGCATGTTGTTCGTTCTAAATGTCCTCATCTATCTGATAAGTAATTAGTTTTCTATTTTTAACAAAAAATAACAAATTTTTATCCCGCAATAGATCTATTCAATATTTCGAATCAACTTTTATCACTAAAATCTTCATCAACATTTCTATTTGTCGGTACATATACAGGCGATACAATCAATGATAGTAAAGGCGTTTACGCTTTTACATTAGACGATCAAACATCAGAATTAAAACCATTAGGTTTAGCAATTCAAACACCAAATCCATCGTACATACTTATTCATCCCACAGGCAAATACATTTATGCTGTTGACGAACAAGTCAATGGACAGATAAATTCATTTGAAATCGATTCAACTAATTTCGGCAAATTAAAATATTTGAATAAACAATCGTCACGTGGTGGTAGTCCTTGTTATTTATCAACAAATCGCAATGGAACTTATTTATTCGTTGCTAATTATCAAGATGGAACAGTTGCTCAATTTCCAATTGATACACGAAATGGATATTTAAACACACCGGTTGGATTCGATCAACAAATTGGCTCATCGATAAATCCTGATCGGCAACAATCATCGCATGCACATTGCATTCTTTTGGATAAAAAAGAAGAAAATCTTCTCAGTGCAAATCTTGGCTCAGATCAATTCTATAAATATCGATTTCAATCGAAAAATAACGCTTTACAACGATTAACAATTAGTAAAACATCGAAAGCAGGCGATGGACCACGACATTTAGTATTTAATTCCAATCAAAAATATGTTTTCGCTGCCAATGAACTTCATTCAACGATCACTGTCTATCGATATCTATCGTATTTACAACCGATTCGAACTGTTTCAACAATTCCATCGAATTTTACAGGTGTCAATTATCCAGCTGAGATTATTTTTCATCCGAAAAATAAAAAATTTCTCTATGCATCAAATCGCGGTCATGATTCGATTGTTGTTTTTCATGTTAACCATCAAACGGGTTATTTAAAACTGATTCAACATATTCATACGCAAGGACAGACACCTCGAAATTTCAACATCTCTCCTAATGGCAAATATTTAATTGTTGCCAATCAAAATTCGAATAATCTCGTTGTATTTTCAATCGATTCTCGTACGGGTAAATTAACAGCTACTGGTTCAACAGCACAGATCAGTAAACCAACATGTATCAAATTTTTGTCTATTGTCTAAATAAAATGAAATGAAATTCAAGAATGTTAAAGATATTTTGCCGAAGGTATTCTCACGGATAGAAGAAAAAAAAGGCATTCTTTTGTTTCATCATCAAACAACTCATCGTGACAAACAAACACCTTGTGATTAATTGCGTCCATCTCGACTAACTTTTTGAAAGCAATTGACTTGAGGCCAAACGATTGAACAATGCATCATTTCTATTCAATGGATAGAATAATATCACACCGTTCATTTGACGAGAATTGCCACAGAACATGCCATAGCCTTGTTGCCAAGGTCTGCTGAATTATCCGATCGCTTACGATTGATTGACTGTATGAATAAATGACAACTGTCATCTTACCTTGAAAAATCCAACATATATACGTATATATATATATATATATATATATGATAATATGTCAAATGTATTTAAATTATATTTGATAAATTTCTTTTCATTACGATGCCTTTTCTGTTGATTCATCAAGCATAGATGATTTTACGATTCAATATGTCTTATTATATCTATGTCTGTCGACATACGTGTTATTACGTTAACTGATACATCATTATAACAATCGATGACTGTTTGATCAGCATACATCGACATGTTTGTCTGCGTGTGTTGACACGAAATAAAAAACGCCATAACAATTTCATATAAATATATCCTATAGTTATATTTCATGTACGGTAAGAAACGGATATCACTTTTTAATTTCCTTTCGTTTTTTTTTCTTCTTCTTCTTCTTTTTCTGACATGTTTAGAGTATCGACTAATGATAGTTGTTTCTTGCATTATTATTATTATTATTATTCGAAGTAATCGACCGAGGTTCTCGTTTTTATCAGATGAAGCCAATTCTTATTAAGAGAAGACATTGAAGGAAAAAAACTGACAGAAGTCATTACGTTTCTCATATTCGAACTATGTGTAATATGTATATACAATCGAAGAAGAAAAAAAAAACTTTTCAAGGCAATTTGCATTCTACTGTCTTCTTTGCATATGATCGAGAAAGATTGAGAAAGGATTAGGATTCGCAATGTTGATAATTAATGTTGAACAATTGTTAGAGAACAAAGAAAGCCTTGCCAGAATTGTCAGCAGCTGTTAGATAGAATAGGATTGGAAACAATCATGATTATATATATATGTAATGAATAAGGGAAGTTAGGTTTTTTCTTTTTGTATATGTGTGTGTTTGTGATCATATTTTTTTTTGATCGAGGCGAGCTTATCTTGCTACAATGTATAAACGTGTACGATGAAAGCTGAAGAACGCGCATGAGAGATGATATAACATGTATAGATGTTAGCTGCTTCCCACCATCCTATGATATCCTTTTACATCAATAGTTATATTGATTATTAGAAGGAAATCTTTCTTCTTTTTTTCTTCTTTCGTTCGTTCGTTCTAATATAATCTAAGTAATCGTGTTGACAAGTTTTTTTCCATTGATAGAACGCTAAAGTTCAAGAACAAACACTTGCGGCTTGCATACTGATAGGATGATGAAGAACAAGAAGAAGAATTCGACGGCAAGGTAATCAAGTTTAGTTCATCATTTTCTAAATCGTCGATATGAGATCGAAACCGATTTTTTGCTCTTTATTGTGTATCATCTCTTAATTCTTCGATTATACAATTTGAAAGTGAACTTTATCTTTAACATTCTTATTCCTAAAGTCAGACAACAAGGTCAATCAAGTTAATCTTCTTTTTTTTTTTATCTAATTGTATATATTTTATTTTTAGCAACCAACTACCTAACTATCATATCTGTTTTTCTTCTTTCAGATTAATATATTTGTTCGCTATTTAATAAATTCATTACAGTAAGTAAAAATTCCTTTGAATAATTAATTATCCAATCTATGGAGAATTGATTTTCATTCGAGTATTTCACTTCTCTCGTTTAATAAATTCAATCATTAGAAGGGATTGACCGCTTCACTGTCATTCCCATGAGAAGGATGTTATATTTGCTGATAAGAGAAGTTTTTTGTCTGCTTGTGGATTAGGCTGAGAAAATATGCAAATGTTTTCTATACATGCATGTGTATATACTAGAGATTCAAATCTCGCACGCGTTCATCATTTCTGAATTATAGAGTCTCGTTCGTTTCTCTGCTTTCTCTTGACTCTATCGTCTTATTAATAGTCCTAAAGAGAAAAAGAATAAGATGAAGAATGTCACCGAAATAAACTATTGATGATGCTGAACAGAGATTGTAGTCTAAACACAGTAGTTGATGAAGCAACTAGAAGTAGTTTTTCTTCTTCTTCTTCTTTTTCTATACACAGGAAGTATGTTCACGGACAAAGGTCTGCATTTGTATAAGGCCGGCGCCGTCGTCGTCGATAATCAATATATGAGAGAAGTGTCGACAATGGATTGTTTACATGGAGAGATAGAAATTGATGTTGACGTAATCGCTATGCTTGCTAGCATGCACGAGAAGAGAGAAAATGAGAGAGGGAGGGAGGGAGAGAGGAAGAGAAAAAGTTCCACCCTCTCTCCATCTCATCATTGTTCATTTTCGCATATTGCATTTGTCTATTTATTGAAGTGAAATAGACAAACTAATAACATCGGCGTCATTCTGTGTAAGTTTGTTTTTAATTTTCTTCCGTCGTTCTTTTCTTATTGATCAAATGAAATTGAAAACTAAACATCAAAGTCTATCGATATCTTGATGTCAATAGAAACAGTTTATTAAAGGGATTGAAATAAAAAAAAAAAGAAAGAAAGAAACGAGACAGTTCATTTTTTTTTCTTCTTATTATATTCTATTGCGAATGACATAATCATACGAACGTACACAAAAGAAACTGATCAAGTTTCAATTCATTGTTTCAATTTCTTCTCTCGTTCGTTCGTTCGTTCAATTGTTGATAACGTAGTAACAAAAAAAAAGCAGAGAAAATGAAACAACAATATCCTAGTAAAATTTTGTTCGAAAGACATTTGCATTCGACATCGAAGAAATGAAGCAGCTGCACAGCCAACAGCACTTTTATCATAAATCGAAAGGTAATTGACAAGTATGCCGTCGAGTCATTCCTATCAGTAGATCGTCAGAGACGCGACAATCCTATTATATCCATATTGTATATCGACATTGCAACAAATGAATGTATGTTACAATTGACACTCGTGTGTCGTCGTAGAATAACGATAATGACTTTTTCGCAAGTATGTCTGTGTGTCTACTACAATTGAAAATGAAAGAAATACATTAAGTCTAGTGAGTGTCGTTAAAATCAGATGAAGACGCGAGAGAGACAGAATTGATTTAGTATCTTTTTTTTTGTAGTCTAATTTTCTCGATCATTCGATTGGAAAATAATAATGAAGCTTTACATCTTCCGTTTCGCTTATTCATGATAAACGCATGCATATGTATTTGATCAAACGAGTCCCTTTTTTTCTCCATTTCTCTCTCGCGCGCGCACGCTCACTTCATTTTAATATTAGATTGATACATTCTATGTATTGATTTCAAGTGATCATAGAAATTACATCGTTGCCGTGCCAAAAAAGCCGTACATATGCAGAGTGTATTGTTATAGTCATTTTTTAATATATCAATGACTTCATTACATCATCGAATTCCACGAGCGTAAGAGTCGTTTTTTTGCCTATTACTAGATAGAGAGTCGCCGCCCAACGATCAACGCTCAATACACTTGTGCCATTGATTGTATGTATTTATATATGCGGCATCAGCGGCATCCTTTTTCTTCATTGCGCACAAATTAGACATTGCTCTTAAGAGTCGCATATAGATGGAGGCCACTTATCACACTAATTGTTCCCCATGATGCCTTCTGCATTCTTCTCCTCTTTTTCTGGTCAAGTATACCCAATTCATACATATATACAGGCGTACGAGTCGTATTTTTCTTTCAAACATCGATATGTGTGACAGCAGTTTGTGTGCTTTCTGTAAGAAAATGATTCTCGTCAATCACTTGTATATCAAACATTAGATACGAAAAAAGAGAGAGAAAAAAGAGAAATTAGACCTTGATTATACATAAATATTTTTTTTTCTT
>ERZ781398.3302-NODE-3302-length-12712-cov-4.679150_pt1 | contig 12712 bp, 16 predicted proteins | sample MGYA00433077_ERZ781398 | MGnify/ENA primary metagenome ERZ781398 (study PRJEB29847, sample SAMN06458254) | wastewater metagenome | isolation source: Wastewater bioreactor | place: South Africa: Cape Town | study: EMG produced TPA metagenomics assembly of the... | reverse complement strand
TTCGGCTTGGGCTTGATTAACATGGCACCGAATACGCCGCCCACAACAAGGATCGCCAATAATCCGGCTAAACCTGCTCTGCGGGGATATTTCTTACGCAGCTCGTATCCGCCATACTTTTTGTTTTTACCTTCAAAAAGTATATCCAGGTAACTCGCATTTAAAATTTGTTTCGCATCCATAAGAATTAATGTTTTTTGCTAATTGACAATAAATTATTCTCCATTAGCATTTTCGGTAGCATTAATAAATTCCAGGTCAACCGGAGTAATATCAACTACTGCATAAATAGGCACTGCATTAATGGTCATTTCATCCAGGACATCGATCAGATCATCAGTCGTAGAGTTTTCTGCAGGCTTAATCATAATTGTGATCTTGTCATCAGGAGCTAAAGCACCGCTGGCTACCAAAGCCTGAACTTCTTTCTTTTTCGCGATAATAGCGTCCCTGATACCACCCTGATCTTTGAAGCCGGTTATTTCAAGTTTTGGCGGGTTAGCAGCGTCAGATCCGATTCCGTAATAGTAATAGACACGGTGGTCTTTACTCAACAGAATCGTCATAGCCGTGCTTTCTTTCACCTTGCTCTTATCCTTTTCTTCCATTTTATCCTCCTTAAACGGCATTTGGATCTGCATCGCTTTAGGTTTGGACATGGTGGTGGTGAACATAAAGAAGGTAATCAAAAGGAATCCCAAGTCTACCATTGGTGTTAAGTCAACCCGGGGGGAACCTTTCCCACCTTTCACTTCCATTTCTGCCATTGTGATAATATTTTGAGGCTATCGGTACAGCCTAATTATTTAATGATTAATTTGAACCCTGCATTTTTCCTGCTGCCAGTTCCTGGGCCAAGGCAGAACCCTGAGGTACGCCTTTGGTTTCGGTAATAAAGTTGAAGCGGAATACCTGCTGGTGGCCTAATGTTGCAATAATTTTTTGAACATGAGGGTAAGCAGACTCTCCATCAGCTTTAATGGCAATACGTAAATTAGGATTGCTCAAACGTGTTGTCCTGATCCAGTAAGCCAGCTCATTGGTATCAAAGGACGAAGACGTATCTGTAGGGATTCCCGGAGCAGTCTTATCATATTTATTCCTGTCAGCGATAGGAAGTGCCAGATAAGAAGACAGCATATTGAAAGGAACGCCTATGGAACCACCTTCTTTAAAAGCCTGCATCTGTGCAGCATTCAGGTTCAAGCCTTTATTGCTGCTGATTTCGCCGATGATCTGCTCTCTTACATTTAAGTTATCGATAGAGAAAAACACTCTACCTTCTTTCGACACGGTAAGCAGCATATAATCATCAGGGATGGGCATGGTTGAAGTAGATGCCGGTGTACGTACTTCTACCGGTTCTGACGGTTTTATCTTGGTAGCCAGGATAAAGAACGTCAACAGTAGAAACGCCACATCACACATCGCCGTCATGTCCACATGCGTGCTCTTACGGGGCATTTTTGCTTTTGGCATTTTTCTATATTTTTATATTAGACGATAAGTGTTTCATAATTCCACAAAATTATTTTGTGAAAATTTCAAAAACTATTTGTGGTTTACTGCGAAACTTTGTGTTAAAGTAAACCCGCTTTCGTCAATATTATAGTTGATACCATCGATGATAGTAGTATAGAAGTTGTAGAAAATGATCGCAAAGAATGAAGTAGTAATACCTAATGCAGTATTATACAGGGCCTCAGAGATACCCGCAGCAAGCGCTGTAGCATCAGGAGCACCTGCACTTGACATTGCAGAGAATGACTTGATCATACCAATTACTGTACCGATCAGACCTAATAAGGTTGCAGCAGAAGCTAAGGTAGATAAGAATACCAGGTTTTTCTCCAACATAGGAACTTCTAAAGCAGATGCTTCTTCAACTTCTTTCTGGATAGATAACAATTTCTCATCTGTAGACAGTTGTGTATTGTTAGCCATTTCTTTGTATTTCAACAAACCGGCACGCATTACGTTTCCTACAGAACCTTTTTGTTTATCACACTCAGCGATAGCTGCATCGATGTTTCTGTTTGCTAAATGATATTGAACTTTACGTACCAGTTCACCACCATTTGTGCTACCCTTAGCTTTAAGGATGGCAATTGCACGCTCAATAACGAAAGCCAGCATAACCATGAAACCTGCCATCAACAAGGGTACGATGAAACCACCCAGATACATATTTCCTTTCCAGTTACCTGGTTTTGGCGTATGTTTCGCTGCGCCGTCTGTAAAGTTGTTCACATCACCTAATACGAAGTGATAAATCAATTGCCCCACAATGATACATAAAGCTACGATTCCTACATTTACCCAAAATCCATTAGAGTTTTTAGTTTTACTGTTAGCTGCCTTGTTCGCGCTTGACGCACTCTTAACCTCTGCCATAATTCAATGTTTTGTTGTTTTAGAATTTTTGTTGTTTTAAATTATTTTTTTCTAAAAAAGTATTAGCAAAGATATTGGTTCGTTTGAAAAAAACAATACCCTGTTAAAAAAAAACGGCTATCTGTACCTTTTTAGTATATCAAAAGTTATCATTATATTCACAAATATATGATAATCAATACTTTGAGCATCATTCACACCCCTATATTTCCTTAAATTGCAATTTGGTTACAATTTCATAACAATGCAGAGAGATCATTTTGGCTTAATATACGGAAAATAAGCTTCCCGTCCGGAGTGTATTGAGGCTGGCTGCAAGCAAACAGTTCGTCCACCAGATTTTGCGCCTGCTCTGCAGACAATGTCCTGGGGAGGGCCATTTTCCTGGACATAGTCCTGAGCAATATGGTACGTCGCTCATCTACCACCTGCCCCGATTCATTTTTTATCTGCTCCAGCACCCATTCCAGCATTTGCTGCTCCTGTCCACCCTGTATATCGGAAGGCACCCCGGTAATTTCATAATCATGACTCCCCTGCCCCGGTTTAATATCATAGCCCAGCAGGTAAAGATCAGACAAGACCTCGTTCAGCAATACGGCATCAGAAGGGCTCAGCTCTATAAGGACGGGGAACAGTAATTGCTGGGAAACGTGCTCCCTGGCCTGCATACGCTCTTCCAGCTTCTCAAATATAATGCGCTCCAGGGCTCTCCGCTGGTGTAAAAGTACCACACCTGATTTCATGGTAGTGATCAGGTATTCTTTCCATTGTATCACCGACTTAGAACCTGTTTCGTCCACCAGTTCTTCGCTCAAAAGCATGGGCTGAGCTACTGATGGGGTATCAAATACCATAGGTTTTTCGGCATTCAAGCCGGTACCCGGCATTTCCGGGAAGAAGGCTTTCTGCTGTTGCTGCCATTGCTTCCTATCCTCCTGCCGCTCTATGAAATGGGCCTGCCCGGCACTGGAAAATTTATCGTATAAATAACCTCCGCGCACTTCCTGTTCCCGATGTTGGGTCATCGGCATCTTCAGGGCATCCAGGTTTTGTATAGAGGCATCCAGGCTAAAATCTATTGATGGGGCAACATTGTACTTATTCAGGGCAAATTTGATGGCCGCCTGCAGATAAGCATACATGATCTTGTCGTCATCAAACTTCACTTCCTGCTTGGTGGGATGCACATTGACATCGACTTTCCGGGGGTCTATTTCCAGGAACAGGATATAGGTAGGAAAGGCATCTTTGGCAATAAGGCCCTCAAAAGCATTGGTTACCGCATGATTGAGGTAAGCACTTTTTATAAAACGGTTATTAATAAAGAAAAACTGGTTGCCCCGGGTCCTGTTGGCGGCTTCGGGCTTACCGATGAATCCGCGTATCTGCACCACATCTGTGAGCTCTTCTACAGGGATCAGGTTGCGGTCCATTCCTGAACCCAGCAGGGATAAGATCCGCTGTTTCAGATTGCCTCCGGGCAGGTTATATTGTTCTATACCGTTATTGGTAAAGCGGAAGGCCACATCCGGATGGGCCAGGGCGATCCTGATGAATTCATCCAGCACATGCTTCAACTCTGTGGTATTGGACTTGAGGAAATGCCTGCGTGCCGGAACGTTGAAAAATAAATTCTTGACAGAGATACTGGTGCCTCCTGCAAAGGCTACCGGCTCCTGGCTGGTGACCGCAGAAGAGGCGATCTCGATCTGCGTGCCTAAAGGGTCTTCCTCCTGCCGGGTCTTGAGCGACACCTGCTATAGAGGCCAGGGCCTCACCCCGGAAACCCTTTGTACGGGTCTCAAATAAGTCTTCTATTTTTTTGATCTTTGAAGTAGCATGCCTTTCAAAACTCATCCTGGCATCCATGGCACTCATCCCCTTACCATTGTCCACTACCTGTATCAATTCTTTCCCTGCATCCTTCAGGATAAGGTGAATAGAAGTAGCCCCGGCATCTACTGCATTCTCGATTAATTCTTTAACCGCAGAAGCCGGTCTTTGTATCACTTCTCCGGCAGCAATCTGGTTGGCTAAATGATCGGGTAATAATTGGATAATATCAGACATCGGTATCAAAAAATAGCAAGCAATAAAATTAGGCGTTCAAGCCTCAAAATTAAGATTATTGAACGGAATTACGGTCTATATCTGAATGCGGCATGGTTATTACCTACAAAGAAAACCGTATGATCGAGGGGATTAAAAGCAACAGCGTGCAAATCTTCACGGGTAAATTTTTTCATTTTCTTCCAGTTTTTACCGGAATCAACCGTGGATAAGACTACACCTTTTTCTCCTACAATATAGCCCTGCCCGCCCAGGAAAGTGATATCAATATACCGGTCGGTATTGCTCAAAGGGTTCTGCCCGTTTTTCACTTTCTTAAATGCCGTACCGTCTTTGGTAATATGTGCAATCGTACCATTGAAGCCTACGGTCCATATATTATCCTGGTCGATCACGAAGAGGGCACGATAATTATCGTCGGTAAGGTTTAGCTGCTGCCAGGTATTACCGGCATCCCTGGTCTGCAATAATGCTCCATAACCCACCGCATAGCCTACCTGCTCATTGACAAAAGCGACATCGTTGATGGCAAAAGGAAAGGAGTCTACCTGCTGTAGTTGCAGGTCCTGTGAAAACTTAACAATAATGCCCAGCTCAAATCCCCTGTTACCGGCTGCAAAACCTGTACCGGAGGGTGTGAAGCCAATCCCGGTGAAAGAATACCACCAGGAGTCGCCCAGCCCCAGTTGCCAGTCATTGTTGGACATACCGGTTTGTTTAAACATTTTACCGTCAAAGCTGCCGCAATAGACTTTGTTGTCATAAGCGGCAATGGAATAAATTGCTTTATTGGAATACAGCTCGGCATTATAGTGAAATAACTGCCAGCTAAGCCCGTTATCATCACTTTGGTAAAAGTCGTTGCGCTCATGCCGGTCTCCCCCTACAATATGTATCCGGCCGGCCTGGTCGACTAAAACGCCATCCAGGCGGCCTTTACCTGCATAGGGAAGTGTAATCTGTTCCACTTCGGTCTCCCATTTCTTCCGGGAGCAACTTGTACCCAGGCTGGCCAGGAGGGCCAGGAGTAGGCAATTCAATATATAGTTACGGAGCAATCTTCTGACTTTCATTACCAAACTCTACCTGATAAATTTTTACCAACATGATGAAATAAGACAATAATAAAGGGCCGAAGATCAAACCGATCACCCCGAAAACATTGAGTCCCAGGATCACCCCGAAAACAGTAATTAAAGGATGCACGTCCCCGAATTTCTTCAAAAACAGGAAGCGGATCACATTATCAGAAAAGCCTACTACGATCAGGCAGTAAATTGTGAGGAATATGCCATAACCGGTCTCTCCCTGGGCAAATAAATAAATACATACCGGCACCCATACGGCCATAGTCCCGATGACGGGGATCACAGAAACAAATGCTGTAAGCAGTCCCCATAATAAGGCTCCGGGCACTCCGCAGATCCAATAGCCCAGTAAAGCAATAAGCCCTTGTGCAATAGCCAAAGCCGGGATCCCTACCGCATTGGAAACAACCAGGTTCTTGGTTTCGTCCCAAACCTGCTTCCGGCTGTCGCGCGCAATAGGCAGGTAGCTTTTCACGCTTTGCTCAAACTTGCGGCCGCCGACAAAGAAAAAGTAAGCGATGAATAAGGCTGTGAAGAGGTTAGCGACAAGATTGGTCATTGCATTGAACAAAGTAGGCAGGATGCCAATCCCTTTCTGGGCAAAACCAAGGATTTGCTCCCTGGAAATATTGAGTTGTGGAAATTTTTCCTGTACATAATTGTACATCGACAGTATCTGGGATTTGATCTCCTCCGAATTAGCGATTAAGTCATTGATCTTAGGTGCCAGTACCTCTCCCATAAGAAACAAGGGGAGAATCATCGTAATCAGCAGACCGATGATCATCGTCAGGGCAGCTACCCAGGGTTTCCAGCCCCTTCGGGTTAATAATTTAAAGTACCAGGACCGGAACATAATATAAATTGCCGTGGCCCCTAAAAATCCGGGGATGAAGTAAGCCAGTTTCCAGATGATCACGATCCCGAGAAAGGCTATCAAGAGCATGATCACGATCTGCTTGATAACATTATTATTAATTGCGCCCATAGTTTTGATTTTGTTGTATTATTTTATTCAAATTATAATCTTTTTAAGAAAAATTATTAAAAAAATATTAAGATTATCGTAAATTTAGAACATAAAGTTGAATAGCAACAAAAGTAGTATAGATTTGTAGTAAATACATCTTTAACCTATAAAATTCAAAACATTATGGCAAACAACGCAGGAAAAACAGTAGCAACATTATTATTAGGAACAGTAGTAGGCGCAGCGATCGGCTACATCCTGGGAACTGATAAAGAAAAACGTGACGAGCAAATTGACAAATTGAAAGACACGGTGAATAAGTTAAAAGATAAAGTGACTAAGAAAGCGAAAGATTTAGAGCAAGAAATCTTCGAAAACTAAGATCAGCATCTCACTTTTGTTTGGCTTTTCGGCTTTGAAAAAGTATTTTTGTTTCATCATCAAAATAAGATCCTTTGGAAAATCCCATAAAAGCACTTAGACAATATATAACCCATTACCTTAATCTTCGATTCCAGGAATTCCGTTTGGAGGCCCTTGAGCGAATAGTTAACGTGATGGGTTATTTGATTATGGGTGCTGTAGCTTTCTTTCTGATCATGGTCATGTTTGGCTTTGCTGCCTTCGGCCTTGCAGAATGGCTTTGTTATGTATTTAATAGCAGAACTTTAGGTTATTTCACCGTTTCGGCTGTGATCTTACTGCTACTCATCCTGCTGTTCCTTTTCAGAAGGAACCTTTTCAGAATGCTTGGCGGCAAGATACTATGGATATTAACCAAGTCCAGAAACGACGATAAGGAAGAAGAGAAGCGCGGGTACTAATGACCGCTCCATACTTTAACACCTCCAGCAAGGACTTCTATCAACGCTCTAAAACAAGGAACGCAATGGCTAAAACGATACATAGAAAATACGGTAGTTTCAAATCACTCCAAAGCCTGGAAGATGCCCAGGACCGTGTCAAGCGGGAATACCGGGATATAGAAGACAATGCGATCAGCAATATCTTTGACCCGGTAAAGATCGGGATGGACCTGGTACCTTCTGTATTCAGCTTCTTCACATCCAGGAAAAATAAACGTAAGAAAACAAAACCGTCCCCACTCAGCGGCCTGAGCTTATACCCGGCTAATCCTTTACAACCTATAAACCCTTCTGATCCTGGCATTAACGGCAAAAAGAAGGGCCTCAATATTATCAACATTTCCAAAAACCAGGGCCTGGGCAGGAAAGTTGTGGCTTCCCTCATCAGGTGGCAATTGATAGAATTAGGGATTTGGGGTATCCGGAAGATAGTTAGCAAAAAGAAATAAATAAAAAATCCGGCCATGAGCCGGATTCTTTTATCAATATGCTAAATGCTGCAATAATTAAGCAATAACTTTTGCTGTTGTAGCAGCTCCTGTTCTTTTATTGAAAGCTTGTGTCATTTCCATGCTGATCGCCTGGCGCTCAACCACTACAGTAGTGCTTCTGTCAATCTCTAAAGAGATAGTACCATCTTCATTGGTACGGGTAATTTTACCATGAATACCAGAAGTAGTTACTACTTTTTCACCCACTGCAATAGTCTCTGCAAAAGCTTTTTGTTCTTTTGCCTTTTTTTGTTGAGGACGAATCATAAAGAAATACATTACAACGATCATACCGACCATCATAAATATTCCCATTCCTCCACCACCTGGCGCTGCTTGCAACAAAACGTTTGTCAACATAATTTTATTTTTTTAAGCCGCAAAGATAGTCAAAAAAACACTTAAGAAAACATTAAATACCTCTTATTATTTCCACTGAACCTCTTCCGGCAGGAACTGGCGCACATCGCCATTATAACGGATCACGTCGCGCACCAAAGTGGAAGATACGGTTGAGTATTGGGGGGAACTGGTGAGGAATATGGTTTCAATATGCTTACTCAGCATACGGTTCATATCTGCAATTCCTTTCTCATACTCAAAGTCGCTTACATACCGTATACCCCTCAAAATAAAACGGGCGCTGATCTTTTCACAATAGTCAATGGTCAGGCCCTCATAAGATTGGGCTTCTACCTTATCGGTATCTCTAAAGATCTCGTCGATCCAGCCCAGCCTTTGCTCTATCGTAAACATCGGTTGTTTGGAAGAATTCAAGCCTACCCCGATCACTATTTTATCGAACAGGGGAATGGCCCTCCTGATCACATCAACATGTCCCAGGGTGATGGGGTCAAAAGTGCCGGGAAACAAAGCTATGCGCATAAATAATTAATTAAAAATTTAAAAAGGGCTTTTAAAATCAGGGAAAAGTTCAAAGGCCTGGTCCCTTGCTGAAAGTACAGGTTGCTCCAGCTCCCAGTCCATGCCGAAGCTGTCCCACCTGATACCGGTATCGCTTGCCTGGTGGTAACCGGAGGAGACTAAATAGTAGGTAATGGAATCATCTTCCAGCGCTTTAAACCCATGAGCAAAGCCTTTAGGAATATAGTAGGCCTGGTGGTTGGCAGCGGATAGCACACGGGCCTCAAACCGACCATAGGCAGGCGATGCGGTTCTCAGATCAACGATCACATCCAGTATAGCACCCTGCGGACAAAAGACAATTTTGGCATGGTCATGCGGAGGCAGCTGAAAGTGCATACCCCGGATCACGCCGGCCTTAGAATAGGAAAAATAACTCTCTTTCAGTTCAAAATCTATCCCGGCCTCTTGCTGAAAAAGTGCCTCATTAAAGGTTTTGACAAAGGCACCTCTTTCATCCGAAAAAAAGGGTAAAGTGATCAATTGAGCACCGGGTAAACTCAGGTTTGTAAACTCCATAAATATTTCAATCCGTTTCAATCAGGAAGTTCAAAAATAAGGATTAAAATGTATCGAAGGCTTAATTCGGAAAATTATAAAGAAATCAAAAAATGAAGTGCTTAATAAACCTTTTCGCCGGATGCCAGTCTACTATTACGTGCTAAGATTGAAAAAAGTGTTGCAACAATAAAATAGTACAATCATCATTTAACTCATTAAATAAATATATTATGAAAGGTAAGTTTTTGGGAATTATTGCAGTATTGACGATTTTGTTTTCTTTGGGATTTAATGATGCTCAGGCACAACGCTATGATGGTCGTCACAAGTCGCACCGCAGTGCATACAAGCACAAAAAGAAAATATATCATCACCCGAGACACGTACGCCCGGGCAGACCTCATCATGTGAGGAGACATCATATGACTTTAAGGGAAAGACGCGCAGTGGAAAGACATCATAAAATGGCAATCCGCGAGCACAAAAGGGCTTTAAAGCACAGCAAGAACATACGCAGAGTACATACTTATGGCTTTGGCAGTATCCATAATTAATTCAGCAGATCAAATACTTGTATCCATAAGATAGAGGGTTTCCAAAAAGCCAAGATTCTTGTCACATTGAGCTTGTCGATACTTCGACAGGCTCAGTACGGCAAGAATTGAGCATCAAATTTGTCTATATTTCGACGGAGCTCAATATGACAAATTTGGGAGCCTTTTTAGACACCGCCTATCTTATTTTCGGCACTGGACGGCAACCTGCTAACCGGCCCAGCCTTCCCGGTCCAGGCTCCTGTACTGTATCGCCTCGGCTATGTGTTCTCCTTTGATGTCTTTGCTTGCAGCAAGATCCGCAATCGTTCTGCTCACTTTTAAGATCCGGTCATAGGCCCGTGCAGAGAGATTTAATCTTTGCATCGCTACTTTAAGTAATTTACTGCCTACCATGTCCAGCTGGCAATATTCCTGGAGCATCTTGCTGTTCATCATGGCATTGCAATAAATGCCTTCGTTAGCTGCATAGCGCTCTGTTTGTATATTACGCGCCCTGATCACCCGCTCGCGGATAGCCGCACTGGGTTCTGCGTTACTTTTTTCAGAGAGTTCATGAAAAGCCACCGGTGTTACTTCTACATGCAAATCTATCCGGTCCAGTAAGGGACCTGATATGCGATTCAGGTATTTTTGTACGACTTGCGGGGAACAGGTACATTCTTTTTCCGGGTGATTGTAATGGCCGCAGGGGCAAGGATTCATGGAAGCCAGCAGCATAAAGCTGGCGGGGTAATCCAGGCTTACCTTTGCCCTGGAGATGGTTACTTTTCGTTCCTCCATAGGTTGGCGCATCACTTCCAGTACGGTACGCTTAAATTCGGGCAATTCATCGAGGAACAATATCCCGTTATGAGCCAGGGAGATCTCGCCCGGCTGGGGAAAGCCTCCTCCGCCTATCAGACCGGCATCGGAAATGGTATGATGCGGACTTCTGAATGGGCGATGCGCAATCAGTGAGGCATGATCGGCCAGCTTACCAGCTACGGAATGAATTTTAGTGGTTTCCAAAGCTTCCTGCAGGCTTATGGGTGGGAGTATGGTCGGCAAACGTTTTGCCAGCATCGTCTTCCCGGCACCCGGAGGGCCTATGAGGATTGCATTATGTCCGCCGGCAGCAGCGATCTCCAGCGCGCGTTTAATATTTTCCTGCCCCTTCACTTCATCAAAGTCCAGGCCCAGTTGTTCCTGTGCTGATGCAAATTCTGCCCGGGTATCTACCTGTGTCGGCTGTATAAGTGAACGCCCTTCCAGTAAATCGATGACTTCACTGAGGTGATGCACGCCGTAAACCTCGAGATTATTGACCATCGCGGCTTCCCGTGCATTCTGTGCCGGAATGATCATGCCTTTAAATCCTTCTTTCCTGGCCTGTATCGCGATGGGCAGGCAGCCTTTTACCGGCCTGAGGGCACCGTCCAGCTGCAATTCTCCCATGATCACATAATCGGCCAGCAAATGAGCCTTGATCTGCTCTGTAGCGGCCAGCATACCTATGGCAATCGGCAGATCGTAGGCCGAACCCGCCTTGCGTATGTCTGCCGGGGCCATATTGACCACCATTTTAAACCTCGGGCTCTTGAACCCGTTGTTTTTGTAGGCAGAAAGTATCCTGTCCACACTCTCTTTTACGGCATTATCGGGCAGGCCAACGATAAAATAACCAGAGCCGGGTACGGTATCCACTTCTACAGTAATCGTCATCGCCTCTACTCCATGTACCGCGCTCCCGAATACTTTAACTAACATATTGCTCTTAATTTAATCCTGCAATTTAACTATTTTTATAAGCTTAAATTATACCCGGCTAAGTAATCGAAGCAATTATCCGTCTATATAAGTAAAATAATTGCTGTAAGTATTTTCTTATCCAATGAAAAGCGATTAGCTTTGCTTTAGTTTATTTAACATTATAATATGAATTTCAAAAGTATTCAAATTCTTGCTTTCCTGGCTCTGGTTGCCTTGTTTACCTCTTGTAAGAAACCTGAAGATAAAGGTGGTGGTGCGATCAAAGGCAGTTGTAAAATAAGTGCCGTTACGGGTTACTTTGGTTCACCGGTCAGTTTCCTGTATGATTCTACCGGGAGGGTAGATACTATGGTTGCAGCAGGCTTCTTCAGGACTTATAAGTATGAAGCAGAAAAGGTAACGATCTCTACCTCAAAGAACAATAAATTTGATACCAGAGCTATCTTAACTTACAACAAGGATACTAAACTACTGGATAGTGTTTCTGTAATGGATAAAGATGGCAATTATGAACACAGGACTTATGTTTATAAGAACAATAATACCGTCATGGAGTATATTTTCACCAATTCCAGTATAGATAGTATCACCTACATCTGGACCGGTGGCAATATGACCAATATGCATCCCTCAAATGGTGTCAGCCCAGCGGGAAGCATTAAATATTATTCCAGTATGGCCTTCCAGGAGGGCGATTTCAATTATATGAATAAGTTTATTGAAAAAGGATATGTACCGGTAGGCAAAACGGCCAACCTGGTACAGGCTAACTATTCCGGCAATATCAATTATAAGTTTAACAGTAACGGGTATATCAAACAGGTTTCCTCTGTTTTTGAAGGCTACCCGACCGTTAATTATACTTACGAATATTCCTGCAAATAGCGTCTCCTATTTGCTCAGAGAAAGCGCATTGAACCTACTCAATGCGCTTTCTTTTTTTATTTTTTTTCAGAATTTTAAAGAAATATTTTGCAGGAACAAAAAAACGATTATCTTTGCAATCCCAAAGCGAAAGAGCCTAGGTTCAAATAGCGAAAGGATTGGTAGTTCAGTTGGTTAGAATGCCGCCCTGTCACGGCGGAGGTCGCGGGTTCGA
>ERZ781398.3272-NODE-3272-length-12797-cov-4.636713_pt1 | contig 12797 bp, 9 predicted proteins | sample MGYA00433077_ERZ781398 | MGnify/ENA primary metagenome ERZ781398 (study PRJEB29847, sample SAMN06458254) | wastewater metagenome | isolation source: Wastewater bioreactor | place: South Africa: Cape Town | study: EMG produced TPA metagenomics assembly of the... | reverse complement strand
CATAGGATACATTGGGATCACGTGATTTGTACGATTGAGCTGATGGATGTCGTTCGGCCGGTGTTGCCGATGACGCGGCTGTTGTTGTATTACTTTGTGCACCTGACTGATGACGATATTTCGATGTGGAAACGACCGGTTCTTTCGATGTCACACTACGTCCTGGCAAACGTGCCAACTGATTTCGATCGAGATTGGTGTCACTTCGATGAAGTTCATGAGATGAATTGTAATATCCATGTTGAACCGGTACATTGAATGTACTCGATCGATTAGGTGACAGTGGCTTTCGACTAGCTGTTAAATCGAATGATGAACCATTCAAACGTTGTGTTGTATTGACATAATTGAGTTGTTGCTGCTGTTGTTGTTGTTGGTAATAATAGATATTTTCATCTTGAGCTGAATTTAAATAGAAATCGCCATTATTGACATCATGAGATGATGTTTTTGATGTGGAATAGTTTCGTTGTTTGGATGATGTATGTCGTGAACGTGGACCATAATCAAGTCGAGATGAACGATAACTTTCACTTCGTATTGGTAAACCGTAGACAGCTGTGCCAGGTGACTTATCAAGATAACTATTTGTTCGTTGAAGTCGTGATGTTTGACGAGACTTAGCTGCTGATGCTACTAACATATCACTGTTGTTCATATCTTCACGTGAATAATGTTGCTGCGGTGAAACAGATGATGATTGTATGTGAAGAGTTGAATTACCAACTATAGCTGCTGTACTCTCATGTAAATTCCCGTTGGTTATATGTCGAGCTGATGTTGACAGTTTCTTTTTCAACGGACTACTTGCACGTAATGCGTGATTAGTCACACTTGGATGATCATTCCAGGCGAAATCAGTCGTTCGATAGACAACTAAAAAAGAAAATGCACGTTTTCTTGAGGTCGTTCTTGTTTTCCTGTCCTTAAGGATATGAATTGAAAACAGTCTCGATTTTTTTTGCATACGGAAATAGAAATAGGAAAAAATGCCGTTTTCTTCTTTCTTATTTTTTTTTCTTGATACTAGCTCACTTTTTGCTGGTTCAAATTGTACTGCCGATCCCGTTTGTACAAATGACGGTGAACGTGCAAGAGAAGAGACCGATTCCGTAGGTATTTGAACAGCAGTCGCAGCGGCTGCTGCTGCTGCTGCCGAAAGATATCTCGTAGCTGTTGTTGGTACTAATGAATTACTTCTCATAGGACTTCTTCTATGTTGCTCAATTGTTTGTTGTTGTTGTTGTTGACGACGTGTTGAATTCTGTTTTGATGTCGAATTGAGTTCTCCATTGGTGTTCGCACGTAGATCTTCGGATGGTGGCCGAGAATGTGAATTTATCGGTGGAAACATATTATTTATAGACAGATGAGGTTGAGTTAATTTCCTTAAAATGACAGAAGAATATAAATAAAGACACAAAAAAAAAGAACGAAGTGCGTTGTTAAAAAAGAAAATTACAACAATATTAATCAGCAGTCGATACCAATGTGACAATTTCATTCTTTTCTTTTCATTTTCTTTTTTTGTCAAGTAAGAAACCTTTCAGTTTCCTTATTTCTTAGACGTTACTCGATATTTAGTTTCGAAAAAAATCAGATCACATAAGTTCGAGTTTCGTTCTCGTTTTGAAATCTATCTATGCACTTACAGCATGTTTCGTCCAGGAGATTGTCTGTTGTCTATCAATAATCGTAAATTCAATTAACTACTGGTACATATAAACATGTAACTATTTTTTTTATTGTTTAAAAAATGAGACAAAGAGAATAAGAGAGAGAGAGGGAGAGAAGAAAAAAACGAAATTTTTAAACAATACTTATGGCGAAGTGGTGTATCATGTTAAGTTACTTTTTTTTCATTATTGAATAATAGTAAAAAAAAGAGAAAGAAATAATCACGACAAGAAAAGAATAACGACGAGTTGTCCTTCTATTTTTCTTTCTGCTTTCTTTTCTCCCTCTCTCTCTTTGTCTTACATTTTTCTCTTTTTTTTGTTATATTTTTTCAAATAATCAAAACGACTCTCGTTTGCACAAACATACAGTTAGACAAGCAGACTGTCATTCATTCTCTAGGTCTCTCTTTCAAAAAATGTATTTTCTTCATACTGTAAAATTCCTGAAGATGATCATTATTGTTTATTTAATATTAAATAAATATACCTAAAAATCAGTCAAAGAATGTTTTGTTTGATTATTTGAAAAACAAAAGAAAATCAATTATCAACTTGTTTTTAGAGACAATAAAATAACAAAACAAAAGATCAAGTTTGTCATTTGACATGGAACACTGTCATCGTTCCGTCGATGTTTTTTCGATGTAAAGCACCTTTAGTACACTTTTTAATGCAATTAAATTAAATGAAAAGAAAGAAAGAAAAAGAACGACAAGAAGCAAACACTTTTGTTTTGTTCTTTGTCAAGTCAAATAGAAATAGAAATCATCTTTTCTAGTTCATTGTGATCAAATAAAATGATGTGTAAATGAATTTACTATGATCGGAAATGTTAACCTAGATGTGTGTGTGCTTAGCCTTGCGAATGAATAAATTGTGTCTGCCAAGAAAAAAAAGAAATTCTATTTTCGAAAGAAAATTATTTGACATCTACTTGATGAATTATTGATTTTCCTTTTACGATTGAGAATTCTTTTTTTTTTTTGGTTTGGAAGGCAAGTAAAACAAAAAGAAAGGAAAAATGAACTCTATTGCGTATGAAAAATATTGTGGCTTTATTCATTGCTAGTTTAACTATTGTATAACTAGGATAAATTTTTATTTTTTACATTAAATAAATGAGAATGAATATTTTTGGTTTATTAAAAGGAAAAAAAACGAACATTTGCAGTGGCACTGCTCGAGAATATTAATAATGTCAAGAAGAAAGAAAAAAGTGCAGTGAATTGTACGATAAATATGTAAGATTTTGTTGGTTTTTTGTTTTTTATTGTTCAAATCGATTATTAAAACAATCGCTCATATGATGAAGATACTCGTTTTCTCTATCGGCTGGAAATTTTCTTTGACAACTTGGACATTCATATTCTTTAGGTTGTTGAAATGAGTCAGCTGGAAATAAGCAATTATCGATATGTTCATACATTTCAACGTCATCACATTCAGAAGCAAAACTATGATTACACACAGGACATTGTCGTAAAGCATCGGGTGGTATTTCTGGTGAAACAGGAGTTGGGTTTATAAGAATTGGTGATATGTTCGGTGGTTTGATAGTTGGTTGTTTAGGATCAACAGTTGGTGGTTTCTGTTCGATAGTTGGTTGTTTTTCTTCAATAGTTAGTTGATTCTGTTCAATAATTGTTGGTTTAGGTGCAACTATTGGCTGTTCTTGTTCAATAGTTGGTGATTCAGGATCGATTGTTGGTATTTTGTGTTCGGTAGATGGTTGAATAATAGGTTCTGGTTCTATTGAATTGCCACTGGTAGGTGTTCGTTGGTTGATAGACAATGTGATAGTGTTCTTAACTATTGTTTCCATTGATTCGGTTGGTGATGTGCCCGGTGAATGTTCGCTGATTATGGTCGTATCATTTGGCTCGTTTTTGGTTGGGTCTGGAAAGTTCGCCGATGGTAGTTTGTTTACATTCTTAAGTTTGTCGATAATACCTGCTAAGAAACCTTGGTCGATACGCACTGTCGGTAATTTACCAGAGGTATTTGTTGGTTGATTACTTGGAATCGCAGGTGATTGTTCGATACTTGATGATGGCGAAGCTAGAATATATTTTCAATGCTTAAAAACAAACAAAACTATTGGGTTATTTACTAGCTTGTGAAATGAGTGTCACTATTTCATTGATTTGGGTTCTTTGCGATTGCACAATTTCATGAAGTTTTTTCGCATCCTTTTCGATTTCTGTCCATTGATTGTAACCGGTAATTAAAGCTAAAGCAACGAAAAACAAGAATTATTTCCTATCGAATTTGTTTTCCTTGTCATACATGAAGCTGGTATTGAATTGTAAATCGAATAACTTTTCATTTGATCTTCGTAATTGGAAGTATCATTCGTCACCGTAAATAACATTTTGTTTAATCGAGCAACTTCGATTCGTAATTCTTCAAGTTTTTCTTTTTCTTGAACGAATCTTTGATCATGTAAAACGCCGATATCATCTCGAATTCGATCGAGTGCAGTTAATTTTTGTTGATTTGTCGAATATGCCGGTCGAATAAGATCGAGTAAACGAACAACTAATCCTTTATCACAATCTAATTGTGTATTTGATTCTTTTTTAAGATCTCGAACATAATTTACAAGGACCTCTTCGATTTTTTTTGCATTTTCTAATGGATCATGATGAACAAAGATATAATCGCTTGGATCACTCGAACTATAATGGTTAAAGTTATTGGCTGCTCCTGGTTGTGGTACTTGTCTAAATACGCAAAAACCCATGACTTTTGTTTATTTTTCCAACAAAAAAAAACAACATACGAATTAGTTAAACTGTCCTCATTTATCGATGGGTTGATGATCGTGATATCAGAATCATCCTGAAACAAGAAAAACAAAATTAGTCGCTTGTTTTTTTCTCAGTCTGATGCAATACATCATGTTGGGCAGAATGTGAATTAATTACGTTCATGTTTTTATTTTATTTATAACAAGAAGCGACGACTATTTTTTTTTATCTAAAAATGTGAATGCAGAAAAAAAACGACACCTTTATTTATCCGTTTATTTGCTTCAAATGAATGATGAAAATAAAGTCTCAAAGAAAGCTATACGTAACGTCAATGAGTCATCTTATTCTCCGTTGGTTGAAACTACTATTAATCATATTCTCGAACGAATGGGAAATAACCAGATAATTCAGAAAAGAAGGTTTCTTCCGTTCGTTCTTTATTTACTTGTCTCATAGTTTCTAATTCATGTTAAACGATAAGCAAAATTCTTAGCCTTTTGATATTATCTTTCTCGAAAGACGACTCAAGAATTTCTATCTATTCGTTTTGTTTATTAACAACAAAAAAAATAGATAAATGCTATGCAATGATAAAAAGAGAAAAAAGACGAAAGAAACTGACACGTAGAGAGTGAAGATAGAAACGAGATACAAAACTCGAGTAAAACACAAAAGAAAAGTAAATGGACGAATTCGATGTATTCAATACAACAAATGAGCAGAACGATGATAATAATGAAGAAAATTCATCTGATAATATTCAATCAACGGATCTTGCTTGGACACTGGATGATGTAAATAATAGAAGCAAACGAAGTTTTTTTTTGTTTTGCTTTACAATCTATTCGTTGTAGAATTTAGCAGATATATCGGCACCAACACAATCGAATATTCTGTTCGATGATGATGATACTTTCCCAGTAACATCTTCGAATGATAATCAATTCGTAGACCAATCACAACCATTTTCTATGCCAACTGATAATCGAATTTTAAACAATGATTTCGAAAGACGATCATCAGGTTTTCAAATTTATATAGTTTTGTTTTTATCTTATCTGTTCATATTCTTTCGATTCTTGTTAAGATAATAGTTTATCGTCGAATTCAATGCCGAAATTTTCTTCATCATCGAATAATTTATCAGCATTAGAAGAATTCAATCAACGTCGTCAACAAGAAATAGCCGAATTCGATGTACTTGAAAAGCAGAAAATCGAAGAATTACGTCAACAAGGTAAACGAGATTTAGAACGTTGGTATGAAGATCGTCGTCTTCAAATGGAACAAAAACGACAGGCAATGAAAAGCGAACAAGATTCATCACTCAATGAAGCATTGAAAAAAAGCGATAAGCAATCATGTGATTGGGGCAAAGTGATTCGATTTCTTGATTTTTCTCAAGGCACACAATTGACCAAACAAAAACGAGATTTAAATCGTATGAGAGCCGTTATTGTTCAAGCAAAACGCGATAGAGATAATTTAACATCACAAAATGGAAATGAATAATTTTATTTTTTACTCTTTTTTTTTGAATTTCGTAACATCTATACAAAAAAATGATTAATTTAAAAAAAACGACGTTAGTGGTGTTTGTGTCTTTTATAATTAAATAAATGATATGTTTTAGTTTTCGTTTGAGTGTGTTGATGATCGAAGATTAGTTAAGATTTTGATAACGAATGAAAATGTTGAATAGCCGAAACGAATTCCGATCGGTTGGCTAAGATTTTCAAAAGATCAGGAAACGACGGTCGATTATGAGCTTCGAATGCCCAACAACGACGCATTACATCATAAACTGAACTCGAACAACCAGATGGACGTTGGAGTCGACCGCCTGATGCAATATAATTATAAATCTTAAAGAAAAAACAAAAACGAACAAATTCATTCATATCGATCAGTCAATCGAACTTCTTCATTCGGCATATTTTCATATGGATATTGTCCGAACGTATAAATTTCCCACATAGTTATTCCAAATGACCAAACATCACTTTTACTTGTAAATTTATAGTGCATCAATGATTCTGGTGCGTACCTGAAATATACCGATTACAGTCAATTTCGACTATCAATAACATTATTTAATCGTTTACCAAGCTATTGGTATAGGTGTATCACTTTGTTGAACATAATAATCATTTGAATCCACACTACGTGATAAACCAAAATCAGAGATTTTAATCTAAATTCAATAGTTTTTTTTCTTCTTCTAAAAATTGCCCTCAAGTTTTGTGTCATTTACTCGAGAATGTGATTGCATGAGAATATTTCTTGCTGCTAAATCTCGATGTACAAAACGTTTTCTTTCCATATAGGCCATTCCGTGAATAATTTGTGTTATCCAAAGACTAAATAGTGATCGAATCGCGTTACCACTATGTTTTTTAAGATAATCTATTAACGAGCCCATTGATAGTAATTCTTGAACCTGAATGAAAATAGAATTATTTGTTATTAGCAAAAAACAAAATGCGAAGGTTTAGTAAACATTTCGAACCAATAACCAAAAATCTTAAAATAATAGAAAAACAGAGCGTTTTAATTAAGCAAAGAAATTGAGAGAAAAAAAACGATCGATATAATCGAAAGATGATTTCAATACCATTAATGTACTGTGTAACTTTCTCGATTGTGAAACACCATAGAGACGAACGATACATGGATGAGAAAGTTCTTTCATAACGAATGCTTCTTTTTTCATGTCTTCTTTCGAACGTGCATCCATCGAAACTTTTAAAGCTTTGATTGCAACCGGTACCTAATCATTCGTAGATTATAATTGTGAAATTAACTATTCGACGAGACTTACCACTTTACCATGTTCATCACGATATTCACCTGAATAAACTTTGCCAAAATTACCTTCACCTAATAATTTGCCGAAGGTTAATTGTTCTTCTCGAATAATCACAACTCTTTTGTCAACTAATGGATTAACTAATCTTTGTTCTAGAGAAAAAATTAGTTGAGAAAATGATTTTATGAAAAAGAATTTGCAAACCTATTGTTGAAACCATATTTTGTTTATTATGTACAGTTTGTGAACGACCTTTATTATGAAATGGATTGACATCTAATTTAAAAAAAAAAGCAAAATCGTTTAAAAAATCGAATCAATCGAAATTACTAACTCGATCCATGGTCGAAACTCGAACTATTCGATGACAATAATTTCACAGTTTTCGCAGTTTTCATGAGAAGTTGTTGACTTGCCGATGGTGACGAATCACTTACTAATGCTGCTTTTGCCATGTCTAAAGTATTCTCATCGAAAATCGTTTAGTAGATTTTAGTTGTCATTGAATGATTCACACCTGGACTCAATGGTTTAACAACGCTTTTATATATTTTCATGAAATAATCGATAGCATGTTCGAGACTATCGTGATAATGAAGACGATCTTCGAAATAGTACGAATTTGGATTCTATAGAAAAGTCATTTGCATGGTTAAAAAGTTAAATTATGTTACGAACTTTTTTATGAAGTTTAACATGAACAAGACTATCTTGCCAAATGATTGATATAGCATAGTCATCTTGAACGGATGAACTTTGTCGAACAAAAAAGTAACCATCATGCTTTCGAAAATGATTTAAGATCGCACGCATTTGCTAATCAATAAAACAAAACTAAGATTAATAATCAATAGTTTCAATTACATTATTCGTTAGTGAACCATGATAATAACTCGAACGTCGAGACGAAGCTGCACGAGATCGAATAGAAGCTTAAAGAGAACAAACACAAGAAAAAGAACATTGTTTCGTTCTGTAGAACATTGTCTTACCGAGTTTTTCGGCACATTCATTACCATTACGTTTAATCGCTAAATCATAAGGTGTTTCACCGTCGTCAGTCAATGGTCGTAACGGTGAATCATGTGCTATTAAAGTCTATTTAGAACAAAAAAGAATGTTTTCATTCCGTACAATTGATTTTTTTTTCTGTTACTGTAATTGTTTCGACATTATTACAAGCTGCAGCACAATGAATAGGCGCATATAGATTAAATGGATTTCGTGTATCAACATCCGCTTGACCACGGCTAACAAGTAGATCAACGATTGTCGGACAATTTCCTAATGCTGCTTGCTAAAGAAAAAAACAAAACTTATGCATGTCGATTTTTCGAAAAATCAATCTACGTGAAGAGATGTCCAGCCGAGTTTATTAACAAACTTCCAACTTGCACCGGCTTGTAACAATTCTTTAACAGCATCTTCTCGTCCGAAGAAACATGCTTCATGTAATGGTGTATTTCCTAGAAATTTTTCAACATGAAATAGAACAAGACAAGATGTTCGCGTGTAAACCTTCTTCATTTTTAGCATGAATATCTGGACAATTAGGATCATTGAGTAATACAGCGATGACATCACGTTGTCCTTCGGTAGCTGCCTGATGAAGAACAGTCTTGGGACCACGTCGTTGAGCAAATGCAGGCAACGAATGACCTCGTAATGGAATTGACAATGCACAACGTAAATGGCGAACGCCTTCGCCTTGATAATATTCTAACAGTTCATCCAAAGCTAAAGAAAATCAATCTTAAAAATTCAATTGTACATTTTTGCAGTTTTCTCACAATAAAATATCGAATCGGTTTTCTCATCGAGAAATGTTCCATTGCCAGCATGATGTGCTCGATAGTGATAACATTGTCCATCCTTAATCAACGAAAGAACGAATTTATTTTCATCACGTGCTGATTGTCGAAGCATATAGATTCCATTTTTTTGTTTGTCTACGAAAGGATTTTTTTAATTTTACAGTAAAATCAAAAAGGAAAACTCTTTACAAGCATAAGTATCATTGAGTAGTTTTTCACTGGCATCACGATCGCATGCTTTGAAAAAACAATGTATTTGACTACTTTCTCGTGATAATGAACTATTCGAATCTTGATCGGATCGGCTTGTTGAACGATTAAATCTCTCTGAAAAGAAATTTTCAATGCAATGAAAAAAAAACTAACTCAACAGTTCATTTCGATGTACCTTTTTGTGAATGATCGGTTGAGCTTGATTTTGCTGCCATAAAAATCAAACAAATAGATTATGTAAATATAAATTTTTTTTAATCTACAAATATCGAGAAGTAATACTAAAAGCAACAAATATGATTGTTTATCATTCGTTTTTGCATACGCACATGAATATGATGTATAAAACATGACCCGTATGACAGCGTATACAAATAGGCACATAGCAAAAATGATGAGTAAAAGATGAGTACGAAGCAAAAAACATAGAACGATTGGCCTTGCATTCAATTATACACCTGTCATTGGTAGATGTCATACATTTATTGTCAAATATGTTTTTTATTTTAATGAGAAGAAAAAATGAGTTTCTGAGGATGATTCCATACAAATAAGTTATCGAAATTATTTTCGAAAAACAAAATAGTGATTTCAATTTATTTTTCAAGTACTATACGTATATGTATTGACATAAATACAAACAGGAAAAACAGGTCGAAGACATATTTCAATCCCTGGTAATAATTTTTTATTGTCTGAGATAGAGACATGTAATTGCTCTTCAAGGATGAATTTCTATGTGAAAAGTGTTTTTTCTCGTTCTTTCGTCAGAATATACGGAAAATCTGTTTCTGTTCTTGATGAGATTTAGAGTGCGATGTACCCAACAGACAAGATTTCATCGACCGTTAGGAAAATGTCGAACAGAATACAAACAAACTAATTGAGATGCGTGTATAAATAAAAAAAACTTTCCGGACATAATTAGAATTTGTTTGTACTTTGATAATATCTTTTTCTGCGTCATAAAAACAGGTTAAATTCATGTTCGATCTATTAATCAGCCGTTGTCAGAAAAAAACAAGCATACTTTGATTTTTATATCATGATTCGGTTTCTATATACACTTGATAAACATCATCTACTCACAAACAATGAAAATGACCGTTGTATATATCGATGCATTCAATGACACGATCTTTTGAAGAAGAAAAAAATCGTCTCTGTAATATCATGATTATCTTCATCAATAACGATGAAATCGAGGAGAAAACAAGACAGAAGAAGAAATCTTCGGCGTATAGTATTTCCAGAGAACAGAAGCGTTATTAAAAACTGCTGTAACTTAAGATAGAACGAAGCAGACAGAAAAAATGGAAGAATTTTGTTTTGTATTTTTCTCTTTCCTATCTTGATTTTTCTGTTCTATATGTCCTTAAATATTTCTATATTCTTTTCCGTCTATCCAGCGTCTAGTCATCTGGTAAGAGAAGTTACTTGACGAAGAATAATTCATCGTATAAAAGAGAGAACGAGAGAGAGAAGAAGAAGAAAAAAAACGAACGACAAAAACTTGCTTTTTGTCGATCTTTTGTGAACATTTATACGCATATATAGAAAAAATACTCACGAAGAGAAGGAAAGCAGAAGAAAAAAAGAACGAATTTAGTTAGTGTTGTTGTGGATGATTTTTTACTACTCAACTGAATGCCCGGCATGTTATTATTTACGGATCAAGACGAGTCGAATAATCTTGGTACTTCATCGACTTTAACTGTTCAAAACGAAGCAGAAGACGAAGAACAACAACAACAACATAATTATCGATCTTTAATTCCCTCAACAGAAATAAATGTAGAAAACTTTTCTGAATAAATTTTCGTTATTTGCTTTTCCTATTAGTCATTTTTAGCACTTCTCAGACGTATTTGTATATCTTATCGTCGAATTTTATTAAATAAGATTCGCGTTATTTCTACGGTAATATTTATGTCAATGTTAAATATCACAGCACGGATAACGTGTTTTATTCGACAACGAACATCGTCGTCTTCATCATCATCATCATCATCAGCTTCTTCTCCAATCACTTCGACATCACATCGAATACTTGAAGTAAGTGTGTGACTGTTTTGTCAATAGAAACAAAAATCTCGAAATGTAAAAAATATGTCAGATGCACTTCTTCGAGGCAAATTAATTTTCTTTCTTTCTTTCTTTCCATCATGACAAATCAAGCAGGACGTATTTGAACTTTAGCTTTTTCATGCGTCAGAGAAATAAACATCCAAAAATATAACTACAAAACTTTTACTGTATACTCTCTATGCAGACAACGATAATATGACCTCTCCTTCTAAATATAAGTGATGATTGACTGTACTGTCCTTTGTTGACGTAATATATTTTTTTTTGTATCTGATATTTCGCCTGAATATGTGAATGCATTAACATCAGAATATGCATCTATAATCGATTATCGTTATCACCTTTCTCTCGAATGTATTTCTACGTGAATGTTATCGATTAAACATTTGATATTGTCGGTTCATTTTTGTTAATTAATGACGACGAAAAGTAAAATTTTGTTCTTTTTCTCTTTTTCTTTCTTTCATCAAATAAAATCAGATGATCATGACAAACAGATAGATGGTTATTATATACTTGAATGCACATTAGACGTTTTATATAAAGTAAAACGAAAGAGAGAGAGAGACAGATGTCCGCGTGCAGTACGACTAAAATCGATATTTGATGGTATATATCCAAAATTCAGCAAGAAAAATACATAAAATAAGTCCAGGTAATATGCTCTTTTTTGAGTAAATATAATCAATATGTTGTTATTGAATCATCTGCAAATAGAGAACGGGAGAGAGAGAGAAAAATAACAACAACAAAAACTCGTTAGGTTTGATTGATGCATATAGGTATGAATACAAAGTAAAATATCAAAATGAAATAGAATCGATCGATGGTGTGATCAACAATCTTTAATAATGAAGTAGAATAAGAGAAAGATTCTCGAAATAATATTGACATGTCTTATTTTTTAATTTTATACGTATTCTCTTTTCGAATAGAGATTGCTTTATTTTGACCTTAGTCAATTCATCACACATCATTAACTAAGCAAAATGATATTTCGATTTTAATCATAGAAAAAAGAAATCAGTTTTCATGAAAAATAATCGGATCATATTATCATTCGGTCGATGCATGGAGATATCATATTATGTGATGATTACCTTGAGCTTCGAAGACCGGGTGTTGTCTTTTTTTCTCCTCTACTTACGAAATTTATATGGGCCATGCATGTTTCTTTTCCTTGTTTATTATTCGTATTATCAAGAGAATATGGCGAGCACGCTGTTGATCATACAACGCCTGCATGATCTGTTGTATTGAGACTACTCGGCGAACCGCTATAAATATTTTTTGCTTTCCTTTTTCTTTTTCTTTAGAAAAGAAAATAACGGCACAGCTGTTCGAACCTTTTATTAGAAAAAAATTTTTCCCGTTCTTTTCTTTTGTAAACGTGTCATCATCACCGACATAATAGACATATATATATATATATGCGCATCTA
>ERZ781398.3266-NODE-3266-length-12807-cov-4.642017_pt1 | contig 12807 bp, 15 predicted proteins | sample MGYA00433077_ERZ781398 | MGnify/ENA primary metagenome ERZ781398 (study PRJEB29847, sample SAMN06458254) | wastewater metagenome | isolation source: Wastewater bioreactor | place: South Africa: Cape Town | study: EMG produced TPA metagenomics assembly of the... | reverse complement strand
TTATTGATTTATTAAATCTATCAATCATGCAAACAAACATTGAACTTTTCCATTCAATCGAGTAGAACAAAAGGAAGAAATAATATAAATAAAAAAGAAAGCGGAAAACTTGCTTCGTCTCTTTCTATTTGGTTATATTGAAAATTTAATTAACCTTTTCTGATTCGTATTGTTTCTCAAGATAGATTAAATAGAAAAAAATCTCGAACATCGATAAGGAAACACTTCTATAAGTGAAAAAAAGAAACAAACAAGAGTACATTCTCTTTTTCTCTCTTTTTTTCTTAGTATTGCATAGAAATCTACAATGAAGCTTATTGAAAAACTTCAATTTAATATAATGATCAAGAAAACTGATGTATCCGATGAGAAACGCTAATATATGATTATCTTTTACATATCCGGAATAATCGTAATCGCTTTTCTTCTTCTGTATACATAAGCATCTTTTTTTGACAAGAAGCAAATGATGAGTGAATGTCAAAAGCAGAATAGTTTTATTTTATTGATGATCTCTCGAGATATTTTTGATTAATTCAAAATTCACTTCAATCACAAGTACGAAAAAAAAAGAAGAAATATTTCATTCACTTTCACTATTCATTAATAAGACAATCCATTTCCGTTTTCCGTACATGTTCATTTCACAATGCAATCGGTTAAAGATAGCAAAAAGAAAAAGCGGATCCATGTTGTCGAAGACGCTTTATTATCTCGATGTATTTCAACATTGAAATCATTCCAAAGGGAATAAGATTTTCTCTTAATTAAAGATTTGCTTTTGTTTATTTTAATCTAACCTTGAACATTTCACTAGTGGTTCATTATCGAGTTTTTTTTGTTTTGTATGTTAATAAAAAAAAGAACTTCTCTGTCGAACATGTTATTTATTATAAAAGGTTTAAGGTTTACATTGTCAGATTATTTTAATCTTTATTAAAACAAGAAGAAATGAATGAAAAAAAGAAAATCGATCGATTCGTTCGTTATACAATCTCTCATTTCTCTTTTCGTTTATTTTTATTATTCGTTCTTCTATATACATGCGTATACAAGCAGAAAATAAATTCTTTCAATAGAATTCATCACTATAACATATATACGTACAACTATCGTACAGCGACAATTTCTCGGGGAAAATGCCATCACTGGCCAATGGCAGATTTTTTTCTCCTTCGACATATTCTATAACGACGATGACGACGATGACGACGACGACGACGACTGCAGTACCTAATATTTCCAATGAAATATTATTGGATTTGCCAAATTTCGATGAAGATGATCAAATCATTCTACTATCATCGCCAACAATCAATTTAATCTATCGAATTGTCTTTCCATGTTTAATTTTTATTGGCACATGTGGTTCAATCATGAGTTTAAAATGTTTATATGCTCAACGATATCGAAAAAATAATGCAACTTATGTCTTTTTTTTCTTTATATCATTAGTTGATCTCGCTATTTTGTATACTGGTGCTCTTCGACTGTTAATCATAGCTATGACAGGTTGAAATCAATGAATTTTCCAAATTAACTTTCTTGTTTTTCTCAAATTAGGCTATGATGTACGTTCATCATCGATATTTATCTGTCGTTTTCATCGATTTACAACTTATTTTCTTTTACAATTATCTTCATGGCTGTTAACATTAATGACATTAGATCGAGCACGTAAAACTCTTTCCATGTTACCACCATTGAATAAAACTATTCAAACATATCGAACAACACAATTAATTGGCAATGAACATCATTCGACATTAACGTCACGTTTAAAACAAAGTAAAATGCTTTGGATAACTCTTCTGGTTATTCTATGTTTATTCGCAATTGATTCACATTTTTTCTATTGTACTGGTTATCAACATAAGAAAAATCGTAATGAAATTGTCTGTCAATCCGTTGGTACTAATATTCATTGTGAACGTTATTGGTTAGGTTATATTTGGATTGATGCATTTCTTTATTCATATTTACCATTTCTTCTCATCACATTATGTAATGTACGTTTAGTTATTTATCTTCACCAACAACGAGCCAAACGTTTAGAATTAACTACAACACATCTTTCGCATAATCATCGTGTAACATGTTCAGTTATATTGATGTCAGCATTATTTCTTATTTTATCCGTGCCTGTTTCGTTTCTCGAACAATTCGAATATAAATTAAATCATTTCAAATATTATTATCATTATTTAGCTATAGCTTATGCTGGAATGTATTTCAATCATACGATATCATTTTTTTTATTTCTTTTCGGTACACAATTTCGACAATCAGTTAAAGAACTTATTTGGGCCCAAACAAATCAACGAACGAACACGACACTTTTTGCTCTTGTATCCAGATGAGAAATCTTCTGTGATATTTTTTTATTATTTATATGTATAGTGATTTTTTTTGGTTCGAGAAAGAAATTATATTTATATATATGAAAAGATTGGTCTTTCTTTTTTTTCTGTGTTTATCATGAAATCGTACAGTTGCTATCGTTTTTCTAAAAATAGAAATCTTAAGTACATTGAAAATAGTGAGAAAGTAAATAGTTACTGTTGAATTCGTATTCATATATTGGTTGTATTCAGGTTCTTGAGTTTTAGTTGTAGTCTGTTGACCAGTTGTTGAACCAGCAATAAGACCATATTGTCCGTCGTGAACAGGACGAAGATTTTGATCGCCTAATGGTTGATCAAACCAACGACGATTAGCAATAATAGTCGATTCACGACCGTAATCAGGTGTTGGCTCGAGATTGCTATATGTTGGTTTCGTACTCTATTGAAATAATAACAAAACAAAAAAAAACGGTATTAGAATAAATGAAACTATAAACTGAACTCTTTGTTTTGATACTGAGACATTTCTTAATTGAGTTTGTGAATCGGATGTTATCGAACGTTGTGAACTCGACTGTGGTGGTGCATATGGAGAACCAGATGCTAGCGAACGTCGAGATGCTGGCGAATTGATATTTTTATCTGGACTAAATGTTGCTAATGTAAATTCAGCTGGTTGATAATCGTTATTATTTATTGAAGGAACATTATTATTATCATCAGTAAATCCTCGACGTGATGATGTTACTGATGGCGGTAATCGTAAGACAGGCATTGTAGCTGATGCTCGGTTCGTTGGTGTCGAATGATCTGTATCGATACGTGCATGACCATTGTATAATGAACCCGGATTTGAAAGAACTAACGATTTAGGTCCTGCTAATGAACGATCAGTTACTAGAAAGAATAGAGTTTTAGTTGAGACGTGAATTTGCATTGAAATTTAAAGGTATACTTCGGCCTCGATTTGATGGCAGTCCACCGCTTTCAAACGGTTGTATTTGACCGTTCGGTGCCATATATAAAACTTCGGCTTTACTACGAACTGGATCATTCCGATCCAATGTTGTTGTTGTTATTGCTGGTGGCATAGTATCGTAAGTAAACGCATTGGTTATCTCAGGTTTAATCTAAGAAAAAAACAAAAGAATCTTTAGTAAAGAGAAACAAATCGGTCTAACTAATCGTCCAGATGATGTTCGATAATAGATTGTTTCTTGAATCATATCGTAATCGACTGCTGATGGATCATAAGCAAGTGCAAGTTCAGTTGTTGGCGGTCCAGTTGCGTCGATTCCAATTGATTTGTGTTGGATTTTTTTCTGTTTTGGTTTCGGTGTTTTCGGTTGTGGTGGTGGTGAAGCTGTTCGAACGGGAGGAGTTTCAAGTTTAGGTCGTCGAACAGGTGGAGGTGGAGGCGTAGGAGGTGATGGTGGAGAAATTGTAATTGACTTTCGTCGTTCGATTATCTCCTTATGTTGATTATCTTTGCAACGACACCAATCATAAACAACTTGATCGCCTTCAACTCGCATGACATGATGACGACAATTGCATGGGTCTTGTTGAGCTTGATCCAAAGCCATTAATTCCCAATGATTGAGTTTCGATTTTTCATGACCATTTTTTATCTTCGTCGTTTTCTTTCGTTTTTTTCGTTTGAGACCTGTTTGTTGATTGAGATTCAAACGACTCAATTCTTCGATATCTTCGACAACCATATCACCGGTTTTGGTCGATGTCTTAAGTTTGTTTCCTGTTGCATGTGTTCTTTGATCATCTTCATCCTCTTCATCATCATTATCTTGTTCTTCTTCTTCTTCTTCGCCTTCATCATCATCATCATCTATAAAAACAAATTAATATAATAATATCTAAGAAAAATTCATTACATCGTTGATGTATTCTTCGAATTTTATATGGCTGGTTTGCGTTGTTTGGATTGAATGAGGGTACTGATTTTTTTTCTTCGACACGATTAACCTGAAAATAGATTCGAGCAAAAAGCAACAGTTTGTAAATGTTCAATTTTATCTGAACAAACTTGTTTGAGTAACATGTCAGCAAGTGATTCGGGCAATGCTGTTGGACCAAGAAATCTAGTTGGTATGCCTTTTGTTGGTTCAATTTTAATTCTATAAATTGAACTCAATATCTTGTTTTCAAAATTCAATCTCTCTCGCTCTTACCGAACAAAACTAACTCGATTCGGCGTAGGAGCTCCTTCTCTTTCATGTTCCTTATACGGATTCTCATGATTTCCGTGTTCATGAAGCTGTGTATCTTGATTTCGTTCATGTTGAAAAGCTGTAATATGATTCTTGCATAGATTCAAATGTTTCGGATCATAACAACATGAATGATATTTATGCAATTGAAAATATTTCACATCTTTAATTTCAGGAAAGTAACATTGTAATAATTTCCTAACTTCCTGTTTCGATAAATGTTTCTTTTGACTTAATGCATCGATTTGAGCGCGTGTCAACGGTGGTGGATGTCGACGTGCCACTCGACGTTCTTGATGCATACCAATCGGTTTAACATAGACATGTGATTGACGACACATAAAACAATCGGCTTCAGGATCACGTTCAGGCTCTTTTTCAACAGTTATTAATGTCGATGGTGCACGAGGTGTTACAGTCGTTGTTAATAACGGCATATTACTCGAAAAATTTCGATATCTTGGTGTTTGTTCAGTAGACTAGAAAATAATAGAATTCGATATTTTCTTCGTTCATTTTAATTAAAACAAAACGAGACACAACTTACAGCCATCGTTTTTTTTTTCAATATGTTAAACAACGAACTGGTTACCAACAAAACAAAGTTTGTGTGTATGCCAATGCAAAAATAATAAGGCAATACTTAACAAAAAAAAAGACGAAAAAGTAAAGTATTAAACCTTTCATCTGCTATTGATGAAGTTGATGATCGAAGTAGTTTTGTTATTTACTTTAAAGTTTGAAATAAAAAAGAAATCGATGTAGTTGACTCCCTAGTTTTCTTTTCGAGTTCGGTTTGTTTATTTTACAAATGGTAAATTTAAAAAGAAAGAAAGAAAAAAACGAAACCAGACGCAAGCGAAAGAAGATTTTGATTTGACTTGCTTCAAGTTTTATGACAATTAGATCGGCAAACATCGTTTTCTTTTCTTTCGTTTAGCCTATATATATTTAACTAAATAAAATAACAACAAAAAAATAATTTACAAGAGCATTTTTTTTGGTTTCGTCATTAATTGAATTTCATTTTCTACGATGTTCGATGAGAGTTCATTTCCGAACCAAATTGATTCGCTTGCCAAAGTATCTTTCATACGTTGAAGAAATTCATTTCGATCAAGTTCATAAGCACCGAATTGTATCAAATGTGATGTTATCTCATCGATATCTAACATTCGATAGCCACCGAGACGAAGACGAGCAACAAGATGAACAAGAGCAATCTGAAATCAATAAAAATTGAATTTCATGATAGATCGAATTATTATTTTCTCGAATACTTTAGATGTATCTTTAACGAATGAAAATTGACTTTCGATGGTAAAATAGGCTCCTAAACTAACGCCATAGAGACCACCGACTAGTTTATCATCTTGCCAAACTTCAATCGAATGTGCATGACCTTGTTTATATAATTCGAGCATTAAACGAACAATTTCAGGGTTGATCCATGATCGATCACGTCGATTTTCCCCGGTGATTGATGCACAGCAAGTTATGACGCTCTAGGAGAGAAAAAAACAAAAAATAAGTAATTTGAATGCCTTGTTTGTTTTTCTATAACATAAACTACTCGTTGTTACTCATTCGTCCTACCTGAAAATTTGTGTCGACAGTGACAGTAAATTTTCTATTGTTTAGCGTTTGTTTCAAACGTTTTGGCACATGAAAACCTCCATGATCGTCATCGTAGAGTGGCAATTGTCCACGCCATAATAATTCAATCCAGAAGATTTTCATTCCATTGACATCATTGAATAGATCCATCGGTGTCAACGAACGTCGAAAACCTTCTAACATAATTTCGACTGTTTGATTTTGAATTGATGAAACATCGTAAACTAATAAACCTCGATTACTCGATGGTAACAAACGTTCACATTCGTAAAAGCCAATGTATTGAAATGGATTCGGTATTTCTTTTAAACTAGCAGATTGTTTTCTAAAGAAACTATATTTTCTCTTGAATTTATTGAATTTTTGACGAATAAATCGGTTAAAACGACGCATATTCAATCGTCTATTTATTTCTTCGTCTTTTCCCTAAATCTGTATTGAAGACTATCGTTTATATTGATCATAAAATGCACACAGGTAAAAACAAAGCGTGGGCCGATCTTGTCAGCTGAATCATCGGATAATTGTAACATTCGATTTATATACGTTCTTATTCATATACAAAAAAATAAAAGGAAGCAAATATTGATTTATTCTTTTTTTTTTAGTGAAAATAAATTTATTTATTGTGTAAGGATTCTAAGTGTTTTAATTTTAAGAAGACAATTCTATGATTTATACAAAATCTTAAAATAGTAATTTTTTCTTCCCCAAAAGATATAATATCTCTCGTTAAAATCAAATACGTCATTGCTTATAATTAATATAAGCGTCCTTCAGTAGCTGTATACTGTTTACGTATTTACTAAAATTAACGTCAGTAAATCTGACATTCGTTGATCTCATGTCGATTATAGCATTAACAGAAATAAAATCTAATCTATAATTCGGCCAGTTCATCATGATCTTTTGATGGATTATTTGTCTGAAAAATGATCTGTTTAAATATTCAAAAGCCAACAATATCTCCGAATATGATTAGTATTCAATCGTATAATCATTCCTGATATGAAAATAAAGAAAAGCATATATCATAAATTGCCACTTTATTAAAGTACATGTCGAGGAACTGGTTTTCTTCATGAATTGTTTTGCACAAGTACGATACATTAACAATTCTATTCTGACTTTCTTTTTTTTTTAATCTTATAGATAAATTTATTTTCGCATGATAGCATTCATTCAAGTCAAGAATTTTAATTCGATTATTCGTATACAAGAAAATCAGCGTGCTGAATGATATCAGGTACGTGTAGAAAAAGTATTTCAAGTAGTCTGCTCTCAAGACTATCATTTTATTATTTTGTTTTTAAGATATTTTCTTAAAAAAACATTTCAAAGAAGATTCCTATTAGACATTGCATTTATTCGTTGACACGTTATTCTATTAGAAAATGAAGTATGCATGAAAACATTAGACAATTTATTTATAGAGAGTGAGACAAACTTAGTGTCTCCTATCACAAAAATAAATACTAAACATATATATTTAAAAAAAAAAGAAAGAAAATCTATTGTTCTCTATTTTCTTTCTCCTTTTCTTGTTTCCTTTTCTCTCTTTCTACATCGTTGCTATAATAAAAACATCCGGCTGAGAGCATTTATAAGATCCTACAAGTTGCCTGTGAGTACAACAATATTATTAATTTGAGCAATATCATATTCTCATCATGATGTCCAATATATTTTCGCGAACAAGTAAAAACTTTTCTTCTTCTTCATTCGAATTCAATTTGCAATGTGATTTTTTTCTCTTTTTTCAGTGGCAATCATTTTCTGTATTTATGTTTTGAGTATTTTCATTCAATGCATCGTCAGTCAACCGGTATCCGACGATTCGTCACAAATCAATTCAAATGTTCCTGATAGTTCATTCTGGTTAAACCAAATTTCATCATCAGAATCCGATGAAGTTAATCGTGATAAAAATATATTTTGGCCGAATGCTGTCTTAACTAACAGCGAATACGAACAACAGAATCGAAACGATCCCATCTTATCACCTGTTCGTCGAGCAAACTTTTGGAAACGTGCTAATTTTTGGCGTAAACGCGCCAATTTCTGGCGACGTAGCTTAGCTGCTTAAATGAATCCTTTGAAAAAGAAACAACAATAAAATACAAAAAAAGAATATACAATATGATCATAAACGTTTGTTTTCACTCTCTGCTTATGTGTGTATGCGTGTGTGTGTGTGTGTGTGTGAATGAAATAAAACAACTTAGAAAATCCGAACAACTAATTGACAATTTCAATAATGTCCTTTACAAATTTATGTCAATAAAAACTATCGGAAAAGCAAACAAAAAAAAAGAATCTACCGGGACAGTTTTTTCTTAACGATTCGACTTTGCATGCGATTAAAAACTAAAGAAAAATTCGTTTATTTGATTAGATCAATATTTATTTATTGTAGGAGACACTAAAATGTCAACATTGAATAATCAATGACCTCAATCGATTAAACCAAAGTGTTTTTTTTCTTCTTCGTGTGATTAAATTCAATATATTTATTTTCTTGTCTGAATATTTCCGTTGCGTCAAATCATTTTCATTTTTAATCAAAAATATATACGATCAAATATTGCATTTAGTTAATTGTATCAAATTTTGTCGATTCTTTTTTTTCCCTCATGTTCTAAATATTTTCCTTCACAGATTCGATTACTAAAGAGAACGTGATGTGTACTATGTGATCATATTATGTTATATGTCTTTAGAGACGACGACAAGTTTGTCAAAAGTTCAACATCAGAATTTGGACATGACATAGAAAATTCATGACAACGAACTATTTACAAGAAGGAAGCAATAAGATCTGTTTATGTAAATTATCTTTCTCTTTTTTTTTTCAAAACAATAAAATTCCATTAGATTAATAACAAAAAAAAATGACTTTGTACTTGTCACGATTAATCTCAGAACTTATTATGTTCCCTTCTGTGAGCAGATCTCGAGAAGAAAATTTATATATCGAAAATTATTATTTGACAAAAAATACACACACAACATTGAGATTAGAGTTTGTTGTCGATATGATACAAATCATTATTTATCCTACATAAAACAATAAATAAAAGAACAAAAAAGACAGATTTGCTTCTATTTCATGGCACTGTTGGAATTTTTCGTTGGCTGCCCTGTAGTTTTCGTATTATTATTAGTTGTAATCGTAGGATTATTTGTCGACGCTGTCGCCGACGGTGGTATAATACATGCTGCTTTACGTAATAAATGCCAGCAAGCAGCTCGTTGTCCACCATTGATAACTTCACACCAATGAATGATTTCACTATGTTGAGCAATATTTGCACTACCGATTGGTGTCGTATTTTCAAAACGTAGAAAACCTAATGGTTCATCAGGCGCAATCAAATCATGATGATAGACACCGATTTCAAGACATGAATCGGCTAGTGAAATACCAGGTATATTAAATGAAATTTCTTCATTCCATTTCGGATTCAATGTATTACGTTTGACACTGGTTTTCTTTCGTTTAACTTTATCGGTTTGTCCTAATTGTAAGGTTAAACGTATGACTGGATCTAGAAAAAAAAAATGAAATCATCATTAAAAATGAAATTTTCATTAAAGTTCATTCAAGCATACCAGCTTCAATATGCATAGAGAGTGCTTTTAGATTACGTGCTTCAATAATTCCTACATTGAGCCGTTCGGCTTGAGCCAGATATGTCAATGAAACGAGCAATTCACCGAGATATTCATCCTCCTAGATAGAACACAACAAAAGATGATCAACCAAAAAATAAAAAAAATGTCATGAAGCAATAGAAATTAGAAAAAGCATCGAATTTCCTTCGGATATACATATATGATTCGATGATTTATCTTATTTAACGCAAAATTAGAGTTGTGTCTTACTGCACGTTGTTTATTTATTGTACACCAAAGGTCTGAACCGTGAATAGTTTGAGGTGTTAAACGTATTTGTGCTTCGCCAATGCATTCTGGACGACTTGAATGTGCATAATTATATATGTAGAAATAGATTGTTTTAGCTGTTTTAAAAATAGTTTCATGTGAAACACCGAATTTAAAATATTCATCCCAAATTGGATTGATTGTTTGTGGTTGTACAGATGTTTGACGTAGTTTTTGATCGACAGGTGGACGAAGATAAAGTTTAACATACGGATTGGCTAGTTCTTCCCTATCGAACGGTAAACATTGTGCTTAAAAAAGAACGAAAGAAGAAATCTCAAGCATATGATTCTATTTTTATGATTAAATCTACCTTCGATTATATTCACAATGAGATCATTTCTATGATCATCATATTGAATTCTTATATGTAGACGATGTAGATTTTCTTCAACTGTGGATAATTCATCTGTTGTTCGTTCAGTAAAATTATTTGTAAGATTACCAAACGTGTTATTACCGGTTAGATTTCCTGCACATGTCGTACTAACAAAGTAAAGATCAGGCATAATGGCGCCTAATGCTCCGCGTAATGTTTTATTTTTAGTTAAGTGCGATGATGCTTGAGGAGAAATAGGCGGTGAAAGAAGTCCTTGTTCAGGTGGAGGCATGGAAGCTCGTGCTATATTGCTGCTACTACTATTGTTCGTTTGTTTACCGACTATAGGGAATTTTGGTATTGAATATTTTGATGATGGTGAACGAAGTAATGATTGACGACGATTAGTATTATTATTATTATTCGTATTTTGAATCGAATCAGTTTTTGTTAACGATCGTTTTGATGCTGCTGTTGTTTCTTCGATAACACCGGTTGTTGTTGTTGTTGTTGTTGAGGGTGACGAAGTTGTTACCATTGAATTGGCAGGTCCGATTGACGCTTGATCAACGGATGAAATCGATTGTTCGACAACGTCGGACGTTCGAGGAAATAATTGAAAACGAATATTTTTGGCGTTATTCGCGCCCGGTGGTGAACCATGTGTTACACCTTGAACTTCAACAATTGCCGTTGATAAACGTGGTGCTTTCGAACTTCGTCGACCGGCATAATGTGCAGTTATTGCTTGTGTGTCCGTATCATCGTACGAATGAGATAGACGGCCACTTTCGCCTTTTTTATGTAAAAGTACACTATCGGATGCGACCGAAGGACGGCCCGATTGATTCGAACTAATTGATAAACGAGAAAGTTTTTCAGATAGAATCGATAAACGACCGCCCGAAGCAACTGAGGTACGAGCCGATTGTGTTGAAGAAATTTCTTGTGTAATTACAGGTGGTTGCGGTATTCGATGGACAATTGGTGCGTAAATCTGAATAACAAAAGGAACAAAAAAAATTGAATTATCCTATCATAATGATCGATTTTTGATTTCCAATCGGAAAAAATAAAAACACTCAAACAAGAAAACGAGATAGATACATAGATAGATTGATCGATCGATCTACATAGATGCGTGTTTCATTTATCTTAATGAATTCGATCAGTAACGGAAACTAAGCACGTCATAATTTGATAAATAGATAGATAATCCAAAGAAGAAAAGAAGAAAGAAAAAACCCGAACGCTAGAAAATGTTTACTCACGAGATGTTGAGGTGGCTTGAAATATGTTTTTGCATCGATATTATTGATAGCTGCGTAATGACTAACAGATCGACCGAAATAACGATGACTCGATGATGGTACACAGCATTTACAAAAAATAAATGTTACAATTAAAATTATAATAATAACAGACACAGCACCAATTCCAATGCCAATATAGAGATCATAGCGTGATGTGAGCATGATAGCATTGCGCTTATTTGTATAATTCAAATTAAATCTTTATTCATCAACTAGAATTAGAAGAAAAAGAAAATATCGAATTAGTTTTTTCTATGCTTAGGTATTTATTTTTTTTCTTGAAATGTCGGATTAAAATAGGAAAATGTCTAATTAAAGAAAATGTTTCGACATAGAGCAAGAAGTTTACTTAGTTAATGATGCGTTGTGTAGTCGTGTGAGTCGGAAAAATCTTGTAATCGTTTGAATGAAAGCGCACATTATTTAATGATCTTCATTGACTGCCTCTCTCTCTCTTCAGTAATGATGTCTACGTGTGTTCAGTGTTGTTGTTATTGTGGATAAAAAAAGAAGAAGATGATGATGATGAAGTTGAAGAAGGAGAAAATGGAAAAGAAAAAAGAACGGGAAAGGGAAAGAGACGGAGGAGGGGAGAGAGAGAGGGAACTTCAAGAGACTATCATCATCATCCGCCACAAAGACTTGAAGGAATAATGAATTCAATATTCATATTCTTTACTTCTACTTTTCAATCTACATTCATTCAAATAATAGCAGTATATCCTTAAGCAAGTCAAGGAAAAAAAGTAGATATACTACACGATGTCGATTGACACCCTTGATTGTTGGGCTAACAACTACCTGTCACGCTCGTCTTCATATTTTTATATGCACGAAAAAGTTTCGAGAATTGAAGTAGAAAAAGAAGAAAACAAATATAAGCAAATAGATAGAAAATTACGATGTGTTTTTGCTTTTAGACTCGACCAAATGCAAGTCATACAAAACACTATATAGATAAATTAGACATGCAAACAAATAATCCAGCTTACTTCGAAGTGTATATATCTAGCTAGCAAGCTATCTAGAAATTTCTTTTC
>ERZ781398.3262-NODE-3262-length-12817-cov-4.720185_pt1 | contig 12817 bp, 15 predicted proteins | sample MGYA00433077_ERZ781398 | MGnify/ENA primary metagenome ERZ781398 (study PRJEB29847, sample SAMN06458254) | wastewater metagenome | isolation source: Wastewater bioreactor | place: South Africa: Cape Town | study: EMG produced TPA metagenomics assembly of the... | reverse complement strand
CGACAGACTTCAAATTATGTTAGTGTAAAAATGTGTCATAGCGACGTTCGACGTCGAAGAAAAACACTCGTTATGTTACTTTCATATTTAGTGAAAAAAATCAAAACTTTTGCCTTTCTCCTATTTGCGCTATTACTCTCATTTTCTCTCTCTCTTTCGCTTTCTCTGTGTATCTGTATGGTTTGTTCACATTTTGTTGATTTTTCGATGGAAACCAAAAAATGAGAAAGAACAACAACAGTCAGCGCGATCACAAACGATTGCCATTCGAGAGAAATAATTAAGTGTATTTGATTTATTTTCAAACAAATTGATTATTTGTGCATTAACAAAAAACAAACTGAAACGAAGGAAAGAGCGCGCGAGAGAGAAATAGAGCAAAGAGAAAAAAAGAAATAAATACAAAATTTATCGTTTTTTATATCGAGATGGTTCGATAGCTTCTACAGATTTTTCTTCGCGTAGAGTAAATAAATCGTCATTTGATGGATGTTTTCGCATGCGAACATTCCGTTGACTACGATTGTCGGACGATTCATTTCCACTTTCGTTTTCACTTGTCGTTGTTGCACGACCTGATGAATCGACTTTCGCATAACGAACGGTTTTCTTTTTCGATGCTGTTGCTTTCGAGTCACGATCATATTCGTTGTCCGATCGACGACGTTGAATTTGACCAACAGATGGATTCGATCGATTCGTTCGATTTTGACTGTTATTATTCGATTTCGAACGACTTTTATGTTCTTCAGCTGAATCAGAACGACGTGGAGTATGTGATTTAGAAATATGCGGACGGGGTGTGTCTCCATCAGATCCCGATCCCTATGAAAACAAACATCAAGTTGAAGATAAACTATCGAATAAATTGAACCTGATATTCATCGTCTAGAAGAGGCACCGAATGACGATGCGATCGATTTGTTTCGCCAGCGTATTGAAGTGCAAAATTACGATATCGAACACGTTCACCATAGTTCTTCGATTGATTATAAAGTTGTTTCTATTCAATAGAAATCGATTCGTGTTCTTTCTTTTTCTTCTTCGTTTCTTTCAATTTACCTTTTCTTCTCTCGAAATTGTATAAACATTTCCTTTCTTTAACTCCATAAAATCCGACCATGGTGACGGTTTGATTGGATTCTGTAACGATCCTTCTTTTGTCGAACGACGAACATAATCTCCGTAATTTATTCGTTTTGTCATTTTTTCATTCTAGAAAGAGAGGAGAAAAAAACACCGAAAATAACTTTCGTTTAAATTAAAATGCAATTATCGAACTTCTTCGAGGTCTTTTTGTTGTTGTTCAGCACGATCAGCTCGAAATTTTTGTAGAGCTTCTCGATATCGTTCTTCGGTATCTTTTTGTAGAAATTCTCGATGAGTAAATTCATTATGAAGGTAATACGGATAAACTGAATCGAATGGATACTAAAAACAAAAGAAAAATAATAATAATAAAAGAATTTAAAAAAAAAAGTACTTGATGATGATACGGCCAATTTTTTCTCCACGAACTAGTAGTGATCTGCTGTTGAGCACGTTTGATTGTCGGTGGTTCGTATTGAAGAGTTTTTTTCGGTTGAGCAAATTTCGACGGCGGCTTCGACGTACCGTTATCTGCAATTGAGAATTCGAAAAAAGATCGAATCTATAACATTGAAATCGCTTACTGAATGAATTGGTTGTTGGTTTATTTTTTCGTGAACCGGGTTGATTTACTGATGAATTGTGTATGTAATCGGTTGAAAATGGTTTTCGAAAATAATCTCCATCAAAAATTGAATCGAAATATGAATCAAATGCGGGTTTATTATGTGTTGCATCATTAGGAGGTCTGCTTTTGCTATTGTTTGGTTTGGTTTCTTTTTTTTTCGTTGAAATTGGTAATGCACGTGATGATTTCGCTTTATCTTTCTCGTGTTGAGCTTTCATTTGATGTAAATGTTCGATTTTACTCGACCAAGCTTGTTCAGCAAATTCGTCATCGAATGGCGAGTCTTTTTTCGTGTCATTTAGCCACGCTTGAATATCGACTGATGATGCCTGATGATTCGATTCCGGAGGATGATTTGGCTGTTGTTGTTGTTGTGGTGGTGGTTTGTTTTGATGTGATGGAACTGGAGTACGATCTTCATCAGAATGTACAGCTGGTGTTTTTTTCTGATTAATTGGCTGAGATTTTTGTGTTTTAGCTTGAACAGGACTCCAAATATGTTGATTACTATTCGATTTATTGTGATTGGTAAATGTTTTCTTCGAATTTCCATCGATGGTTCGTGCAACAGTCGATGCTGTATTTGTATTCGATGCTGTTGCCAAACTATCCGAATATTCAGTAATATCATTCAATGATGCATACGAGTCATTCGGTGGAGCAATATGTCGTTGATTGGTTGGTAATGGTTTTGAAAATTGTGTTGATGCTTTGATCGGGTTTCGTTTTGTTGCTGGATGAACAGCATTTGATGGATATAATGACGGTTGATATATAATTCAATGAACTGTATGCTAATTGATCACTAAATAATCGATTATCATTGAGAAATTGTGTATTTGACGGGAAGATTGTGTCATAAGTTGTTCGTTGAACAAGATTATCACTCAATAAACTCGATGGTGCATATGTCGTTGTTGGGTAGCTACCTAGAAGACTCGCTGCGTAACTCATCTATGTCGTTGTTTCGTTTTCTCGCCAATGTCGAATTAAAGTAACAAACAAGTTTTTGTTTCCATCGTATGCATGTGTTTGTATTGTCATCAAAAAATAAAAATCCTTTTAACGTGAATTGCATATGTATGCAATTTCTTTTCTTCTTCGTCTTCGGTCAAATAAACGCCATTTTTTTTTCTGTTGTTGTTTCTTAAAACACTTAAACATTTGACGAATGAAATGAAGCACAGAAAAAAAAAGAAATATTAAAAGATTGGTATAATTGTCCTTCAAATTACGAGAAAAACAAAGATTGTTCGATTTGATCTGATTTGATTTGATTGTGATGAGAATATCAGACGTTTGTTTAATAATGAAGATCAAATGACATGTTCGAATCGTTCTCAAGGACTGGAGACAGACGTCGATGCTTAAACAACGTCATCAACTATGTGTAAAGAAATATCGTAATTTGAGTAGAAGAAGAAGAGAAAAAAACAAACGGTAAAATGACTGGAGAATGTCTGATGATAAACGATCTATGTATTTTTGTCATTTCATTTATCAAAACTAAAAATAAAGACAGACGATTAAACTTCAAATGTTCGTTATTAGTCTCTATTTTATTCTCATAAGTTTTGTTTATAGTCAAGGTAAACAACAATCAACTAAATATTTTCTTAATCAACAAACAAATATTTCAATTCAATTAGATATTTGTACGACTGTTAATTGTGGTTCAGGCGTGTGTTTATTAACACAAAATCCAGCATTACCATATTTTTGTCGATGTCCAAATGGTGCTAATTCGATCTTGCCATGTCCATCTCAAAGTACGTTCTTATTTTACAAAAAAACATTCAATATATAAAAAAAAATCTAGATCCATGTTCGGGAAATCCTTGTGGTCAAGGAATTTGTGAAATAGTTCGAAGTCTTCCTCATGGATATCTTTGTCGATGTCCAGGCGAACAAATATCATTAACTAGTTGCAATCGTAAATGCTCTCGAATTATCTATCTCAATTTTTTTTTCTCAAATGATTATCTGTTTAGTAACTCGAACGAATTGTTATGCAAATCCATGCGTAAATGGTTTATGTATCGAAGGAGTATCAACATATTTTTGTAATTGTTTGCCAACATGGACGGGCCGATTTTGTGATGGTAGATGAAGACAATTGAATATTTTTATTTATTCATCATAATCGATATTTTAGTAAAAATCTCATCACCTTGTTCGAGAAATCCGTGTAATTCAGGCAAATGTTTTGAATTGAACGATCCGAATATTCCATTTGTTTGTCTATGTCCAAATGGACAATTTGGAGTTTCATGTTATTCATCTCTTCCATCTCGAGCATTCACAACCAAACGACCATCAACATCTGTAACACAACGAGTATTATACGAATGCAATCCATTCGAAAAACAATCATGTAAAAATGGTGGCAGTTGTTTGCAAACTGCATTGAAATATCGATGCATCTGTGCTCCGGGTTTTACAGGAACTTCCTGCGAAATGAGTATATTTTGAAAAAAAAAGAATTATTTTAAATAGAAAATCCTTTTCTTTCTTTGTTATTTAAGATATCAATGAATGTGCATCGAATCCATGTAAGTGTGCTTCGTTGTTTTTTTTATCTCCTTTGAAAATCAATACAATTCTTAGGTAAATACGGCGGTATTTGTTACGATCTTCAAGCATCATATATGTGTTATTGTCCAGACGGACGTTTTCGTCAACATTGTCTGCCAAGATCAGGTAATTTCAAGATGATATTCGATCTAAAAACAGTTGAGACTGGATTGAGAGAAAAGAAAGGTGAAGTTGAAGTGGGTCATTTGATACTTCATTGCGTTTTAGTTCAAACAAGCACGGCTCGTACACTCTCGTGTCCATGTCGAAACGGTGGAGTGTGTTCAATCTCAGGCTCGCCACTATGCTCATGTCGAAATGGTTTTACAGGACGATTTTGCGAAAATCTACTACGTAACTAGATGAATTGTTATTTCTTGACAATTGTTTTTTGTTTTGTCTTAGCAATTGGCGGTTGTAATCGATTTCAATGTTCGAATGGAGGAACGTGTGTTGAAAGTATTTCGACTTCTTCTATTACAGCTTATTGTACATGTAAACATGGATATACTGGCAAACATTGTGAAATAGGTGCGTTGTTTTTTTTTCTACCGATAAAAATCGAAGAAAAATTGTTTTCTCTTTTTCGAATAGGATATTTTCAATGTCGATCAAATGGTCGTTTTGTTGATTCGTATAATTGTGCACTAGGAAAATACTTTGAATGCATTTACTATCAACAAGGTAGATTGATCTTGTCATTTCTAATGATAGTATATTGTTCTCATGAATAAAATGTAGATGTAGGTACAAATTCGAACAATGGACTTCTGTTAAGCCGAACATGTCCAGCATCACTTCGATTTAATTTTGATCTGGATCGCTGTGATTACCCGAACAATGTCAAATGTCCTTATGTTTAATGAGACAACAACAGCAAATTGGATTCATGACTTTACACGATATGTACTTTTTCTCGCTAATTTAAACAGTTCATTTTCCATAATATTATCATTCATTTCAAAATAATAAACAAATAATCAATATAAATAGAATATTTAAATCTTGTTTTTATTTGTTCACAAAAGCAAATATTTTATGAAAATCATTCTTTTTACCATAGCCAAAATGGTCTACCACCCACTCGAGTGCCCGCACCATTACTTGGTGTTGTACTAGTACTGTCACTACTACCTGATGTCGTACTTGTGCCGTCAGACGTTGTTGATTCCACGTAAAGTGCCACTGAAGTAATCATGCCATCCGATAAACCATTGTCAGAATTCACATATTGGACATTCATTAGAGTATATGAACCACCTGATTGATAAATGTTATCAGCACTATTCTGCAATCGACTTCCACTGGTGGTTTTTGTATTGTAGGGTGATTGTTGATTTACCAAATCACTTAATGAATCATTAAAAAATAATTGACCAGTATGAACATAAGTTGCACCTGAGTAATAACTGCTCGAGCTGATATAAGTTCCACCAAGATGAACTTTGATATGCATATGAGTGGCTCGACCAACATACCAACCAGGATAAATTGTATCAAATGTTGCAACACCACTTGCATTTGTTAATTGAATACCTACATAGAAAAAAAACAATTAGAAGAATGAATCGCAAATTTTGAAATCGGTTGTACCTCGAAGAAATGTTGAATTGTCGTTTTTAGGATTCTGCACATTTTGACTGGCTTCAACATAGTGTGAGTAAATACCAAGAGCATCACAGTGCCAAAGTGTAACAGCAGCATTTTCGATAGGCGAACATGTATCGACATCCATGACAACGACTTGAAGTTGAAATCGAATACCAGCACGATCTTCTCTATTCATAACGAACAAAAATAAGTTCTATTTCATAAAATGATGAAGGTAAACTTACGAAATGTTTTGTCTCATTGCTGATGTATTCCAATAGTATGGGCCTTCAGTCAGTTCAGGTGTTAAAACACATCCAACTGCACTTCGTTGACAACGTTTTACAGTTTCTTCAGCATCTATAGACGTAAATATCTTTCGTTTGGTACAAAAATCATTCATAAATCAGCTTACAACTATGTTTTGTTATGAATAAAATCGATACGATAAGTATAAGTGATGAAAGAAGATTTGACATAATGATATTAAATTCTGAGTATGTTTGACTCTGAAACAATAAAAAGGTAAGTAATTTATGTTGTTGCAACTTCTTTATATAGACGAAGAACTGCTTCCGGAAAAGACATAAAAACATCGCGTCTTCCGATTCTTTTAGTAAAAAGTACATTCATTAACAACGCAATAAAAGAATGAAAAAGGACATTGAAGTACTCCGGTGTTTTTCAAGATGATATAATATGTCATTCTACCTTGAAAAAGATTATACGTCATTGAATGACTAATCATGAGTAAATACTTGACAGAGATTTAAAAAAAAACCTATACATCAGTTTATTTTGACAGAAATATCTTAGACAATTACAACTCTTCAAACAAATATACCAATAGAATTTAATTTAGCCTATGAAGCCAGGTTGATCATTAGATATATTGTCTGTATCGTTATAATTGTTGCTCGATATTTCACCAAATAAACTGTCTGCATTATTATCATTGTTATCAGGTCGATAGCCAAATAGACCGCCTACAATCTTATAATACCTGTCAGATTCATACTGAACCGATTCTTGATCTCTACCTATAGGTTCTTCTTTTGTTGTGAGCGTAGGCGTTTGAGCGGTCGTAGAGGTTAAAGAACTGGACGAAACTCCAAGTGTTACTGAGGTAATCAAACCATCAGATAAACCTGTAGCAGAGTTTACATATTGAACATTCATGAGAGTGTCAGAACCACCTGATAGATAAACTTTATCAGCACCATTCCATATTCGATTTTCACCGCTACTTTTCGTATTGTAGGGCGACTGTTGATTTACCAAATCAGTCAATGCATCATCGAAAAACAATTGACCAGTATGAACATGACTTGCACCTGAGTAATAACCGCTCGAGCTTATATAAGTTCCACCAAGTTGAACTTTGATATTAATGTGAGTGGCTCGATCGGCAGACCAACCTGGATAAATTGTATCAAATGTAGCAACGCCATTTGCATTTGTGAATTGTATACCTACATAGAAAAACACAATTAGAGAAATGAATAGAAGATTTCCAAATAAACAGTACCTCGAAGAAATGTTGAATTGTCGTTCATTGGGTTTTGTACATTTTGACTGACTTCAACAAAGTGTGAGAAGATGCCAAGAGCATCGCAATGCCAAATTGTAACAGCGGCATTTTCAATAGGCAAACATGTATTGACATCCATGACGACAATTTGAAGTCGAAATCGTACACCAACACGGTCTTCTCTGCGAATACCAGAGCGATATAAATTTCATTTTTTCAAGTAGTTAAATTGAACTTACGAAATGTCCTGTCTCATTAATGATGTATTCCAATAGTATGGGCCTTCAGTCAGTTCAGGTGTTAAGACACAAGATGAGGCTGTTGTTCGTTGACATCGACTCAATAATTGTGGCAAAGCTAGACAAATCAACAATGATGTATTCATTGAGCAAGACGACTTTGTACGAGTCACTTACGGCTTTGTTGGGCGAATGATGCAAAGACTATCAATACAAAGATTGAATACATAATTTTCATCATGATTGTTTCGATTGTGTTGTGTACTATCTTATACCAGTTAGCTTTGCGATCGGTTTTTATAGTTATACCTCTGGATTAGAACGAGGGTGAGTCATAAAATGCTTTTTCTTTTCATTAAACAGTAACATTTTGAATCATATTTGCATTAAAAAACAGTGTACACTATCTATCTGTTATCCAGAAAGAGATACGAAAATATTTTTGCGTATTATACGTTTACCTGCGAAATTAAGAAAAGCCTGACAAAAACCAAGGATATCGACCTTAATAAAAACATTTTTTTCCAATGACTCACAGTTTTACTAGCCAGGGTATCTTTTTTATACAAATTAGAGTGCATTTAAGCATTAATGAATCAACCGGCTACTTCATAAGTAATAACTTAGTCATATTTTACTAAAGTGCACGGTTACTTTTATACAGTCGTTGTATTAGTGGCCTTGATGATCATTTTTATTTTTTGTTTTCATCCGAGCGTACTCAAAAATGAGATTACTTGCAATTCATCCTGTATTTTTATTTCATATACATAGGACTTTAATGAATACAGAATCATCGTTATTTTCTCATAGAGAGATAATTTTTCTTTTTGAAATAAGCTACGCAAATAATGCTTTCAAATATGAGAATAATGTGTCGAGTGTTGGTGTGAAGAGAAAATCAAAGAGAAATTGGTTTTATATAAATTTATTTTAGGAGAACACAAGTTAATTTAACCTGAAAATCCAGGTTGACCACCAAATTGACCACCTGGTATATTTTGATTTGCTTGTCGACTTGGGGTTGTGGTCACCTTTTTAGTTGTAGTTGTGGTCGCTTTTTTTGTGGTAGTTGTAGTTGCTTGTTTTTTAGTAGTTGTTGTGGCTTGTTTTTGCGTTGTTGTAGATGTTTTAGCAGTCGTAGAAGTTGATGAGCTGGATGTAACTCCAAGTGTTACTGAGGTAATTAAACCACCAGATACACCTTTAGCAGAATTTACGTATTGAACATTCATTAGAGTATATGAACCACCTGATTGATAAATGTTATCAGCACTATTCTGCAATCGACTTCCACTGGTGGTTTTTGTATTGTAGGGTGATTGTTGATTTACCAAATCACTTAATGAATCATTAAAAAATAATTGACCAGTATGAACATAAGTTGCACCTGAGTAATAACTGCTCGAGCTGATATAAGTTCCACCAAGATGAACTTTGATATGCATATGAGTGGCTCGACCAACATACCAACCAGGATAAATTGTATCAAATGTTGCAACACCACTTGCATTTGTTAATTGAATACCTACATAGAAAAAAAACAATTAGAAGAATGAATCGCAAATTTTGAAATCGGTTGTACCTCGAAGAAATGTTGAATTGTCGTTTTTAGGATTCTGCACATTTTGACTGGCTTCAACATAGTGTGAGTAAATACCAAGAGCATCACAGTGCCAAAGTGTAACAGCAGCATTTTCGATAGGCGAACATGTATCGACATCCATGACAACGACTTGAAGTTGAAATCGAATACCAGCACGATCTTCTCTATTCATAACGAACAAAAATAAGTTCTATTTCATAAAATGATGAAGGTAAACTTACGAAATGTTTTGTCTCATTGCTGATGTATTCCAATAGTATGGGCCTTCAGTCAGTTCAGGTGTTAAAACACAAGCTGAGCTCGTTGCTCGTCGACATCGTTTCAACGATTGTGATGAAACTAAAAATCAATGGAAATTTGTTAGTTGAACAATGTCACTTTGTATGAGTTGCTTACCTGGTTGTTGGATAAATGATACAAAGATGATGAGTACCAAGATTGAATACATAATTTTCATCATGATGGTTTAGGATAGAACAGTTTTGACTGTGGACTTTTATAGGTACGCATCTCTGCAGACGATGAGTCATAGAATGCACTTTCTTTTCATCAAACAGTGATTTGTTTAGTCATGCCCACATAAAAAAGTACATAGTATGTCAATGTTACAAAGAAAAGAACGAAAAACATATTCCTGATTGGATGTTTACATGTGAAGTAGAGAAAAAGTACATAAGAAGTGGAGCTAAAATCAGAGGGTGTCTATCTTAGGAAAATATATGTTTCGAACGATTCACAGCTTCGTTTTCTAGATTGATTCTATTTTCACAAAAATCTTTCTGTAAGTAATTTGCATGATGAATTTCATTTTTTTGTTCTTGTTCACATGCACTTAAAATCGATTTCCATTATTATTCTCCGACTAATAGCATCTACATTGGCAAACAACTTGACGTGACTTTTTCTCTCTCGGATATAAGATTTTTCATTGATCACATACTTCTATTTCATATAAACATCATTATTTTTTCATCAAACTCTTTTTATTTCGATAGTACTCATTTTAAAATGAATCACGCAACGGATGGTCTCATCGTTGTTCAATAGGTTACAATGTAAACGCAGAATACGAAGAAGAAGAAGAACAAAAAAGAAAGAAAAGAAGCACATCATGATTATGACAGAGAAAAAACTTAGGCGAGAGCGATACAGAAAAAAATAGAACGGAGAAAAACGGATCCAGCAGAAAGTTGGAAGCACATCAATAATACAAAGCAAAGAAGAAGAAGAAGAAAGAGGGAAGAAAAAAAACGTGCTTTCTCACATCGATAATGTTCATAAATGCGAATAACATGGACTCGTACGGAATGTCAGTGTTAAATGAAGACCAAGGAACATTACTTGAAGATCAACCATCAATAAAAGATGATTATTCATTAGCATATCGGTGTGTAAAAATGATTTATCTATTATTTGAAATGAATTTATTTGATTTAGAAATCGACTAAATGATAAACGTTCGACACGTTTTTGTTTATGTTGTGTATTTTTTTCTGGAATATTTCTCTGGATTCTTATTGTTCTCTTAAGTCCATTCATATTTTCTACAAATAGCAAAGATTATGACGATCAAGTCGAAATAGAAATCGTTTGGACACACGGTTTTCCTAAATTAATAACTGAAACAGCATTTCGTCTGATTGATTGCAACTCTGATGGTATACTCGATGTTATATTCGGTTTTGGAACAGGTGTTGATACACTAGCTGATAATCGTTTGTTATGTGATCTTTATTTCAATGGAATTTATCCGTGCAATGGCGGTGTTAAAGTAAAAGAAAAGAATTTCAATCGATTGATTGTCAAATTTGAGACGTATTTCCAAAGGCTTTAGATGGTCGAAATGGGAAAGTTCTATGGACATATGATAAATCGAATCATGAAGTTTATGCATTGAATTGTCAACGAGATATTGATGGAGATCAAATACCTGACTGTTTGACAGGTGGACGAGGCGGAACATTCGAAGCTATTAGTGGAAAAACAGGCAAATTAATATGGATGTTTGATAATGAAATTCGAAGTACGACAATGAATTTCTATACGCCATTGTATCTGAAACAGGATTTTGATCATGATGGACTCGAAGATTTGATAACCATACATGGTGGAGATCCAATACGAAAGCCACGTATGTATTTATTGATTTCATCGGATTGAAAACATGTTCGAATTCACAGATGAAACAGTTCGATTAGCGGGTGAAGTTTTGCTAATAAGTGCAAAGACGGGCCGATTGCTAAACGTATCTCTCGTTCCTGATCGAATGGAATCCTACTATTCACCTCAATTATTACAACGATCAACAACTGAACAATATGTTCTAGTTGGTACTGGCGGAGAAACTCATGGTGGTGGTTTGTATGCGTTTGATTTAAACTGTTTTACGAAATATTGTTCTCAACCAGTAGGAAGTCTTTTTAATGATTTGAAAAACTGAAAATCTCTTGAGTTTAGTATACGAAAATTATCAGTGATAAATACAAAGGCGTAATGACACCTCCTGTTTTAATCGATGTTAATAACGATAAAATCGAGGATATTATCATTCCACTTTATAATTCGACTTTATATGCATTTGATGGACGAACATTTAAACAATTATGGAATCGAACATTTCCAAGTTCGGAAACTTACAGGTAAGAAGAACGAAAAGAAAGTCTATTGTTTTTAAAATATGATCAATGTAGTTCACCTGCTGTTGGATATTTTAATGATGATGATATACCGGATATAATGATACACTATCAAACAGGACCAGGCTATCCGTTGTATTACAGTGCTCAAGTAAAAACGAAAGAAGCTATTCGAATTTTTTGCAAGATATTTTCTTGAATTTAGACAACGATTCTCGATGGTCTAACAGGTCTTCCGATTTTAAATAAATCTCTAGATCAAACAGTCGGTGTTCAGAGTTCTCCATTGACAAGTTCAACTCTCTCGTTTCTCATTTTTTGTTGTTTGTAATCGTTTTTCCTTTCAGTTAGTTTTAAAGATCACGGCCACGATATGTTCATTTACTGGATGACCGATTGTGAAGGTCGAGATAATAATCTCGAACGAAAAATTGAATACGATAAAGGTACGAAATCTATTCATACAATTTCGAAATCAAACGATTGATTTTCAGATGCACCCAGTGCACTACTTTCACATGCAGATATTTGTAAATTACGATATCAAACAACGAGTTTCACTGCACTTTATGGTCTCACAAAATCAATGAAACCACCCGGTGCTTTGATCTATAATTCAAGTAAAATAAATCTCGAAATAAGGAGAAAACAAAACAGTTATGATCAATTTTTCAGACGAACATGTTGCATTCGAACGAAGTACAACGAAAACCAATCCAATTGATATCAAAAGTTTTCTAGAAGAATATCCTCAATATCGTTCAATCTATAATTCTTGGCAAAGATTAGAAGAACATATGCAAGTAAGAAACAGGTCGCATAGCTAATTCATCTATTGACATTTCAAAGGGCAAAGAAACATCAGAAGAAAATCTCGATGACGAAATCTCCGATGATGAAAACAACGAGGATTCCGATGAATCT
>ERZ781398.3260-NODE-3260-length-12821-cov-3.829156_pt1 | contig 12821 bp, 10 predicted proteins | sample MGYA00433077_ERZ781398 | MGnify/ENA primary metagenome ERZ781398 (study PRJEB29847, sample SAMN06458254) | wastewater metagenome | isolation source: Wastewater bioreactor | place: South Africa: Cape Town | study: EMG produced TPA metagenomics assembly of the... | reverse complement strand
GCAGCGGCCTGACCGGCTTCGTGGCCGGCGTGGCGCGCACGCCCATCGCGGCGCGCGGCGTCACCTTGAACAACCTGCTGCCGGGCAAGTTCGACACCGACCGGCTGGCCGGCACCATCAGCGCCGCTGCAGCCAAGGCCGGCAAGAACGTGGACGATGTGCGGCGCGCCCAGCAGGCGCAGATTCCGGCCGGGCGCTACGGCACGCCGCAGGAGTTCGGCGCCATCTGCGCCTTCCTGTGCAGCGTGCATGCGGGCTACATCACGGGGCAGAACATACTGGCCGACGGCGGCGCCTATCCAGGCACCTTCTGATGGCCAGGCTGGGGCCGTTGCTGGGCGCCGCGTTGCTGAGCGCCGCCATGCAGGCGCCGGCCGCAGAGCCTGCGCCGCAGGCCGGGGCCGCGCTGCGGCTGCGCGTGGTCGGCGGCCTGGCCGGCATCACGCAGTACGCGCAGCTGGAGGCACCGTTCTGGACGCGTGACCTGGCGCGCCTGAGCCAGGGGCGCTTCGACGCCGACATCGTTCCCTTCGACCGCGCCGGCGTGCCCGGCATGGAGATGCTGCGCCTGCTGGAGCTGGGCGTGGTGCCCTTCGGCACGGTGTTCATGAGCTCGCTGTCGGACAGGTACCCGCAGTACATGGCCGCGGACCTGCCCGGGCTCAACCCCGACTTCGCGGCGCTGCGCCGCTCGCTGGCCGCCTTCCGCCCCTATCTGGAGCGGGCGCTGCGCGACGAGCATGGCATCGAGCTGCTGGCCGTGTACGTCTATCCGGCGCAGGTGGTGTTCTGCAAGCAGCCGTTCGATGGCCTGGCCGACCTGCGCGGCCGCAGGGTGCGCGTGTCCTCGGCCGCGCAGGGCGACTTCGTCAGCTCCCTGGAGGCGCACCCCCGGCACGTGCCGTTCGCCCGGCTGGCGCAGAGCATGGAGGCGGGGGCGAGCGAATGCGCGATCACGGGCGCCATGCCGGGCAATGCCATGGGGCTGCACATGCACGCCGCGTACCTCTACCCCATGCCCATCAGCTGGGGCATGGCCATCTTCGGCGCCAACGGGGCGGCCTGGAAGGCCCTGCCCGAAGAATTGCGCGCGCTGCTGCGGTCCGAGCTGCCGCGGCTGGAGACCGCCATCTGGCTCAGCGCCGAGCAGGAGACCCTGCAGGGCGTGGACTGCAACGTGGGCAGCCCCCGCTGCACCACCGGGCGGCGCGGCCATATGGCGCTGGTGCCCGTGCGGCCGCAGGACGAGGCGCGCCGCGAGGACATCTTGCGCACCGTGGTGCTGCCGCGCTGGCTGCAGCGCTGCGGCGCCCGCTGCGCCGACCTCTGGAACCGCACCATGGGCCCGGCGCGCGGCCCTGCCGTGCCGGCCAAGCCATGACCGTGGCCCCGCACAGGCGCCTGTACCTGGCGGTCTGGGGGCTGGCCGGCACGCTCGTGCTGGGGCTGGCCGCGGCCGTCGCGGGCCTGCTGTGGCAAGCCCGCGCCGATGGGCTGGCCGCCGCCGAGGCGCGCGTCACCCGCTTTGCCGCCGGCGCCGAGACGGGCATGAACCGCACCCTGCTGTCGCTGGACATGCTGCTGGCCAGCACCGGGGAGCTGCTGCGCGTGGGCGAGCGCTCCAGCCTCGACGTGGACGGCGCCAACGCGCTGCTGCGCGCCATGGTCCGGCAGAACCTGATGCTGCGCCACGTGGCGCTGTTCGATGCGCGGGGGGAGCAGCTGGCCTCCTCGGCGCAGGGGCAGGAGCCGCCGCCGGCCGGGCTGCCGCCGGGGCTGCTGGCCGCCGCCCTGGCCCCGGCCGTGGCCACGCTGACCGTGGGCCAGCCGCAGGCGGCCGCGCCCGGCCCCGGGCAGGTGCTGTACGCGGCGCGGCCGCTGCGCCTGGCGGACGGCACGCCGCTGCTGGCCGTGGCCCAGGTGCCCATGGACGTCCTGGTGTCGGTCCTGCTCCAGGGGGAGGGCGCGGCGCCCGAGGTGGAGGTGACGCTGGAGCGCGCGCAGGGCGAGCTGCTCATGGGCCTGCAGGCCCCCCGGGACGCGCCCGAGCGCCAGGGCCTGGCGGCGCCGCCGCTGCAGGAGATGGGCGCACGGGGCCATCACACCGGGTTCTGGCAGGCGAGCGCGCGCCTGTCCGGCCAGCCGGCGCTGGTGGCCGCGCGGCCGCTGCTGTATCCGGACCTGTGGATCACGGCCAGCTTGCCGCGGTCCATGGCCCTGGCCGCATGGAGGCAGGAGGCGGCCGCCGTGGGCGGGGGCGCGCTGCTGTTCGGGGCCTGCCTGGTGGCGGCCGGGATCCTGGCCACCGTGTACCTGCGGCGCATGCATCGCGCGCGCCAGAGCGTGGCCGGCGCCAAGGCCACGCTGGACCAGGCGGTGGGGGCCATGGTCAGCGGCTTCATGCTGCTCGATCCCGCGCGCCGCATCGTGCAATGGAACCGGCCCTTCGAGGAGATGTTCCCCTGGCTCGCGGGCACGGTTGCCGTGGGCCTGCCCTACCGCCGGGTGCTGGAGACCACGGTGCACTACCACCTGCCCGGCGCCAGCGCGCAGGACAAGCGCGCCTGGGTGGAGCGGCGCCTGCAGCAGCAGCGCGACCCCAAGGGCACGCACGAGCAGTGCCTGCCCAATGGGCACTTCATCCAGATCACCGAGCGGGCCACGCCCGAGGGCGGGCTGGTGATCCTGTTCCACGACGTGACCGACCTGCGCCTGGCCGCCGCCGAGATCGAGCAGCTGGCGTTCTATGACCAGCTGACCGGCCTGTCCAACCGCCGCCTGCTGCTCGACCGGCTGGGCCAGGCCTGCGCGGCCGCGCAGCGCGCGGGGGAGCGGGGGGCGGTGCTGTTCATCGACCTGGATTACTTCAAGACCCTGAACGACACCCTGGGCCATGAAATGGGCGACCAGCTGCTGCAGCAGGTCGCCAGGCGCCTGCAGGGATGCGTGCGCGCCGGCGACACGGTGGCCCGGCTGGGAGGAGACGAGTTCGTGGTCCTGCTGGCGGGCCTGCCGAGGCGGCGATGCTGGCGCGCGGCGTGGCCGACAAGATCGTGCATCTGCTGGGCCAGCCCTACCAGATCGCCGGCCAGACCTACCACGGCAGCTTCAGCGTGGGCGCGACGCTGTTCGGCGAGCTGCCGCAGGCCGCGGGCGAGGTGCTCAAGCAGGCCGACATCGCCATGTACCAGGCCAAGGCGCAGCGCGGCAGCACGCTGCGCTTCTTCGAGCCGGGCATGCAGGCCGCGATCAGCGAGCGCGCGCAGCTCGAAGCCGACCTGCAGCAGGCCATCGGCGCCGGGCAGTTCCTGCTGCACCTGCAGCCGCAGTACGACGGCGCCGGCGCCATGGTCGGGGCCGAATCGCTATTGCGCTGGCAGCACCCGGTGCACGGCCTGGTGCCGCCCGCGCGCTTCATCGCCGTGGCCGAGGACAGCGAGCTCATCGTGCCCATAGGCCGCTGGGTGCTGCGCAGCGCCTGCGAGCTGCTCGCGCGCTGGCGGCATGCGCCGCATCTGCGCGACCTGTCGCTGAGCGTGAATGTGAGCGCGCGCCAGTTCCGCCAGGACGACTTCGCAGAGCTCGTGGTCCGGCTGCTGCAGGACACGGGCGCCCCGGCGCACCGGCTGGAGCTGGAGCTCACCGAGTCGCTGGTGCTGGAGGACGTGGAGGATTCCATCGCCAAGATGCACCGGCTGCGCGTCAAGGGGGTGCGCTTCGCGGTGGACGACTTCGGCACGGGCTATTCGTCGCTGTCCTACCTGACCCGGCTGCCGCTGCACCGCCTGAAGATCGACAAATCCTTCGTGCACCACCTGGGCGAGAGCCACAGCGACGACGTGGTGGTGCAGACCATCCTGGGCATGGCGCGCAACCTGGAGCTGGAGGTGGTGGCCGAGGGCGTGGAGACCGAGGCGCAGCGCGCCTTCCTGGCGCGCCACGGCTGCGACCTGTACCAGGGCTACCTGCTGGCGCGCCCCATGCCGGTCGCGCAGTTGGAGGCGATGCGGCTGCCGCCCGGCTGAACCGGCCTTGGGCAGGCGCGCGCTATGCGCGCCGCGAGGACACCACGATGCCCCCCACGATGAGGACGAAGGCCGCCGCGTGGTAGAGCTGCGGCCGCTCGCCCAGGAAGGCCGCCGACAGCACGGCCGCGAACAGCGGCGTGAGGTTGATGAAGAACCCCCCGATCACCGGTCCCGCGCGCTGCACGCCCGCGCCCCAGAAGCGGTAGGCCAGGACGGCCGGGCCTATGGCGATGAAGGCCAGGCCCGCGGCCAGCGGCCAGCCCCAGTGGGCCTGCGCCTGGCCCAGTGACCACTCCACGCCCGCGAACGCGCCCGACCAGCCCAGGCCGAAGACCATCTGCGCCATCAGGAAGGCCGCCCAGTCCCCGCGCAGGTCCCGGGGCTCGGTGGTGCGCACCAGCAGCCAGCTGTAGAACGCCCAGGAGATGGTCGCCAGCACCATGTACAGGTCGCCCGGCACCAGGCGCAGCGCCAGCAGCTGCTGCCAGCTGCCGCGGCTGAGCACCAGCAGCACGCCCGCCACCGACAGCAGCACGCCCGCGACCTGCCGGCGCGTGGCCGGCACGCCGAAGAACAGCGCACCCACGATGAGCATCCACACCGGCATGCCCGAGCCCACCAGCGTCACGTTCAGGGGCGTCGAGGTCTGCAGCGCCAGGTACTGCAGCGCGTTGTAGCTGCCTATGCCGAAGAGGCCCAGCAACGCGTAGCGGCGCCAGTGCGGCCACAGGGTGCTGCCGGGGCGCAGCACCCGCCATGCCAGCGGCAGCAGCAGCGCGAAGGCCAGCAGCCAGCGGATGAAGTTGAGCGCACTGGGGGAGATCAGCGCATGCAGCGCGCGCCCCACCACGGCATTGCCCGCCCACAGCAGCGGCGCGGCCACGAGCATCGCGACGGTGCCCGGTTGAAGTCGTTGGGTCATAGGGCCTGCGACTGTACGACACCCCGGGTGTCCTGCGCACGGCAGGGGTCGGCAAAACATGGCACGATCACCACACCTTGCTTTTGCTTTCAGGAGACAGCCACCCATGACCCTCGCCGTACAGATCCGCCAGCATGGCGGCCCCGAAGAACTCCAGATCGTCGACGTGCAGGTGGGCGATCCCGGCCCGGGCGAGGTGCGCATACGCCACCACGCCGTGGGCCTGAACTTCATCGACGTGTACCACCGCACGGGCCTGTACCCGCTGAGCATGCCCGCCGGCATCGGCATGGAGGCCGCCGGCGTCATCGAGGCCGTGGGCGAGGGCGTCACGCACCTGAAGGCGGGCGACCGCGCCGCCTACGCCAGCCAGCCGCCCGGCAGCTATTGCGAGGTGCGCGTGATGCCCGCCAAGTGCGTGTGCAGGCTGCCCGATGCCATCGGCTTCGAGACCGGCGCGGCCATGATGCTCAAGGGCCTGACGGCGCAGTACCTGCTCAAGAAGGCGCGCCCCGTCGAGGGGCTGGAGCCGGGCGACTACGTGCTGTTCCACGCGGCCGCGGGCGGCGTGGGCCTGATCGCCTGCCAGTGGGCGCGTGCGCTGGGCCTGCGGCTCATCGGCACGGCGGGCTCGGACGCCAAGTGCCAGCTGGCGCTGGACAACGGCGCGGCCCACGCCATCAACTACGCAAGGGAAGACTTCGCCGCGCGCGTGAAGGAGATCACCGGGGGCAAGGGCGTGAAGGTGGTGTACGACTCGGTGGGCAAGGACACCTGGGACAAGTCGCTCGACTGCCTGCGCCCCTTCGGTTTGATGGCGAGCTTCGGCAATGCCTCCGGCCCCGTGCCGCCGTTCGCGCCGGGCATGCTGGGGGCCAAGGGCTCGCTCTACGTCACGCGCCAGACGCTGTTCTCGCACATCGCCACGCGCGAGGCCACGCAGGCCATGGCCGACGACCTGTTCGCCGTGGTCGAGAGCGGCCAGGTCAAGATCCACATCGCGCAGCGCTACGCCCTCACCGACGTGCAGCAGGCGCACCGCGACCTGGAGGCGCGCAAGACCACGGGCTCCACCATCCTCACGCTGCCGTGACGGCTGCCACCGCCCCCGCCTGGGTGGCCGCCGCGCGTGCGCGCGCCACCTGCGGCCCGGCGGCGCCGCGCACGCCGCTCCTGCTGGGGGACGAGCGCGTGGGTTCGGTGGATGCAGAGGTTTTTGCCAAAATCGACCTCAAACGCTTGCTGGACGAGCGCTACCAGCTATTGATAGTAGAGCATGAGGGCGCCCCTGCCTGGGCCTTGCCGGCAGGCGAGGACGCCACGGCCGCGCTGAACGCGCTGGCGCGGGCGCTGCGCGCCGCCGGCCGCTGCGGCCCCTGGCGCGACGAGCAGCTGGCCGTCTGCGGCGCGGACGGGCGGCGCCTGGCCACCGTGGAGCGCGGCGCCGTGCGCGTGCTGGGCCTGGCCACGCAGGCCGTGCACCTGGTGGGCTGTACGGCGGACGGTGCCATGTGGGTGCAGCAGCGCGCCTTCGACAAACCCAACAACCCGGGCATGTGGGACACGCTGATGGGCGGGATGGTTTCGGCCGCCGACAGCCTGGCCAGCGCCGTGGAGCGCGAGACCTGGGAGGAGGCCGGCCTGCGCGTGGCCGCGTTGCAGGGCGTGGCGCATGGCGGGCACGTGGAGTTCGCCCAGCCCAGCGACGAGGCCGGCGGCTGCGGCTACATGGTCGAGCGCATCGACTGGTTCCGGGCCCAGGTGCCCGAGGGCATGGCGCCCGTGAACCAGGACGGCGAGGTGGCGCGCTTCGAGCTGCTCCCGCGCGCCGCGCTGCTGGAGCACCTCGCGCGCGGCGCGTTCACGCCCGAGGCGAGCCTGATCCTGGCCGCGGCGCTGGGCTGGTGATGCGCTGGCGCGCGTGCGCCACGTCGCGCACCAGGTCCCACACGCGCTGCGCCAGCGGCGCGAGCGCGCGGTTGCGCCGGTGCACGAGCACGATGTCGCGATCCACGCGCGGCAGCAGCGGCCGTATGGCCAGCTGCGGCAGGCCCTCGGGCGGCAGGGCCAGCATGGGGATGACCGACACGCCCAGGCCCGCGTCGAGCATGCGGAAGATCGTGGTGGCATGGCCCACCTCCTGCGCCACCCGGGCCTGCACGCCCTGAGCGGCCAGCGCGCGGTCGATGAGGCGGCGGCTGCCCGAGGCGTGGTCCAGCAGCACCAGCGGTTCGTCCGCCAGATCGGTCCAGCGTACCTGGCGCCGGCGCGCGAGCCGGTGCGCGGGTGGGCAGGCCAGGCCGAATGGCTCGGTGTAGACGGGCTCGCAGTGCAGCGCCTCGCGGTCGCCGGGATCGATGACCACGCCGAAATCCACCTCGCCCGAGAGCACGCTGGACAGCACGTCGTTCTGCACGCGGTCCAGCAGCATGACCTGCACGCCGGGCAGCTCGCGCTGGCAGCGCGCGATGCAGTCGGGCAGCAGGTTGGCCGACAGCGTGGGGCTGCTGGCCACGCGCACGCGGCCGTGCAGCGCGGTGGACATGCCCTGCACGTCGAGCAGCGTGGCCTCCAGGTCTTCGAGCACGCGCGGCAGCCGCACCGCGAGGCTGCGGCCCGCGTCGGTGAGGTCGACCTCGCGCGTCGTGCGGTTGAGCAGCTGCAGGCCGAGCTGCGCCTCCAGCTCGGTGATGCTGCGGCTCACGGCCGGTTGCGTCAGTCCGACCTGGTCGCCCGTGCGGCTGAAGTTGCGCGTGGCGGCCACCGACAGAAACACCTGGAGCTGGCGCAAGGTCACATTCATGATTCACGATCATAGGTTCATCAGAGAAATTAATTTCTTTTTTGAATGCGCATGCGATCCAATCGGCACCTCGAACCTCCCCCAATCTCCCGCTTCGCACTCGCCATGGCCCGATCCCGCCTGCTCCCCGACAACTTCACCCTGGCGCTGGTCGCCACCGTCGCGCTGGCCAGCGTGTTGCCGGCCTCCGGCGCCGTGGGTGCCTTCTTCGAGAAGGCCACGGTGGCCGTGGTGGCGCTGCTGTTCTTCATGCACGGCGCCAAGCTCTCGCGCGAGGCCGTGCTCGCGGGCCTGGGCCACTGGCGGCTGCACGTGCTCGTGGTGGCCAGCACCTTCGCGCTGTTCCCGCTGCTGGGCTGGGGGCTCAGGCCCGTGCTGCAGCCGCTGGTGACGCCCGAGCTGTACATGGGCGTGCTGTTCCTGTGCGTGCTGCCGGCCACGGTGCAGTCGGCGATCGCCTTCACGGCGGTGGCGCGCGGCAACATGGCGGCGGCCATCTGCAGCGCGTCGGCCTCCACGCTGCTGGGCATCGTGATCACGCCGCTGCTGGTGGGGCTGGTGCTGCCGCACACGGGCACGGCGCAGCAGGACATCCTGGGCAGCATAGGGCGCATCATGCTGCAGCTGCTGCTGCCGTTCGTGGCGGGCCACCTGCTGCGCCCCTGGATCGGCGGCTTCATCGCGCGCCACGCGGCCGCCCTCAAGTTCGTGGACCAGGGCTCGGTGCTGCTGGTGGTCTACACGGCGTTCAGCGCGGCCGTGGTGGCGGGGCTGTGGCGCCAGCTGCCGCTGCCGGCGCTGGCGGGCCTGCTGGTGGTGTGCGCGGTGATCCTGGGGGCGGCGCTCACGGCCACCACCTGGCTGGCGCGGCGCCTGGGCTTTTCCAAGGAGGACGAGATCACCATCGTGTTCTGCGGCTCCAAGAAGAGCCTGGTGAGCGGCGTGCCCATGGCCAAGGTGCTGTTCGCCTCGCAGGCGGCCGGCGCCATCGTGCTGCCGCTGATGGTGTTCCACCAGATGCAGCTCATGGTGTGCGCGGTGCTGGCCCAGCGCTACGCGCGGCGCGGCTGACCGCGGCCTGCGTCACTGCCGCTCGCCCTGCGGCGCGGCGGCGGCCTCGCCCTGCGGCTGCAGGGGGCGGATGGAGGCGTTGGCCTCCAGCACCGGGTAGGCCACGGAGCACAGCAGCGAGTTGATGCGCTTGAGGTCGCTGATGATGTCGATGTGCAGCGAGCTCGTCTCTATGCTCTGGATGGTGTTGTCCGCCAGCCGGTTGAGGTGGGTGGCGGAGTAGGCCAGCTCCAGCTCGCGAAAGCGCGTCTTCTCCTCCAGGAGCTTCTGCGCGTCGCGCGCGTTGCTGGTCAGGAACACGCTCATGGCCAGGCGCAGGTTGGCCACCAGGTGGTCGTGCATCTCGTTGATTTCCTGCAGCCCTGCGTGCGAGAACTTGCGCCCCTTCTTGATCTTCTTGTCCTCCACGTCCTGCAGCACGCGCTCGACCAGGTCGCCGATCTGCTCCATGTTGATGGTGAAGCTGATGATTTCCGTCCAGCGCCGCCCCTCATTCTCGTCGAGCGAGGAGCGCGAGATCTTGGTCATGTAGTACTTGATGGCCGAGTACAGGCTGTCCACCTGGTCGTCCATGGCGCGCAGCTCCGCGGCCAGCCGCTGGTCGTCGGTCTGCCACACGGTCTTCAGGCCATTGAGCATGGTCTCCACCAGGTCGGCCTGGTGCAGCGCCTCGCGCGCGGCGCAGGAGATGGCCAGGGATGGCGTGGCCAGCGCGGAGGGGTCGAGGTGGTGCGGTCGCAGCGGGTTCTTGGCCGGGTCGAGCGGGGGCAGCAGGCGTGTCATCACGTGCGCCACCCATTGCGTGAGGCCGATGAAGCCCACGCTGATGATGATGTTGTACGCCAGGTGGAACAGCACGACGCTGTGCGAGGTGGCGGGCAGGTGGGGCTGCACGAACCGGATCCAGCCGTCGATGAAGGGCGCCATGAGCACCACCCCCATCAGCTTGAACACCATGTTGCCCACCGTGACCTGGCGCACCTCCACCGAGGACTTGGCCATGGTCAGCATGGCGGTCAGGCCGTTGCCCAGGTTGGCGCCCAGCACCATCCCGAGGGCCATGTCCAGGGGCACGACGCTCGTGTCGGCCATGGCGGCGATGAGCAGCACCACGGCCAGGCTGGAGTAGGAAACGATGGCCAGCACCGCGCCGATCAGGATCTCGGCGAACACGTCCGAGCCCATCGACTCCAGCACCACGTGGGTGATGGGGGAGGCCATCATGGGCTCGGTGGCCTGGGTGACGCGTTCGAGCGCCAGCAGCATCAGCCCCAGGCCGATGAGGACCCGGCCCACGCGGCCCGAGGTGGTCTCCTGCCGCGACAGATACAGGACGACGCCGACGAAGATGAACAGCGGCGAGAGCCAGGACAGGTCGGTGGAGAAGAGCACGGCCATGAGCGCGGTGCCGATGTCGGCGCCGCGCATCACGGCCAGCGCGGCCGGCAGGGCGATCAGGCCCTGGCCGACGAACGAGGCGGTCATCAGCGAGGTGGCGGTGCTGGACTGGACCAACGCCGTCACGCCGATGCCCGACAGCGCCGCCGTGAAGCGGTTGCCCATGCTGCGCGCCAGCAGGCTGCGCAGGTTGGCCCCGAACACCCGCAGCACGCCCACCCGCACGAGGTGGGTGCCCCACACGAGCAGGGCAATGGCGGCTAGCAGGTTGAGCAGATGCTTCATGGAGGACGGTGGTGCAGTGCTATCAGTCTATGAGCATGCCATTTTCATGGAAAGGATAGGGGCCTTCGAAGATTCCCGCAGCCGCGAGGTGCGATACCAGCCGCTGCCCGTCCCAGGCATGGACGCGGAAGGCCGGCGGCTCCAGCATCCAGGCCGAGGGCGCGTCGGGCTGCAGGTCCAGCGCCACCTGGTGCCCTGGCGCTGGGCAGGTGGAGGCGATGGTGCCGCCGAAGCGCACGTCGATGGCGCGGTGCAGGTGCCCGCAGATGATGCGTTCCACGTTGGCGTGGCGCGCCACGATGGCCTCGAACTGCGCGGCGCCTTCGAGCAGGCCGATCCTGTCCATGTGGCCGATGAGCGTGCGAAACGGCGGGTGGTGCATGGCGATCACCACGGGCTCGTCCCGGCAGGCGGCGAGCTCGCGCTCCAGCCACGCCAGGCGCCGGACGCACAGCGCGCCGTGGCTCTGGCCGGGCTCCACCGTGTCGAGCGCGATCAGCCGCAGCGGGCCGACGCGCACGCTGTACTGCACGAATTCGCCGCCGCCCTGCAGGTAGGCGTGCTGCGCGAAGCTGCGGCGCAGCTGCGCGCGCTCGTCGTGGTTGCCGGGCAGCAGGTACACGGGCAGATCGCCGAGCGGCGCCAGCAGCCCGGCCAGGTGCGCGTATTCGGCCTCGCGGCCGAAGTCCGACAGATCGCCGGTGATGACGACCGCGTCGGGCTTCTGGCGCAGGGCCAGCACGCTGTCCACCGTGCGCCGCAGGTAGGGCGCGGTGTCGATGCGGCCGTAGGCCAGGCGGCCGGGCTCGCGGATGTGCAGGTCCGTGATCTGGACCAGGAAGGTGTAGGGGATGGAGTTCATGCGCTGGCCTCTGCGGTGCTCATCAGGCGTTGCGGATCGATGCGGATGCCCACCTCGTCGCCGCTGCGGTAGGGCGTGTCGCGCGCCGCGTCGGCCAGCAGCGTGCCGGGCACGCCGGCCGCGCTCAGGCGCAGCTGCACCCGGTCGCCGAGGAAGCTGCGCTGCTCGACCCGCGCCACGCCCCAGCCGTCCTGGCGCGGGCCGATCTGTATGTCTTCCGGGCGCACCAGCAGCGCGCTCTGGTCGAGCGCCGGCGGGCAGGTCAGCGTCGCGCCGCCGATCGTCAGCACGCCGCGCGCGAGCGACTCGGGCGAGCGCTCGATGCGGTTCACCCGGCCGAGGAACTCGGCCACGAAGGGATGGGCGGGCGCGCGGTACAGGTCCTCGCCGCGGCCCACCTGCACGATGCGGCCGGCGCGCATCACGGCCAGGCGGTCGGCGATCGCCATGGCCTCCTGCTGGTCGTGCGTGACGTGGATGGCGGTGATGTGCAGCCGCCGCAGCAGCTCGGCCAGCTCCTCGCGCAGCTGCTCCTTGAGCTTGGCGTCCAGGGCCGCGAGCGGCTCGTCGAGCAGCAGCACGCGCGGGCGCATGGCCAGCGCGCGCGCCAGCGCCACGCGCTGGCGCTGGCCGCCCGAGAGCTCGCCGGGGCGCTTGGCTTCGAGGCCGGTGAGGCGCGTGAGCTCGACCAGCTCGCCCACGGCGCGGCGCTCCTCGGCGGCCGATACGCCGCGGATGCGCAGGCCGTAGCCGATGTTGGCGGCCACGCTCATCTGCGGAAACAGCGCGTAGCTCTGGAACACCATGCCCACGCCGCGGTGCTCGACCGGGCGGTGGGTCACGTCCTGCCCGCCGAACAGGATGCGCCCGCCCGGGTCCAGCGTCTCCAGCCCGGCGATCAGGCGCAGCAGCGTGGTCTTGCCGCAGCCCGAGGGCCCCAGCAGCGCGAGCACCTCGCCGGGCTCGACGTGCAGGCTGGTGGGCTGCAGGCCGCGCGTGCCGTCGGCGTAGGTTTTGGAGCAGTGGTCGATCTCGACCGGGATGCGTTCAAGTTCCATAGCGTTTCTGCATGAGCTGGGCCAGGGCCTGCAGGGCCCAGAGCACCGGAAGGATGACGATGAAGAACACCAGCGTGTAGGCCGAGCCGATCTCGATGCGCATGGACGCATAGCTGTCGGCCAGGCCCACGGGCAGGGTGCGGGTGAGCGGGGTGTGCAGCATCCAGGTCAGGTTGAACTCGCCGACCGAGAGCGTGAACACCATCAGGCCGCCCGCCACGATGGCCGGGAACACGGCCGGCACCAGCACGCCGAGGAAGCGCTGGGGAAAGCTCGCGCCCAGCGTGCGCGCGGCCTCTTCCAGCGCGACCAGGTCGTTGCGCTGGAAGGCCGAGGCCACGGTGCGCACCATGAAGGGCAGGGTGAAGACGATGTGGCCCACGAGGATGAACGC
>ERZ781398.3254-NODE-3254-length-12841-cov-4.173315_pt1 | contig 12841 bp, 8 predicted proteins | sample MGYA00433077_ERZ781398 | MGnify/ENA primary metagenome ERZ781398 (study PRJEB29847, sample SAMN06458254) | wastewater metagenome | isolation source: Wastewater bioreactor | place: South Africa: Cape Town | study: EMG produced TPA metagenomics assembly of the... | reverse complement strand
TCCTTTGACTGCGACGCGGTCGACGACGCCCGAGGCCCCGATGCCCAACGAACATAATCTGCAGCTTGTCGCGCCGTTCAGCCCGACGATCCTCAGGGCCACCATGCCGCCCGCCGCAGTCGAAGCGCTCAACGCCCATGCCGATGCGATCCTCGCCTCGCAAGACGAGGCAGCCGCACGCGACTGGTCGCGCCACCTGGCCGGCGTCGTCAGCCATGAGACCCGGGTTACCGATCTGATCGAGCAAATGCCGGTCTTTTCCGACTTCCTCTACGACGTGGCGCGCACCTTCACCTATCGCTGCGAGAATGCGCTGATCCACTTCGCCGACTATGACTCGACCGATGAATTGCGCGACACGAAGCTGCGCATTCAGGTCAAGGAAGGCTGGATCAACGACATGGTCGCCGGGGACTATAACCCGGTCCATTTCCATCAGGGTTGCCACTTCAGCAGCGTCGGCTTTCTTGCGCTGCCGCCCGGTTTCGATGCCGAATTCGCAGCCGACAAGGCCGCGCAGAATACCGCCGGCTGCCTCCAGTTCATCGACAGCCGCAGCGCGCTCGGCGTCAAGAACCTCTTCACGGTGAAGCCGGCGGTTGGCGACTTCTACCTGTGGCCCTCCTGGATGCTGCACTGCGTCTACCCGTTCAAGAGTCCGGGCCTGCGCCGTTCGATTGCAATCAACCTCGCCTTGGTCTGAACGCGCGCCTTGCCGCGACCGATCGGCGGCCCAGCCGATTCCGTGCGTTCGGCAAGGCTGCTATGCGCGCGCAGAGCCCGGGCTAGCGGGCATCGACCGACTTCAGGAACTCCAACATCGCGTCGGTGAAGGCTTGCGGCTGCTCGAGGTTCGCCACGTGCCCCGCATCCGCAACGATGACGGTCCGCACGTCGGGCAGCAATGGGGCCAGCAGGTTGGGCTGGTTCGCCACCGTCTCCGGCGTCAGGATCAGCGTCGGCATGTCCGGAGCGCGCCGCCGGAGAGCCGCCGCGGCGGCACGGCCGAGGATGAGCCGCGGCTCGACATTCAGCGGTTGCCAGGCGGACCACATCGAGATCATCTTCCAGAGATGGGGCCGGATAGTCTCGACCCGGCTGCCTCCCTGCGCGGTGAGCTGGTCGAGCCAGTCCCGCTTGAATTGCCAGACGCCCTTTTGGCGCAAGGCGGCAATCTCGCGCCCGCGCATCTCGCGGGCGGCGTCCGTCCAGGGTTCGTCGAAGCCCGGATAGAAATCGAAGATATCCCCGCTTGCGGCGATCGCGGACAGAAGGCGATCCGGATGGAGCGCGAGCATATCGGTCGCGACGGCGCCGCCCAGCGAGAGGCCGGCGACATGGGTGCGCGCGATCCCGAGACGATCGAGCAGCGCGACCAGATCGGCGGCGTGGGTGAAGGGCGTGTCGACAACCGGTAGGGACGAACGGCCATAGCCGCGCAGGTCGTAGCGTATCACCTGGTAGCGTAGCGCCAGCGCCGCGACCTGGGGATCCCACATCGTCCGGTCGAACGAATGGCCATGGAGCAGCACCAGGGGAGGCCCGTCGCCACACGCCTCCCAGTAGAGCCGACCATCCGGCACCGGCGCATATCCGCGCCTCCAGTCCACCCGGCCGAGGTCGGTAGCCGCATCGCGGACGACATGGGACACTACCGGGCTACTCAGAAAGGCGTTGAAGCCCCGCGCTGCGGCCCTGGGAACATCAACCTTGGCGATCACCATCCCGTGCGTGCCTGCACGGCGATCGATCCAGGGATAGGCGCCCGCCCATCCCGGACTGCTGACCAATGTCGCCTCGCCCGCTGCTCCAGTTTCCTCCCGCCATTCTCCCAGCCCATAGATGTCGGTACGATCGCTCACGCGCGCCTGGTCGACATATTGCATCGCGGCCACCCTGGCGCCGCGAACCTGATCGGCCTGCATTTCCGAAACCGCAGCCCGGCTGAGGAACTGACGGCCGCCCACCGAGCCGCCGGCTTCGATCATGGCCAGGAACTTCATCATGTCGCGCGCGCTGGTGTGCAGCCCCCCGCCCAGCATGGGTCCGAAGCCATGCTCCGGCGATACCGGGGTGAAACCGGACTGCGACATGCCAAGCGGGCCGCCGATCAGCGTCCGGAAGAGCGCGTCCCAATCCCGATTGGCGGCAATCTCGGCCATGCGCCCCGCGACCTGCATCGCCAGACCGCCATATTTGAAGCGCGCGCCCGGCGCCGCATCCGCGGGCAGGATGCGGATATGGTCCACCGCTTCCGCCAGGCTGGCATAATTGTCGACGGGGCGGTCCGCCGGCTGATAGTCGGGGTAACCGGCCGTGTGGGACAGCAGCTGGCGCAACGTTGCGCGCGCCATCATCGGATTCAATCCCTCGACGAAGCGCCCCGCCCGATCTTCCCACCGCAGAACCCCGCGATCCACCAGCGCGGCGATCGTTGCGGCAGCGACCCATTTTCCCGCGGAGGCGACATGTTCGACCGTCTCGGGCCCAAAGCCGCCATAGTGGCGCTCGAAGACCGTCCGCCCCGCCCGCGCGACGATGACGCCCACCCCGGTATAGACGCCCTCCTCCATCCATCGGCGTACCAGCGCGTCGACCTGGTCAGCGCCGTATCGCCATGGATCGTCGGGAGCGGCGAGCGGCGCGGCGGCCGCGGCCCCGAACGGGAGGAGGGCAGTGGCGGCGAAACTCCGCAAGACTGCGCGCCGGCAGAACTCGCCCGGTGGATCCTTCGGCATGGCGCCTCTCCAGTTTCCCAGACCTATCGCGATGCTCGGGCGTCGTTACCGACCCGAATAGCCTGACCCGCCGGTCACGCGGGCTCGAAGATGACCGCCTGGCCGCCGCTCGCCGCGAGGCGGAGCGTGAACTGCGAATCCGCCATGACCAGCTCCTCGCTGAGCACGACCGGCGTCTCGAACGCCTGCTCGGCCCGCACTCCGTCGGCGAAGCGCCGCGCCTTCCAGCGCCCCCGCCCGAGAAAGGAGAGCGATATGGTCAGCGTGCGTGCGTGCTCGTTGGTCAGGGCGCCGAGATACCATTTGCCCCTGGCCCTGCGTGCCACGGCGACATGCTCGCCGATCGCGCCCGACAGGGCAGCGGTGGCTTCCCAACTGGTCGGGCATTCGTCGAAGAAGGCGAGCTCGGGCCATTGCCGCCCCGCATATTTGTCAGGCCGGTCGTACCAATAGAGGAATGTCAGCGGATTATAGTAGATCGCCGCCATTGCGAGCTGATGGGCATTTGTCGTCTGGTTGCGCGGGTTGGCGAAGCAGATCGTATAGTCGATCGGCCCCGACAGCGCCCGCGTGAAGGGCAGCGTGCAATTATGGGTCGCGGTGGGGAACTGCTCATTCCCACGAACGCCCTCCAGAGCGATATAATTGGGATAGGTCCGCTCGAGACCCGCCGGGCGCAGATTATCGTGCAGATTGACCATCAGGCCATGCTCGCCGCACACCTTCACCAGGTTGGTGATGAAATCGACATCCGATTGACGGCCTTCCCAGATGAAGCCGAACTTGATGCCGGCCACGCCCCAGCGCCGATAGGTCTTCACGATGGCGTCGAGCTGGCGCATCGCGGGCACGCGATCGACATAGAGGATCATGCCCAGGCCCTTGGAGCGGGCGTATTTGATCACTCTTTCGATGTCGATCGCGGGAATCGAATAGGTCGCATCGCTGGCATCGGTACCGTCGCCATACCAATGCGCGTCCCATTCGACATAATCGAGCTTGCGCGCCGCAGCGAAGTCGACCACGTCGAGGCCATCCTGGGTGGTGTATTTGGCGATGCGCATCGCGCGCCCCGGCTTGATCCAGGAGACGTCGCCCAGACGGTTCGGGCTGGCGAGCGTCGGGATCAGATCCTGGCGCTCCAGCAGCGCCACCGGCGATGGGGCGGCGAGGACCACGCGCCAGGGCGCATCGAACGGCGCGGGCAGGCTGAACTTGTCTTCACTCGGGGTGTCTCCCGGCCCGGAATAGCCCGTCGCGCGTCCGGGAAAGCGCATCAGATAGGTCTCCACCCCGGTTCCCGCGCTCTTGAGCATGACGCGTGGATAGTGGAGCCGGTCGGATTCGCTGATCAGCAGCGCCGAGCCGTCGGCCAGCGTGACAGTCAGCGGCGTGTCCGCCAGATCCCCCTTGTCGCAGCTCGCAGTGAGATCGGGGTGCGGAACCGGTGCGATCCGCGTCTGCACGGTGTGCTGGTAGCTGCCCTCGTCGCGGCTGGCATAGAGGGTAGCGTCGGTCGGCAGGTGGAAAGCGGTGCGCTCGCCGCTCAGGGTAAGGGTGCCACCGGGCGCCGAGAGCAGCCGCCAGCGTAGCGCCGCGCCGGCATCATAGGCGCGCAGCACCAGCGCGAAGCGGATGGAGCGCCTTGCATCCACGAAAGTCGCGACCAACTCGCCGCACGCCTCCGTGCTGTGGGTGCGGATACCATAGGGCGGTGCCCAGCTACCCTGTCGCCTGCGGGTGCTGACCGAAACCAGACTTGCACCAGGGCCGAGTTCGCCACCGTCCTCGAGCAGGAGCGCGAGCGGCGACGGCGCGACGACTTGCTTGCCGCGATAGACCATCGACCAGCGGAGGGTATCCGGGTCGATCTCGATGGCGATCTGGCGATCGGGCGATGTAACGCGCCGAAGCCGAGTGCGCATTTGTCCCTTGGCAGCTGCCGGCAGGGCAAGGGCACTGCCGACCACAAAGCCGCGACGCGTGGTCCTGATCACCAATATGCCCTCCAGATGCGGCGCATGCGGACAAGCGCCTCGAGATAGAAATAGTCGCCCCAGATGCAGCATTCCCCGACGCCGACCTTGTTGGGCATGTGATAGACCCCGTCCGCGAGCAGGCCGTTCGAACCCTCCAAGGGCGCCAGATGGTGCCGATCGATCTGACGGATCATCCCCCAGGCCGCCCGGGCGTAGAGATCGCGGGCGGGATCGGAGGCCGGCAGGTGGCGGATCAGCTCCAGAAGGCCGCAGGCGGCGATCGCCGCGGCAGAGGTGTCCCGCGGCTCCTCGCCGGCGGTGAAGATCAGGTCCCAGTAGCAGATCAGGTCATCGGGCAGGCGGTTGAGATAGTAATTCGCCAGGCTCGCCGAGAGGCGGACGAGATCCTCGCGCCCGCTATGTGCGAAGCCGAGCGCGAAGCCGTAGATGCCCCAAGCCTGGCCGCGGGCCCAGCAACTGTCATCGGAATAGCCCTGATGCGTCGTGCCGTAGAGCGGCGCGCCGGTCAGCGTGTCCATGTGGAAGGTGTGGAAGGTCGAGGCGTCGGGTCGGACCAGATACCGGGCCGCCTGGGTGAGGTGCTCCTCGGCCGCGTCCCGATAGTCCAGATCACCGGTCTGCTCGGATGCCCAGTAGAGCAGCGGGAGATTGAGATTGCAGTCTATGATCATGCGGCCCGCCTGGGCTGGGTCATCAAGGTCGCCCCAGGCCTGGATGACGCGCGCCTTGGGGTCATAGCGCTTGAGTAGGAGACGGGCCGCCGCGATCCCGGCGCGCTGGGCATCGACATTGCCCGTCAGCCGCCAGGAAGCGCAGGCCGAGGGCGTGTAGAGGAACCCCATGTCATGATGTGCGACATTGATCTCCTTGTCCGCCCGTTCGACGAAGGAGCGGACCTGGAGCTTGGCGGCGTCGCAGTAGCGCGCTTCCCCGGTCAATTCCCAGGCCAGCCACAGCATCCCGGTCCAGAAGCCGTTGGTCCATTCGATATTGCCGATGGCGGGATAGACGAGGCCCTCGCTCGACGGTGCGGGGAAGCGGTCGATGAATTCGGGCAGGGCACGGTCGATCCGTGCCAGGGCGCGTGCGATGGCGCCGTCCAGCTCGGCCGCACCGGGCAGCGGGATCGCGGCAAGGCTTTCGGCGCGCGCGAGCGGCTCGTGAACGATATCGGGCATATGTCCTTCAGCGCTGCAAAGGCGCGACGTCCGCCACGCTCTGGGATGTGGAAGTCGCCGCCATGGTTTCGGGGGCGTGGTCGAGCGGCCGGCCTCGGGCATCGGTGCGTGGGGTAGACGCTAGCGCGAACCAGCTCGCGGCCCAGAAGACCAGGGCGCCGAGCGCGATCAGCGCATAGGTCGCGGGGAAGCCTAGCAGGTCGTAGCTCTTGCCGACGATCGGCGAGAGGATCGCAAGGCCGAGCGAATGGCCGAAGCTGACGCCGACCAGATAGACGGTCGAGGCATGGCGGCTATCGAAATGATAGGCGATATAGCGGAAGATCGAGACGGCCAGGATCGGCAGCTCGATGGAATGGAGCATCTTGCAGGCCGAGATGGTCAGCGGACCGGTCGCCAGCGCCGACCCGCCGATCCGTACGATCATGATGCCGGCCGCGAGCAGCAGGCCGTGCTTGGCGCCGGTGCGCATGACGATGAAGGGCGCCACGGCCAGCATGCCGGCCTCGACGAAGATCTGGGCCGAGTTCAGATACCCGAACATGACGTTGCCCTCGGCGGGCGTGGGGAACATCGAGGCGAAGTAGAAGGGGAATTGCTGATCATAGACCAGGTAGAGGTTGGTCACGCCCAGGATGAGCACCGCGGCAGCTTTGTCCGCCGCTTCGTCCGCCTCGATCCGGGTGGCGAGGATCACCGGAATCAGCAGCAGGCCGGCGGCCGAGGCAAGGAAGAAGTTGATCCGCGGGTCGAGATTGTAGAGCCTTCCCGAGAAGAGGGCGGCACTGGCGAAGCCCAGCGAACCCCAGAGCCGCGCGCGGCTATATTCGAACCCGTAGCGGCGGCCGACCCGGTCGACGAAGGATTCCAGCGCGAAGCTGCCCGCGATGAAGGTCAGGCCAAGATAGAGGCCGCCGACCGCTGCGCCCAGGAGCAGGTTCGCCCGCAGCAGCGGCGAATAGACAAAGGTGAAGAACAGGCCGCACAGCGTTACCATCGCCGCGATGAAGATCGGGACATGACGCTTCAGGCCGAAGCGGTCGGACAGGATGCCGTAGAGCGGCTGGCAGCACATGGCTGCGACGAAATTGGCCGAGAAGACCGTGCCGGCCTGTACGCCGCTCAGGCCGATTGGCCCCTTGAGCCAGATCGCCAGGAAGGACATCGCCCCTGCCTGCGCAAAGAAGAAGAGGTATAGGAATGCGCTCAGCAGCACGTAGTTGCGGCGCGCTTCTGGAGCTCGAACCAATTCTTCCTCCCCAACCCTGGACTCGACCAAGTCCTATTTTGGGGTATCGTTATCAGTATCCCTCCAACCGGGCAATCCGCCTCTCTGCATTAATTTCTATGAGGAATGCCTTGAACGCACGGCCCGCTGGCTCAGCAATCTCTGGTTGATCGACCGCCCGAAACTGTTATCGTAACCAGCATATCAGCGGGAATTCTGCGGCTCCGCCCGGATCGCAGGATTGCACGAAAACGAGACTTTTGGGGAGGGGCTGGGTGAGCGCCAAGCGAAGTCGTACGATAGACGAAGACGCGCAGCCTGGCGCGCGCAAGGCGGCGGTGACCGTGCATGACGTCGCACGGCATGCCGGCGTTTCGTCGATGACGGTATCGCGCGTCGTGAACGGCACCAAGGTGCGCGAAGCGCTGCGTGTGAAGGTCGAGGCCGCGATCAAGGAACTGAACTATGTTCCGAACGTCGCTGCGCGTGCCGCGCGCTCGGGCTCGATGCGGCTCGGCGTCCTCTTCAGCAATCCGCGCTCTTCCAATCTGGGCGACTTCCTGATGGGGGCGTTCCAGCAAAGCGGGCGCGAGGGAAGCCAGCTCGTGATCGAGCCGGTAGCAGCGCATCCCAATGCGATCGATGCGGTTCGCAAGCTTGTCGATGCGGGCGTCGACGGAATCATCCTGCCGCCGCCGCTTTGCGATTCGCTGGAGGCACTGGACATCGTCTGGCAGGCCGGAATCCCGGCCCTGAGCTTCTCGACGGCCGATCCGCGTTCGCATTCTTCGGCGGTGCTGATCGATGATTTCGAAGGCGCGCGCGCCATTACGCGCCACCTTATCGGGCTCGGCCACCGCGACATCGCCTTCATCCGGGGCGATCCCAAACATTCTCCGGCACTGCGCCGCGAGGAGGGCTTTCGTGCGGCGCTGGCCGAGGCGCGGCTGACGCTCGATCCGTCGCGCGTGGTGCAGGGGATGTTCACCTATCGCTCCGGGCTCGATGCCGGCCGCCACCTTCTCGATGTCGAACCGGACGCGCGGCCGACCGCGATCTTCGCCAGCAATGATGACATGGCGGCTGCGGTGGCGGCGGTCGCGCTTGGCATGGGGATCAAGATTCCGGGCGAACTCAGCATCGCCGGCTTCGACGATACCCCGATCGCCTCGCTGATGTGGCCGCAACTGACGACCGTCCACCAGCCGATCACCGAGATGGCGAGCCGGGCCGTCGAGATCATCACCGACTATCTGCGTCGCCGCCGCGGTGCCAAGGAGCCGACGGTGACGCACCATGTCGCACCATTCGAGCTGATGCTAAGGGATTCGACCGGACCAGTGCGATCGGCCACACCTGCCTGATACCGATCAGCGGGTCAGCCTGAACCAGTCGAATTCGGCATAGCCGACGGACGTCGCGCTGAACGCCGGCGTGCCCGAGGGCGCCTGGGCAAACAGGCCGATCTGCGCACCGACCCAGCGCCCCGGCTGGCTGGTGAACGCTTCTCCGAGCGGCGTGAAGCTGCGGCCGTCGAGGCTGTAGGAGAAGCGTATCCGCGCATGGGTCGAGCGCAGCATCGAGGGCCAATAGGGCGAGAAGTTCGGGATCGGATCGGCGACGGTCACCGGCTCCGCGCGCATCTGCAGCCAGATTTCCTGGTTGACGGCGACTGCAGGCCCGGCAGCGACGCGGTCGGCGCTGCCGGCGAGGTTGGCCTTCGACCGGACGACCTGGACGAGCCGCAGCGCGCCGTCCCGGCGCTCGATGCCGATCCAGCCATAGTCGGAGCCCAGGATCGCAAGGCCCGTGCGCTCGCCGTCGCGCAGGGGCGCGAAGCGGACCTTGGTCGTGGCGGCGAAACGCTCGGCCGGAAGCTTGCGCGACAGGAGATTTCCCGCCTCCCAGAGATTTGCCGGCGTTGATGCCGAAGCAAGGCGGAGCCAGCCCGCACTGCCCGAGCCGAGCCAGCCCTGCTGGGGATTAGCGTTCCATTGCCAGGCGAGCGACGGTCGACCGCCGTCGAACGCGTCATCCTGCTCGGGTGATGTCGCCGGCTGCCGCGGCAGGGCGGGCTTGCGGTACGCGAGCACCGGCTGACCGATCCCGTCGCCATCGGGGTCCTCGCCGATGATCGGCCAGCCGTCGCGCCACCGCATCGGTTCGAGCCAGACCCGACGGCCATAGCTGTCGGTATCCTGGAAATGGAGGAACCAGTCCTCACCCTTCTGGGTGCGGACCCAGGCGCCCTGATGGGGGCCGTTGATCATGGTGGAGCCCTGGTCGAGTGCGTCGCGCCCTTCCCAGGGGCCAGCGAGCTTCCTCGCGCGGAAGACGCCCTGCCAGCCGCCCTTGACGCTGCCGCTCGGCGCGAAGAGCCAGTACCAGCCGTCCCGCTTGTACAGCTTGGGACCCTCGGTCGTCTGCCATGGACGCTCGCCGATACTGGTGCGCACTTTCGGCATCACGTCGCCGAGGATGATCCGGCGGCCCGCGCCCAGCGTGCGCGTGCCCGCAGCATTCATCCGCTTGAGGGTGATGACGTTGGAGATGCCCGCGCGGCTGCCGGCATAGGCATGCGCGAGCCAGGCCGTCCCGTCATCGTCCCAAAAGGGTGCCGGATCGATGGCGCCACGCGTCGCGTCCACCAGGACGGGTTTCGACCAGGGACCCCTGGGATCCTTCGCGGTTACGACGAAGATGCCAAGGTCCGGATCGGGATAATAGATGTGGAACCGGCCGCGACGATAAGCCCAGGCCGGCGCCCAGACGCCGCCGCCACGGCGCGGCGTGGCGAAATGCCCCTCTGGCGCCAGGCGGGGCAAGGCATGGCCGATCAGCGTCCAGTTCACCAGGTCACGCGAATGGAGGATCGGCAGGCCCGGCACATTCACGAAGGACGATGCGGTGAGATAATAGTCGCTGCCGACCCGGATGACATCCGGGTCCGAATAGTCGCCGGCGAGTACCGGGTTGCGGTACGTGCCGTCCTGCTGGTCGGAGAGCCAGGGCGCGTCCTGCGCCGATGACGGCGCACCGAGCAGCAACAGGCCGGCAGCGGCGGCTGCTCTGATGCGCTTGCCCTGCAGCCCGGCAGGCATTGCTCCGATCCCCTCCACCACCCCTCCTCCGGCGCGTTCGCCCGCATATTTTCCGGTTGGCACGCGCCAGTTCGCATGGCTATCTGCGCTCCAGATCAGATAACGTTATCAGTTCCATTCAGCAAGTGGGACGAGGGAGGATCCCATGCACGACGGCGGGGCGAATGCACTCTATGGTGCGATCGAAGCAGGCGGCACCAAGTTCGTCTGCGGCATCGGATCCTTCTCGCGCGGCTCGCTCGAGCAGATCCGGATCACGACCGGGGAACCAGCCGACACACTGGGCGAGGTCGTCCGCTTCTTCCGCGCCCAGGCCGATCGCTTCGGGCCGATCGCGGGGCTGGGGATCGGCAGCTTCGGGCCGCTGGACGTCGATCGCCATTCCCCAACTTATGGCAGGCTGACCACCACGCCGAAGCAGGGATGGCAGGGCATCGACCTGCTGGGCGCGGTGGCCGAGCCGCTGGGCCTGCCGACCATGCTGGATACCGATGTCAACGCGGCGGCCCTGGCCGAGGCGCACCTCGCCTTCGGCGATGGGCCCGGCGTGCTTGCCTATGTCACCGTGGGGACCGGCGTCGGGGTGGGATTTGCCGAGAATGGCAGGATCTGGCAGCGCCGCGCCCTGCCGGAGGCGGGCCACCTCCTGTTGCGCCGCCACGTCCTTCACGCGGATTTCCCCGGCGTCTGCCCCTTCCATGGCGATTGCCTGGAGGGGCTCGCCAGTGGACCTGCGATCCAGGCGAGCTGGGGCGCATCGCTCGACCAGCTGCCGAGCGATCATCCTGCCTGGCCGGCTGAGGCGGACTATATCGCCCAACTCTGTGCCGCCCTGCTGCTCACCGTCGCGCCCGATCGCATCGTGATCGGCGGCGGCGTCTTCAGTCAACATGCTCTCTATGCCGCGGTGCGGACCCGTACGCTTGCGATCCTGAGCGGCTACCGGCCCGACCTTTGCACGCCGGAGTCCGCCGAGACCGTGATCCGCCCGCCGGCCTGCCCCATCCCCTCCGGCCTGGGCGGGGCCTATCTGCTGGCCGCCCAGGCCGCCGTCGCACGGGGCTGAGCCGCGCCATCTCCATTTGCCGCAAATGGTGAAGCGCCGGTCAGGCGCGTTGACATGCGCTGGAAATATCGCCTAACAGGTAACGATACCAATAAATCCGCGGCGAAATTCCGACCGGATACGCGACGGGCCTCTGCGTGGGGTTCGGGGAGAGAGCCTGATGAAGCGACTTCATGTCATCGCAGCCTTGCTGTGCGCGACCACTGCCTGGCCGGCGCTTGCCCAGACGGGCGCGGGCGCCCCCGACGCCGCACCCCAGGCCGATGCGCCGCAGGTGGAAGAAGGGGCGATCGTCGTCACCGGCATGCGCGAGAGCCTCGCCAATGCCGTGTCGATCAAGCGCAAGGCCGCCGAAGTGGTTGACTCGATCACCGCCACCGATATCGGCAAGCTGCCCGATCCGAATGTCGCCGAGACGCTCACGCGCGTGCCGGGGGTCCAGGCGTACCGGTTCGGCGGTGAGGCAGCTTCGCCGACGGGCCAGGGCAGCGGCATCACGATCCGCGGCCTCAGCGGCCAGACCGCCTCGCGCACCAACGGCCGCGCCTATTTCAGCGCGGGCCAGCGCGAATTCAACATCGAGGGCACCAGCCCGGCGATGGTCGCCGGCGTCGATGTGTACAAGAATCCCTCGGCCGAGCATATCGAGGGCGGCATTGGCGGCATCGTCGACGTCCGCACGCGGCGCCCCTTCGACTTCAAGGGCCTGACGCTGACCCTGTCGGCCGGCGGCAAGTATAATGATTTTGTGGGCAAGGTGACGCCCGACTTCTTCGGCCTGGTGTCGGACCGTTTCGACATCGGGGACGGCGAGCTGGGCGTCATGCTCGCCGGCAGCTATCTGCGTACGATCAACCGCGGCGACAACACTCCGGCGCCCGCGGGCCTGAACTTCCGCCGCGCGATCGCCGCCAACAGCGCCGAATATGCGACCGGCGCCGCGAACGGGCTGTACAATCCTGCCTATGTCGGGCGTGCGGATATCGCCTATCTCGCCACCGTCGATCCCGCCACGGTCCCGCTGGCGGACCGCGCGAACCTGATCTCTGCGATCGCCGAGCAGCCGACGGTAGGCGATGAAATCTATGTCCGGACCCGCAAGGGCGCCAATGGCGTCGTCCAGTACCGGCCCCATCCCGGCCTCGAATTCTATGTCGAGGGCGTGTACAATTATTACCTGTACAATCAGGACTATAAGTTCCTGGCTCCGGTCGACAGCCGCTACGTCCAGAACCTGGCCACCACCGGGTTCAACGCGACCGAGGGCCTGGCCAATCGCAACGCCAATGGCGGCACCGACGACCTGCTGTCGGGACGGCGGATCACCAGCGGCACCTTCCTGGGCTCGACCTTCACTTCGACGGGCGGCAACGAGCACCGCGTCTATGAGACCGGCGTGGTGTCGGGCGGGGTGAAGTGGCAGGCGGCGCCGCGCTTCGACGTCAACTTCGACTTCACCTATGTGAAGGCCTATCAGAAGCAGGACAATCGCAACGTCACGCTCGCACCGCGCGCCGGTCTGGCCTGGGA
>ERZ781398.3252-NODE-3252-length-12844-cov-4.739073_pt1 | contig 12844 bp, 8 predicted proteins | sample MGYA00433077_ERZ781398 | MGnify/ENA primary metagenome ERZ781398 (study PRJEB29847, sample SAMN06458254) | wastewater metagenome | isolation source: Wastewater bioreactor | place: South Africa: Cape Town | study: EMG produced TPA metagenomics assembly of the... | reverse complement strand
GTTTATTCGGTTCAGAGCGTATTGCTGCTTTAATGGACAGGATGGGGCACAAAGAAGGCGAGGTACTGCAACATGGCATGATCTCTAAATCTATTGAGCGTGCACAGAAGAAAGTAGAAGAGAATAACTTTGGTATCCGTAAGCGTTTGCTGGAATATGATGATGTGATGAATGCACAAAGGAATCAAATCTACAAACGTCGTCACAATGCCTTATTCGGCGATCGCGTAGCGATTGATATCGATAATGCGATGTATGATGTAGCAGATGACTTCATCGCTCAATTCCAGAACGGGCAGTCTTATGCAGACTTCAAACTGGAAGTGATGAAACACCTGGCCTTTGAACCTCAGATCACAGAAGAGCAAGCCAAATCCAATACGGGTGTAGAAGACTTCTACCAGGAAGTGAAATCCTTCTACCAAACCAAGATCGCCGGTATGCGTGAGGCTATGTTACCTCAGTTCCAGAATATCAAAGCACAATCTGAAGGACGTATTGAGTACATCATGATCCCGTTCTCTGATGGCGTAAAAGGTATCCAGGTCCAGGTGGGACTGGATGAAGCGATCGAGAAAGAGATCAAACCGGTTCCTGAGGCATTGGAGAAATCCATTACCCTGGCCCTGATCGATGAGTCCTGGAAAGATCACCTGAGAGCTATGGATGACCTGAGAACATCGGTACAAATGGCTTCTTATGAGCAAAAAGACCCATTATTGATCTACAAATTCGAAGCTTTCGAATTGTTTAAAAAGATGATGATGGAAACCAATAAAAATATTGTTTCCTTCCTGTTGCGCGCCGGTATTCCTGTACAGGAAGAACAGCAGCAGCACGTACAACAGATCCCTCAGGAATATACGGATTTCGAGGAACTGTATGACAACAGTGCGGATATTGAGCGCAGGGGAGAAGATTATGCCGCTGATGAATCGGATTACTATTCAGAAGATCATATCTATGAAGCGCCCAAACAAAGCCCGGTTTCTGTAGAACCTAAGATCGGAAGAAACGATCCTTGTCCTTGCGGAAGCGGAAAAAAATACAAACAATGTCACGGAGCTAATTTATAATCAAAGACTCCGATATAAAAAAGGTTGCGCAGGATTGCGCAACCTTTTTTTGTTCCAAACCCTCGCTGCGCTCTATGCAACCAGGGATAAATAATAACCTGAAAACAATTTAAAAATAAATAAATGTTAAATCTCAGGCAACACTTCCTGCCTGTACTGCATTTTAATATTAATACACAGGAAAACAACTACCAGACGATAGATCTACTAAAACCTAGCTATTCGAGAAGTACACTAAAACCTATACGTACTAAAACTTACACCTTAATTTTCGGATAGCCATCTTTGTCGGGCAAGCATTTTGTTCCTAAAAACCATATAGTCTTTTTTAAGGCTATACTGAGCGCTTATTTTATCCAGTATGCTACAGTCTTTTTAATCCTGTCCGAGACAGTTGTCAATAGTATCTATCATCTGCTGTACGGTATCTTGCTGCACAGGGTTGAGACCACTATGATCCGTCACCTGGTCAGTAGCATACATCATCAGGCACATCGCGAGGAAGTCCTGCTCATCTTTTCCCGGAATTTCATTTCTTAATTTTGCCAGTCGCTGGTCGGCCACTTTCATAGCCTGCCGGATCGCCTGCTCCTCTTCGGGCTTTACCCTGATCCGGTAACTCCGCTCTGCCAGCCATATCGTGATAGGAATAGTATGGTCCATTTAAATAATTAATTTGCGCTAAAATTAAACTTTTGTATCCGTATATAATGCTCTAATTTTACAGCCAAATATTATTTTATCAGTATGGGTTTTTTCGACAAGCTATTTAAGCGCAATAAAGAACAAGAAGAGCAAAAAGAAGTGCTTGATGAGGGACTTAAACAAACCAAGCAAAACTTCTTTACCAAAATATCAAAAGCCATAGCCGGTAAAAGTGAAGTGGATGAGGAGGTTTTAGATAGCCTGGAGGAAGCCCTGATCACAGCAGATGTAGGCCTGGATACTACCGTTACGATCATCAAAAATATTGAGGCCCGTGTAGGCAAAGATAAATATGTAAGTACCGCTGAGCTGAACAATATCCTGCAGGAAGAGATCGCGAATGTATTAACCGATTCGGGTTCTTCTGAATACAAAACGTATAATACTCCTTTAGATAAAAAGCCTTATGTCATATTGGTAGTTGGTGTGAACGGAGTGGGTAAGACCACAACGATCGGTAAACTGGCTTATAATTTCAAGAAAAGCGGCAAATCTGTATTGCTGGGCGCAGCAGATACCTTCAGGGCTGCGGCCGTAGACCAGTTGACGATCTGGAGTGAAAGGGTGGGCGTACCTATTGTAAAAAAAGAAATGGGCAGTGATCCCAGCTCTGTAGCTTATGATACCATCGTAAGCGGAGTAGCCAAAGATGTAGATGTCATTATTATTGACACAGCAGGCAGGCTGCACAATAAAGCGCACCTGATGGAGGAGTTGAGTAAAATTAAAAGATCTATTTCTAAAAACCTGGAAAATGCACCCCACGAAGTAATGCTGGTATTGGATGGCAGCACCGGGCAGAATGCCCTGGAGCAGGCCAAGCACTTTACGGCTGCTACAGAAGTCACCTCACTTACCATTACCAAGCTGGACGGTACCGCAAAAGGTGGTGTTGTATTGGCCATTGCCAACCAATTCAAGATCCCGGTTAAGTACATAGGCGTAGGAGAAAGAATGGAGGATCTGCAGGTTTTCAATAAATATGAATTTGTAGATACCCTCTTTTCTCTCGAAGATCAGGCCTAAAGCCGAATTAGGTAACAATAATTTATTATTCTCTCCATTTTTTGTTTTAAAAGAATTGTAATTTCGCAGTCTGAACAAAAAATCAATAGTTCAATTTACATATTTCTTTATGAAGCATATTTTACTGCTATCGGTAATTTCTTCTTTTTCTGTAATTGCACAGGCTCAAACTGCATTAGTAAGAGGCGTGATACAAAACAAAGAAAATAATGCTCCGCTTTCAGAAACGGACGTTACGCTCCCCGAATTAAAATTAATGAAAGTTACAGATGCCGATGGTCGCTTTGCCTTTAGCCAGGTGCCTTTCGGTTCTTACAAATTAGTGGTGACTACCTCTGCCGCTAAGAGAGACACTGTAATGATCAATGTGAACGAGGAAGTTGTGGACCTGGGTGTCTACACTTTTTCGGTAGACCTTGCTGCGGTAAGTTTCACTACCGGCCAGACTCCTACCATCGCATTGGAAGATAATTTCTCTGAAAGCGATGAAGATGGCGTAAGCGGTCAGAATGTATCGGGCGTGTTGACGGCATCAAGAGATCCTTATATGCAGGCAGCCTCTTTCACTTTCGGGCCTATGCGTTACCAGATCCGTGGCTACAAAAGAGATCAGCTGGAAGTATATATGAATGGTTTACCGATGAATGATGCCGAATCCGGTGCTGCATTCTTCGGACAGTGGGGCGGTCTTAATGATGCCTTCAGGAACCAAACGGTTACTTTTGGCCTTAACCCTTCTGAAGTAGGTTTCGGTGGCCTTACCGGTACTTCCCAGATCGACGCAACGGCTGCTGATCAACGCAAACAAACAGTCATCTCCTATGCAGCCTCTAACCGTACCTACAGGAACAGGTTAATGCTGACCCATAATTCAGGCATGAATAAAAACGGCTGGGCTTATTCCTTTGCCGGTTCTAAGCGCTGGGCACAGGAAGGTTATATCCCGGGTACTTTTTATGACGGGCATTCCTTCTACGCTGCAGTAAGTAAAAAATTAAATGAAAGCAACTCTATTCACTTAACCGTTTTCGGTGCACCTACCAGCCGCGGTAAAGCCATGCCATCTACACAGGAAGCAATGGATATCGTGGGTAGCAATTTCTACAATCCTAACTGGGGCTATGTTAACGGGGAAAAGAAAAATGCAAGGATCAACAATTCATTCCAGCCTGCAGCGATCTTAACTTTCAAGCATAATCCTGATGTAAATACACGCTGGAACACTTCTTTTGGTTTCCAGACCGGTTACAATGGTAATACTTCTTTAGACTGGTACAATGCAATGGATCCGCGCCCGGACTATTACAGGAACCTGCCCAGCTTCTTCCTGTTCAACCCCCAGGGTGCAGACCAGGATGCTGCTGATGCTCAAAGACAATATTTGCAGGACAATCCTGAATTAATGCAGGTGAACTGGCAACGTCTTTATGATGCCAACAGGATGAACCAAAGAACGGTAAACGGTGTTACCGGGGCACGTTCTGTGTACATCATCGGTGAAGACAGAGACGATATCAACAAATATATGCTGAGCTCTACGCTTCAGAAAGTATTGAACCCGCACACTAAAATAACAGCAGGCGTAGCCGGTGTGTATCAGCAAATGGAAAGCTACAGGAAAGTGTATGATCTTTTAGGTGGTGACTATTATGTAAACCTGAACCAGTTTGCAGAGCGTACTTATATCGGTAACACAGACCTGAACCAAAATGATTTAAATAACCCGAACGGTATCGTAAGGAAAGGGGATAAATACGGTTATTACTACAAATCTAATTTCTACAAAGCGTATGCCTGGGCACAGGGAGAGTTCACTTATAACAAAATGGACTTCTTTTTAACCGGTAGATTAGGTACAGAAGGTTTCCAGAGAAACGGTATGTATAAGATCGGTATTTTCCCGAACGATTCTGAAGGAAAATCAGAAAACTTCAACTTCCTGACTTATGCCGTAAAAGGTGGTGCTACTTACAAGATCGATGGCCGTAACTACCTTTACGCCAGCGCAAGCTATATGACCGCTGCACCTACTTTTGACAATACATTTGTATCTCCGAGAACAAGAAACAAGACCATTGATAATGTTCAGCTGGAGCAATACGCTACTGTAGAGGGAGGTTATTTATTGCGTTCTCCGAAGATCAGCGGCAGGTTGAGCGGTTTCGTAACAGAATCCAAGAACTTAACCGATGTGAAACGTTTTTATCATGAAGATTACAGAACCTTTGTAAACTACGTGATGCAAAATGTAAACATCCGCAACCTGGGTGCAGAGATGGCGGTTAAAGCAAAGCTGACCAATACCTTGACTGCAAACGCCGTTGCTACCTGGACACAGGTGTTTTATACCAGCAGACCAGATGTAAGTGTTTACCTGGATAATGATACCACTACACGTGTAGCTAAAAATACGGTTTACCTGAAAGACTATTATGTAGCTTCCGGTCCGCAATCTGCTTACACCGTTGGCTTGAGCTATAACTCTCCTAAGTACTGGTTTGCTACCGTTAACTTCAACTATTTCGACAGGAACTATATGGAAGTTAACCCGGCCAGCAAAACATCTGATGCGGTTGAATTTATAGAAAAAGGTTCTGAGCAATGGAAATCCATCCTGGGCCAGACTAAATTGCCTTCTTTCTATACGGTAGATATCTTTGCCGGAACATCGATCAGGGTAAAAAATCATATCAAGAGTGCCGGAGGTAATGTTTACTTAAGATTAAATGCTGGTGTGAACAATGTTTTGAACAACAGGAACATCATCACCGGTGGATTTGAGCAATTACGTTTCGATACACAAATGAAAAACCCGGAGCGTTTCCCGCCTAAATATTTCTATGGTTATGGTGCGAACTACTTTGTCAACTTAGCCTTAGTATTCTAATCAAACTCTTTAAAATAATAAAGCCTTATAGTTCATCTATAAGGCTTTATTGTTTTGGTCAAGATATGTCATCCTTCAACATCCTCCTGGAAAAAAATGGGTGTCGAGCTGAGCTTCGCCGAAGCAGGTAACCATCTTCGTTTCCCGCAGAAGCATGAAAAAACCTATAAGGTTTTAGAAACCTTATAGGTTTAAGTTCAAGTCACAGACTACACCTTATATTTTTCCGGCATTGCAGCGATCATACCTGAGGCATATGCCTGTTCAAACAAAGTATTAATAGCTTTATCCCCCAGGCCTTGCAGGCTGGAACTGTACTCGTTCACGTATAAATTGATGTGCTTTCTCATCACTTCTTCGCTCATCTCCTGGGCATTGCGGGTGATAAAATCAGAAAGAGTGGGGTACTGGTCCCAACTGTTTTCAATACTAGCTTTGATCTGCCCCTGAACCTTTAACTTCAGGTCCGGGTCCATGCTTTTCCGGATCACGATGCCCCCCAAAGGAATGGCTGCATTAAAATGCTGCTCCCACCATTCACCGCAATCGATTATTTTTTCCAATCCTTTATCAGCATAAGTAAAGCGGTTCTCATGTATGATCAACCCCGCATCATAATTGCCCGACAGCACTTCCTGTTCTATATCACTAAACAGTACTTCGGTCTTATTTTTTGCTTCGGGATAGGCCAGCGATAAAAGGAGGTTAGCCGTAGTGAATTTACCGGGGATGGCGATCTTTGCACGGGCCAGGAAAGCAGCCGGATCCGCTTTAATGGCCGCATATTTTTCCCGGGTCGTGATGAGCAATGGCCCTACGCCAAAACCCAGGGCACTGCCGCAATCCAGGAGCTCATATTGATCTGCAAGGTGCAGGAATGCACTATAGCTCAGTTTCGTCACGTCAAATTTACCTTCAAAGGCCCACTGGTTCAGTTGCTCCACATCAGCCAGCACATAATCATAACGGATGCCATGCTTGTCCGGGCTTTCATGCACCATCTGGTCAAATATAAAAGTATCATTGGGACAAGGACTAAAACCAAGCGTTAAATGTTCCATATTCTATCTTAAAAAAGCAAAGTTAATCATTAATATCTTGCTACCTTTGTTGGAGAAATTGTAAAAATGAGTAAAAAGATAATCATAGCGATCGATGGATATTCTTCATGTGGTAAAAGCACCCTGGCAAAGGCTTTGGCCCGGAAACTCAATTACAATTTTATCGATACCGGCGCTATGTACCGTGCCATTACGCTATACTTTATCCGCAACAATGTAAGACTGGATGAGCCGGAAAGTGTAACGGAAGCATTGAAAAATGTGAACCTGCATTTTGAGTTCAATGAAGAGAAAGGCAAATCGGATATGTTCCTGAATGTAGAGCAATATATCCGGGAAATGACCATAGCCCAGAAAGTGAGCGAAGTAGCTGCTATAAAAGCGGTGCGCGTATCTGCCGTAAAACAGCAGCAGCTTATGGGCAAAAAGAAAGGCGTTGTCATGGATGGAAGGGATATAGGTACTGTGGTTTTCCCCAATGCCGAACTGAAGATCTTTATGACGGCTGATATTGAGATACGTGTGAAGCGCAGGTTCCTCGAAATGCAGGAGCAAAACCAGAACGTAAATATCGAAGATGTGATCAGCAACCTGCAGATGAGAGATTACATTGACAGCAACCGCGAAGAAAGCCCTTTAAGACAGGCAGAAGATGCGCGTGTGCTGAACAATAGTGACATGAGCCAGGAGCAACAGTTGAACCTGGCCCTCAAATGGGTAGAAGAGGTATTAAGTACTAAAAAAGAAATGGCACGATAAATCAACATTTGATTTATCGAAAACGCGCTGCCCCAAAAGGTCGTCATTTCGAGCGCAACGTAGTGCAGCCGAGAAATCTTACCAATATAAATACTTGATGTTTAGATTGCTCCATTTTGCTACGCTACAGTCAAAATGACGAAATAACACTTTTTAAATGAACCATTAATATAACTGCAATCAACTACCTGATCAAGGTAACATCTCCTTTGAATTGTTTCTCTGTACCATCAATAAAGCGTATCCGGATGATGTATTGATACACGCCATTATCCTGTACCTTGCCATTAAAGCTACCATCCCAGCCCTGGCTGCTATGAGCAGAGGCATGGATCACCTGCCCATAGCGGTTATACACTTTGAAATCAATAATAGAATAAGCCCTGTCCAGGTTAATGAAAGGCCGGAATACATCATTTTTGCCATCCCCGTTAGGCGTAAAGGCATTCGGAATGACCATATTTTTATTGTATTCCCTTGGCTCCACCAGGAGTACAGCAGTATCCATACATCCTGCTGGTGTAGTAGCAATAACCATCAAGGTTTCCGGGCCGTTAAGGCTTAGCCTCTGGTAATTTAGGCGCTTATCCTGGTCAAATATATGCTCCGGCAACCATTGGGTCACATAGAAACCCTGGTTTTCGCGGTTATCTGCACGCAACAAGAACGATTCTCCTTCATAAGGATCATGTGGGTCTTCAATACTCAGGAACATATCTATATGCTCAATATAGATGGCCGTATGCACAATAGCGCTATCGCAACCGGTACTGTTTTTCAGGGTATCTATTACCGTGGTATTTTGCGTATAAAGATTACCATTAAACCATAGCTCCCCACAAGCAGTAGTATCCGTATACATTACCGAAGGCGGCCGGTTGAAGACTTCAATGGTAGCAATATGATAGATACTGTCACAACCGGATTGATTATAAAGCGTATCCCGGATCACTGTATCCCGGTAAAAAGTCATGCCCCGGTATTGCACCTCAAAGCAGGCCCTGATCATTTCAGTCTGCGTAAGCGGGTTGACCGGCAATACATTCAGGTTAAAAACAACCTGGCTGTCACAAGACCCCGGAACCGGGTAAAAGGTGGTAATGCCCGTCTGCGAAGTTGTATAAGTAATCCCGTTATGCGTAAAGCTTTCGCCCTCACAAATGGTTTTGTTCAGGACCAGAGTGGGGAGTGGCTGCACTGTAAGGTTCAGGGTTACGATACTGTCACAACCTTTAATGGTCTGGAAATTGCCGACGATACCATGCTGCGTAGCCGTATAGACATTACCGTTAAAGGTATAAGATTGCCCCTGGCAGATAGATTCATTCAAGGTATGCTGGTAAACGGGGTTTACGGTCAGGTTTAAAGTAACTACAGAATCACAGCCGTTTGCATTGGTAAAGGTATCTTTTAAGCCAGTCTGGCTGGTGGTATAAGTCTGGTTGTTAAACACCAGGGATTGCCCGGAGCAGATGGCGGTATCTACGGTTTGTGTAATCAGTGGCAATATGGTTAAGTTGTAATGCACAATACTATCGCATCCTGCAGCAGTCTGCAACGTGTCAAAAAATGTTTGGGAACTTGTATAGGTATTCAATTTAGAATCTATAAAAGAACTGCCGAAACAGATCGATGTATCCTTATTGATGGTTTGAGGCGGACAAAGTATTTCAATCGTTACATTATCTATGCCAATCCCATTGGAAGCTCCGCTGGAAGTGCCCCTGCCACCGCCCCAGCGGAAATAGAAGGTCTGGCCGGGAAGAACACTAAGGTTGTTGAGCACTAAAGATTTCAAAGTAGAAAGCTGAGTACAGGTAGACATACCGCTGGGAGCCTGGCTATGACTTAAGCTGCTCACATTAGCACCGGGAATATTTGTGCTCACGGTAAAGCCATTGGTACGACCGGAAGATAATCTTCTCCAGGTTTCAAAATTATAGGATACCCGTAAACTCGTAATGACATTACTGGTATTATTGACAAAAGTAACCTGCGCCAGGAAAGTATCACTGGTAGCCGAAGGCAGATAGCCCAAAGCTCTTTCACTGGAACTGCTGTAATAAGACCATAAGCCGCCGGCATTGTCCGATCCGCAGCCTTCGCCTCTCTGGGCAATACTTGCCTGCGTGAGTATAGTCCAGTATTGTGGCAGACCGGCAAATGTGCCGTTAAAGCTATTGAAGTTTTGCGTATAAGTGGGCGTGGTATTGGTAAAAGGGAACTGAGCTTGTGCTTTAAGCCCGGAACATAAAATTAAAAAGAACAGGAAAACCGAATGGCCGAAACTGAGGTTCATCAATTAAAATTAAATGGTGATTAAATGGGGTTTATGTATTCAAAAGGACCCCCAAATTTCCTCCAAATAAAGGCAGCTATTAAGATTTCAGCATTAATAAATTACTATTTTCAACCTTCGTAATTCTTTCATAAACAAACGCCAGGATGCTTTATTGACAAGCCTTTACAGGTCTTATCTTGTAATATTTGCCCGGTATTAAATGCTCCTCCTATTAATTTTATAAAAACAGTTGCTCCGCGGACCGTCATCCGACCGCAATAAGTTTCGGGGAACGAGCAATTTCTGGAGCGGAGCAATCTACCAACCCGTATACCCTGATCAAATGACCGCAATAAAAAATGAGCTGACCCAAAAGGGCCAGCTCATTGATACACAATATAATCAGATATTAATCCTCTTTTACATCACCTGCAATGAATTGCTTGATCCAGTGCGTATCCACAGATTTAGGTCTTTCGATCGGGAAGCCCAAAGCTCTGTCCCAACATAAACCGGCCAATACACCCAGGGCACGGCTCACACCGAAGATCACCGTGTAGAACTCTTCTTCTACTAAACCGAAGTGTTTCAGCAAAGCACCACTGTGCGCATCCACATTAGGGAACGGGTTTTTGATCTTACCGGTAGCACCTAAGATATCCGGAGCTACTTCATAAATGTTCCAAACCGTTTGTACCATCGGATCATCAGGGCAGTGTGTTTTAGCAAACTCAGCCTGCGCTGTGAAGCGCGGATCGGTCTGGCGCAATACTGCGTGTCCGTATCCCGGAACAACTTTACCTTCGCTCAATGTCTTTTTGATATAATCAGCGATCTGCTCTTTACTTGGAGCATTAGTGCCTAATTCATTATTCATCTCTTCGATCCATTTGATCACTTCCTGGTTAGCCAGTCCGTGTAAAGGACCTGCAAGACCATTCATACCGGAAGCAAAAGCCAGGTAAGGATCAGACAATGCAGAGCCTACCAGGTGTGTGGCATGTGCAGACACATTACCGCCTTCATGATCTGCATGGATCGTTAAATATAAACGCATTAAAGCGTAAAAACCTTTAGAGTTGTAGCCAAGCATATGAGCAAAGTTACCCGCCCAGTCCAGCATACCATCCGGCTGGATATGATCGCCACCTTTATATTTACGGCGATAGATATAAGCAGCTACACGTGGTAATTTAGCGATCAGGTTCATACAATCGTCAAAAATGTAAGACCAGTAATCTTTCTTGCTGATACCGTTTGCATATTCTTTAGCGAAGATCGACTCTCTTTGTAAAGCGGTTACCGCGATTGAGAATTGAGTCATCGGGTGTGTATTTACCGGTAATTTTTCAATTACATCAAATACATAGTTAGGCACATGAGATTTGCGGGCGAAAGTTGCAGACAGATGCTCAACATCCTCCTCGGTTGGCAATTCACCTACCAGCATCAGGTAAAATAAACCCTCTGGTAATGGTTCTGTACCACCCGGGGCTTTAGGTAGTTTTTCTCTTAATTCGGGAATAGAATAACCTCTAAAGCGGATACCAACTTCTGCATCTAAAAGTGACGTTTCTGTGATCAGACCAACCATACCTCTCATACCCTGGTATACCTGCGCAATAGTAATGTCTCCTAATTTAGTATTTCCGTGTTCTGCAATTATTTGTTTGATATCGGCAGCTACTGAATCAGCTTTCGCTTTAAACCTATCCTTTACAATTCCCATAAAAGTTTTCTGAATTTTAAATGAAAAATACTGCTGCGCTTTTTCTGCGAGCGGGACAAAGTTAATGAATTAAACTCTAAATTAAAAGCCGAAAAAGCAAACATTTCAACATTATTTGGTCATTAGTATATCCCGGCAAAAATGATCATACCAGTCACAATAAAAGAATTATCATTAAATTAATTTCAATTTAAAAGAAATTTAATGCTAAATATAACCCAATAGAAGATAAATACACCAGAACAAACATAGTCAAAATCGACCATTCGTTTCCGGCAAGCAACTATACTTTATGTAAGCGACTATCCTTTTGCTTGCCTGGCACATAAAATGAGCTACGTAAGGAAAGTGCTGAATACAATATATGTATATACAAAAAACTACTGCCGGATAAGACAGTAGTTTTTTTAAAACTTTGCGCAATGGCTATTTATTTAATATAATTATGCCACACCAAATTCTTTACGGATGATATTCAAAGCAGAACCTGCTTTAAACCATTCGATCTGTTGTGCATTATAAGTATGATTTACCGGAAACTCTTCCAGCGAACCATCTGCATGATGTAAGATGATCGTCAGTTGTTTACCCGGGGCAAACTCTGTCAGTCCTACGATATCGATTGTATCATCTTCGCGGATCTTATCATAATCTGCTTTGTCTGCAAAGGTTAATCCCAACATACCTTGTTTTTTCAGGTTGGTCTCATGGATACGGGCAAAAGATTTCACCAGTACCGCCCTTACACCCAGGTGACGGGGCTCCATGGCCGCATGCTCACGGGAAGAACCTTCACCATAGTTTTCATCCCCGATCACTATAGACCCGATACCGGCTGCTTTATAAGCTCTCTGTACATCAGGCACAGCGCCATATTCACCGGTCAGCTGATTTTTAACCGTATTCGTTTGTTCATTATAGAAATTGGTAGCACCGATGAGCATATTGTTGGAAATATTGTCCAGGTGTCCACGGAACTTCAACCAGGGGCCAGCCATAGAGATATGGTCGGTAGTACATTTACCTTTCGCTTTGATCAGTAATTTAAGGCCCCTCAGGTCTACACCTTCCCAGGCCGGGAACACTTCCAATAACTGCAGGCGGGATGAAGTAGGAGATACGATCACCTCAACCTGGCTGCCATCTTCGGCAGGGGCCTGGTAACCGGCATCGGCCACTTCAAAACCTTTAACCGGCAATTCCCATCCTGTTGGCGGGTCCAGCTTCACCTGCTGTCCGTCTTCATTCATTAAAGTATCGGTCAGTGGGTTAAAAGTCAGGTCACCGGCAATGGCCAAGGCCGTAACGATCTCCGGGGAA
>ERZ781398.3250-NODE-3250-length-12848-cov-4.131400_pt1 | contig 12848 bp, 11 predicted proteins | sample MGYA00433077_ERZ781398 | MGnify/ENA primary metagenome ERZ781398 (study PRJEB29847, sample SAMN06458254) | wastewater metagenome | isolation source: Wastewater bioreactor | place: South Africa: Cape Town | study: EMG produced TPA metagenomics assembly of the... | reverse complement strand
GCGCGCGCCGTGCCGCTGATCGCCCCTGACGATCGCGGGTTGTTCGATGCCGGCGCCGCCGTGCTCGGCGTCGCCTTCCTGATCAAGGCCGGGTCGTGGCCGCTGCATTTCTGGCTGCCGCGCACCTATTCCGCGGCGGCGCCGCCGGTCGCCGCGCTGTTTGCGGTGATGACCAAGGTGGGCTTCTACGCCATCCTGCGGCTCTGGACGCTGGTGTTCGCCAACTCGTCGGGCCCCGAACTGGCGTTCGGTCAGAACGTGCTGCTGGTGCTCGGCCTTGCGACCATCACCTTCGGCAGCATCGGCGCCCTGTCGAGCAAGGCGCTGGACCGTCTGGCGAGCTACCTGATCCTGGTCTCGGCGGGCACGCTCCTCCTCGCGGTCGGCTACAACGCACCGGGCGTGACCAGCGGCGCCCTCTATTATGTCGTCGTCGCCACCCTCGCAGCGGGGGCGCTGTTCCTGCTCAAGGACGTGATCGACCAGATCCTGCCGGCTGAAGCGCAGGTGCTGGCGGTGTCGCTCGAGATCTACGGCGACGAGGAAGAAGGGCCCGATGACAGCGACGAGGTGAGCCGCACGGTCCCCGGCGCGGCGACCCTGGTCAGCTGGTGCTTCGCCATTGCCGCGCTGATCATGGCCGGCCTGCCGCCGCTCTCGGGGTTTGTGTCGAAATTCGCGATGATCTCCGCGGCGCTCGGCGCCGGGCCGACGGCCGCCACCTGGTGGTTCATCGCGGCGCTGATCATTTCGGGGTTCCTGGTGCTGGTGGCCATGGTGCGCAACGGCATCAACATCTTCTGGACCTCGCTGCCGCAGAGCGAGTCGACCCGGGTGCGCACCGCCGAGATCGCGCCGATCGTCGTGCTGTTGGCGCTGTGCGTAGTGCTGGCGGTGGCCGCAGGGCCGGCGATGGCGTTCTTTGCCGAGACGGCGACGTTCATCCACTCGCCGCATGGTTACATGGATGTGGTGCTGCCCAAGGGGACCGGCTCATGAAGCGGCTCTTCCCCTACCCGGTGCTGGCGGCGCTGCTGCTGCTGCTGTGGCTGGTGCTGCAGCAGTCGATGGGCCTTGGCCAGATCCTGCTCGGCGGCGCTGTCGCCATAGCGGTGTCGCTCGCCGCCAGCGCCATCCTGCCTGGGCGCGTGCGGTTCCGGCGTATCACCAGCCTGGTGCAACTGATCGCGGTGGCCGGCATCGACATCATCCGCTCCAACATCTCGGTGCTGCTGATCCTCATCAACCCCAGGGCGACCCCGTCGGCAGGCTTCATCAAGATGGAACTGCAGCTGACCAACCAGTTCGGGCTGGCGGTGCTGGCGTGCCTGTTGACGGCAACGCCGGGCAGCGCCTGGCTCGAGTATGACGGTGAACGCAACACCGTGCTGATCCACGTGCTCGACCTGATCGACAAGGACGAGTGGATCGCCACCATCAGGCATCGCTACGAGCGGCTGTTGCTGGAGATTTTCGAATGAGCCAGGCCATCCTCGACTGGAGCCTGTTGGCGGCGCAGCTGATGCTGGGCGTCGGCATGCTGGCAACGCTCTACCGCATGGTGCGCGGCCCGCGGGCGCAGGACCGGATCCTGGCGCTCGATGCGCTGTACGTCGTGGGGCTGCTGTTGTTGGTGACGCTGGGCATCCGCACCGGCTCGCAGATCTATTTCGAGCTCGCCATGCTGATCGGCCTGCTCGGCTTTGTCGGCACTGTGGCGCTGGCCAAGTTCCTGCTGCGCGGCGAGGTGATCGAATGATCGACGAGCTGCCGCTCTGGCTTTCCATCCTCGTCTCGGTCTGCGTTGTCCTCGGCGCCGGGCTCACCATGGCCGGGTGCCTGGGGCTGGTGCGCTTCCCCACCATGGGCACCAGCATGGGCGGCGGGCTGATCCTCGTGGCTTCGGCGATCTTCTTCACCGTCACCCAGCAGCGCCTGGTGATCCACGAGATGGTGATCTTCCTGTTCGTCACCGTCACGACGCCGGTGACGCTGATGCTGCTGGCCCGGGCCACGCTGTTCCGCGACCGCATCGAGGAAGCCAGGGACACGCCGCCCTCCGACGCGCCCAAGGACTAGCCGCCTGCAAGCCTGTTGCAAGCTTGCCGGTGCAAGGTGCCGCGGTGTGAATCGAGGTGCCGCAAGATGACCCAGCCCGACGTGACCATCGTCCGCGAAGTGTTCGACCTGACCGGCGCGCGCTGGACCGTGCCGGTGCTGGTGGCGCTGGAAGCCGGCCGGATGCGCTTCGGCGAGATCGCCCGCGACGTCGGCGGGGTGGCGCAGAAACAGCTGTCGGCGACACTGCGGGAGCTGGAGCGCGACGGCTTCGTCGAGCGCACCGCCTTTGCGACAATCCCCCCGCGGGTCGAGTATGAACTCACCCCGCTGGGCGAGGAATTGGTGGACGGCGTGAAGGGGCTGGGCGCCATCGCCTTCCGCAACCGCGACCGGATCGCCTCGGCGCGGCGCGAGTTTGCCGAACGGGCGGAGAGTTCGGCCACGGTGTAGACCTGCCGAGGTCGGGTGATCATCCACCTTCCAGATGCTGACTGACAGAGACGGCCCCCTACCGGCCTCCCCCATAAAGGGGGGAGGATGGGTCGACGCGCTGTCTTCGATCGGGCGAAACACCCCAGCGGGGCACCTCCCCCTTCATGGGGGACTTCGAGCCGTCCCGAAGGGCAAATCGCTCCAGTGGAGCGATTTGAGGGGAGAAGGCCATGAGAGCTACGCTCGAATGGCTAAGGAGGGGGCCGTCTGCTGGTGGCGAGCTCCCCTACTTCCCTACCGGCAGCGCCCCAATGCCACCGCCGATCGCGACGTTCAGCGCCACATAGTTGCTGGCATATTGCCGCGTCGACGAGGCCAGCTGGGCCTTGGCATCGAACAGGCTGCGTTCGGCGTTGAGCACGTCGAGAATCTGCCCCTGGCCTTCCTGGTAGCTCTTCCGCGCCAGCTCGAGCTGACGCTCGGCGCTGCCCGCAACCTTGCCGGCGGCGTCGATGCTGCGGCCGTCGCGACGTACCGCGGCGAGCGCATTCTCGGTCTCTTCGATGGCGCCGCGCACCGCGCTCTGCCAGCTCAGATAGGCCTGGTTCACCTTGGAGAGCGCCGCCTGGTGGTTGGCCTTGGCCCGGCCACCATCGAGGAACGGCAGGCTGAGCGTCGGCCCGAAGCCCCAGGTTGTGGTGTTGCCGCCGGCCAGCGCCGCCAGCTGGATGTTACCGCTGAGCGTGATCGAGGGGTACATCTGTGCTTCGGCGATGCCGGCATTGGCAGTCGCCGCCAGCAGGGCGCGCTCGGCCGCCTGGATGTCCGGGCGCTGCCGGATCAGGTCGGCAGGGATGCCGGCATTGACCCTGGCCCGCGGCCAGGGCTGCGGCGCGCCCTTGATCAGGTCTTTCTCGATCGCCGCTGTCGATTGCGCGGTGAGCGTCGCCAGCCGGTTGAGGCTGCGCACGAAGCCGAGTTCGAGGCTGGGCAGTTGCAGCGAGGCCGCGTCGAGCGCGCTTTGCGCCTGCAGCACATCGAGCTGCGAGCCGGCGCCGTTGGACAGCAGCGACTGGGTCAGCTCCAGCGTCTGCTTGCGGGTGGCGAGGCTCGAGCGAGTGAGCGCCAGGGACTCCTGATAATAGCGCAGGTCGATATAGGCGTTGGTGAGTTCCGACAGGAAGGTCAGCCGCGCCGTGTCGGCCGAAAGGTAGGCGGAGTCGAGATTGGCCTCGGCGGCGCGCCGCGAGTTGCCGTACTGGCCGAACAGGTCGAGCATCCACGAGGCCGTGGCGCCATAGGTGACCGAAGAACTCGAGGCGCCGGAGCCGCCGCTTTCGCGGCCGGCGACGCTGCCCGAGGCGGACGGCAACACGGTGGCGCCGACGGCGATCATCCCGGCATTGGCCTCGTTGATCCGCTCCACCGCCTGGGCGATCGAGAGGTTCTGGCCGAGCCCGCGATCGATCAGCCGGCTCAGGCGCTGGTCGCGAAACGCCGTCCACCACGCGGTTTTCCCGTTGTCGACGGAGGCCCTGGCGCCGGGCGAAGCGCTGAAGGCGGCGGGCACCGGCATATCCGGCTTCTGGTAGGCAAGCGAGGAGCAACCGGCGAGAAGCGCGGCGATGCTGGCGGCAACGAGCAGTCGAGGCAGGCGCGCGGCGGGCGCCTGCAAAGCCGATGCGGTGGTCATGATCAGTCCTTGGGGTTATCGGATCAGTGCGGGGCGGTCTCGGCTGCCCCAGGCGTCGGGTGATGCTGCGCCGGCTCGCGCCGACGCAGCACACGCTTGACCAGTCCGCTCAACGAGTCGGTGTAGGTCAGCATCACGGGAACGACGACGAGCGTCAGCAGGGTGGAGCTGATCAGCCCGCCGATCACCGCATGGGCCATCGGCGCGTTCTGGCTCGATCCCTCGTGGAGGCTCAGTGCCAAAGGCAGCATGCCGAACACCATGGCCAGCGTTGTCATGATGATCGGACGGAAGCGGGTCACCCCGGCCTCGACCAAAGCATCGAACAGGTTCCAGCCCTCGCGCACATGCTGGTTGGCATTGTCGACGAGGAGGATGGCGTTCTTCACCACGAGGCCCATCAGCATGATGAAGCCGATCATCGACATCATGTTGAGCGTCGAGCCGCCGATCAGCAGGCCGACAAGCACACCGATCAGCGACAGCGGCAGCGCCATCATGATGGCGACGGGCTGCACGAAGCTGCCGAACTGGCTGGCGAGCACCAGATAGATGAACACCACGGCGAGCAGCAGCGCCGAGCCGGCGGACGAGCCGATATCGCCCAGCTGCTCGGCATCGCCGCCCATCGACATGCGGTAGCCGGCGGGCATTTCGATCGCGTCGATCGCTGCCTGGACCCTGGGCATCAGCTCGCCGATATTGGAGCCGCTGATATTGGCGTCGACGGTCACCTGCCGCGACAGATCCTGCCGGTTGATCTCGGCCGGGCCGGTCGAGGTTTCGATATCGGCAATGTCGCCGAGCCGGATCACCGCGCTGTCATTGCGGCTGATCGGCAGGTTGGAGAGCAGCTCAACGCTGTTGCGTTCGCCTTCCGGCAGCCGCACCACCAGCTTGTAGGTCTGCTCGGTCGGCGAGGTCCATTCGCTGACCTCCTCGCCACTCAGCATCGGCTGCAGCACGGCGCCGACCTGCTGCAGCGAGATGCCGGCCTCGCTGGCGAGCTCGCGGTTGACCCGGATGCCGACGATCGGCTGTGCCGCCTGGAGCGAGGTCTCGACATCGGTGAGACCGGGGATCGCGGCGAGCTTTGCCGCCAGCTGGTCGGTCAGGTCGCCGAGCACGGCAAAACTGTCGCCATAGGCGGTGACCTGGATGGGCTTGCTCAGGCTGCCGAAGCCACTCGAGACGCCGACAATGGTTTTGACCCCGGGGATCTGCGCGCACCGGCCCGGTCATTTCATGCGGCATCAGCTGGCGTTCACCCGGCGGCACCATGGTGACGACGACGGTGCCGGCATTGTTGCTGGCGACGCCCTGCCCGCCGGCGACGGTGGCATAGGTGCGTTTCACTTCGGGCAGCGTGCGGAGCAGCGCTTCCACCTGCCGGACCTTCTGGCCGGTATAGTCGAGCGAGGAGCCCTGCGGCGTCTCTACTTCGACCTGGAACTCGCTGTTGTCGGTGGCCGGCGTCACCTCGAAGCCGACCAGCGGCACCAGGGCGAAGCTCGCAAAGAACAGCACCACGGCAGTGGCGAGCGTCGTCATCCGATGCCGGAGGCACCAGCGCAGCAGCGCCCGATAGCCGCCGGCGCACCACTCAAAGAAGTGGTCGAACTTCGCCACCGCCCGGCCGAGCGGGCCACGCCTGGCGCCCGGCTCGGAATCCGGGTCGTGCCAGACCGACGACATCATCGGGTCGAGCGTGAAGGCGACGAACAGCGAGATCAGCACCGCCACCGAAACGGTGACGCCGAACTGCAGGAAGAACCGCCCCATGATGCCATCCATGAAGGCGACGGGGAGGAACACCGCAACGATCGACAGCGTCGTCGCCAGCACCGCGAGACCGATCTCGTTGGTGCCGTCGAGTGCCGCCTGCACGTGGTTCTTGCCCATGTGCAAGTGCCGCATGATGTTCTCGCGCACCACGATGGCGTCGTCGATCAGGATACCGACCGACAGCGACAGTGCCATCAGCGTCATCATGTTGAGGGTGAAGCCCAAGGCGAACAGCACCGTCATCGTGCCGATGATGGAGATCGGCAGCGTCAGCGCGGTGATGACGGTCGAGCGCCACGAATTGAGGAACAGGAACACGATCAGCACGGCGAGCCCTGCGCCCTCGACGATCATGTTCTGCACGGTGTGGAACGATTGCTCGACCGGCACGGCATTGTCGGCCACCACGTCGATGGTGACGCTCGGCGGCAGCTCGCGCTCCTGCAAGCGTTCGAGCTCCTTGTGCACGGCCTTCGCGACGCCCACGGTATTGGCGCCCTGCACCTTGATGATGTTGATGGCCAGCGCCCGCTCGCCATTGATGAAGGCGAGGCTCTTCTCGTCGCCCTGCCCCTGGGTGATGGTCGCGACGTCGCCCAGCCGCACCGCCTGGCCGCCGGTGCGGGCGACGATGATATTGCGGAAATCTTCCACATCCTCGAGCCGGCCTTCGACCTGGATGGCGCGCGACACGGCGCCTTCGGTGATGGTGCCGGCCGGCAGGTCGAGATTGTTCTGGCGGATCGCCGAGATCACCTCGGACATGCTGACGCCGAAGCCATCGAGCCGATCGGGGTCGACCAGCACGTCGAGCTGCGCCGGCACGCCGCCGACGAGATCGGCACTGCCGACGCCGGGAATGTTGCGCAGCCGATCGACCACCACGTCATCGGCGAGCTGCGTCAGCTCGCGCGACGACAGCGTGTCGGAGCGGATGGCCAGCGACATGATCGGCATGGCGTTGGGATCGAAGCGCAGCACGCGCGGCTTGTCGGCATTATCAGGCAGGTTCGCTTCGATGCCGGCGATCTTGTCGCGCACCTCCTGCACCGCGTCGACCGAGCTCACCTCCATGTCGAACATCATGATGATCATGGCGGCGTTCTGCTGCGCGATCGAGCGCAGCGTATCGATGCCGCTGATCGAGTTCACCGCGTCCTCGATCGGCTTGATGATGTCGTTCTCGACCGATTGCGCCGAGGCGCCGGGGTAGCTCACCACCACGGCGACGACCGGCAGGTCGATATTGGGCATCTGCTCGATGGAGAGGCGCGAGTAGGAATAGAGGCCGAACACCAGCAACGCCACCATGACCATGGTGGCGAAAACCGGATGGCGAACGCTGATCTTGGTGAGGAACATCGATCAGTTCTCCACCACGGTGACGCGCATGCCGGGCTGGAGGTCGTCGAGCTGGCCCGCGACATAGCTCTCGCCGGTCGCGAGGCCCGAGGCGAGCTCGGTCATCCGGCTCGAGGTCCACTGGCGCACGATCTCGACCGGCTGGCGCACCAGCGCGCCATCGGCGATCCGCAGCACATAGCGCCCCTCCGCATCCTCACGCAGGGCGGCGTCGGGCACGGCAAACGCCCCCTTCGCCTCCTCGATGACGATGCGGCCGGTGGCGAACATGCCGCCGCGCAGCTGCCCATCCGGGTTGGGCACCGAGATCAGCACCGGCACGGTGCGGGTGCCCTTGGCCGCGACCGGGCTGACGCCCTCGACCGTGGCAGAGAAATTCCGGCCCGGCAGCCCTTCGACGTTGAGCGTCACGCCCTGCCCCGGCTTGAGTTTCGGGCTGGCACTGACCGGCACATAGGCGGTCATCTCCATCATCGAGAGATCGACGAGATCGAACAAGGCGGCCCCGGCGCTGACCAGCTGGCCGGGCTCGATCGAGCGCGCCGCAACGATGCCGTCGAACGGCGCGGTAATGGTGGCATTGCGGATCACCAGCTCGGCGGCGGCAACCTGCGCCTCGAGCGCCGCGAGATTGGCCTTCAGCGCCTCGATCGACGCCTTCTCGGATTCGACCGTGGCGCTCGGGGTGAGGCCGCTATCGGCGAGCCTGAGGGTGCGCTCGAGCTGGTTTTCGGCCTGCGCCAGCTGGGCGCGCGTCGCGGCCGCGGTGCTGCGCTGCTGGCTCAGCTGGATCTGGGAGGTTTCGACATCGACCGTCGCCAGCACGTCGCCAGCCTTGACGCTGTCGCCGATCCGCACGTCGACGCTTTTGAGCGTGCCGTTGACCTGCGAGGCAATGGCGATCGAGCGCCGCGGCATCAGCGAGCCGGTGGCCTTGAGCGTTTCGGCCAGCGTGGCCGGTGCAGCTGTCGCCACATCGATCGAGAGCAGGCGCTTGATCACCTCCGGCGTCGGCGCGGCGGTTTCCGTCGGCGTCGAGGCTTGAGGCGCGAGGAACTGCGGCAAGACGAACACCGCGAGGCCAACCAGCACGACGGCGGCTCCCGCCCACATCCAGGGGAAGCGTGAAGGCTTTATGCCGGCCGCCAGCAGCGCCCGCTTCTTCAGTTCGCGCCGGCTCAACGCCCATTCGGGCTTCGGCGTGGGCTGGATTGCGGGCTCGTCCATGGCGCAGTCCTCGGATAGATGGATCAAAAGGCGATCTCGTTGTCCCGGGGGGAGGTCCCCCAAGGCGAGGGGATGGCTTTTCTGCTGCCAAGCTTGCATGAACCTTGCGTTGGTCATCCGGCGTCGCGCATGGACGCGTTGCGTGGAGCGCAGCAGGCAGCGCAAGGTTTCGGCAAGCTTGATCGGCGACGGACACGAGGTGGAGGTGCCGATGCGGCTATTGCTGGTGGAAGACGAACCCGACATGGCGGCACTGGTGCGCGCGGCATTGGCCAAGCATGACTTCGTCACCGATTGCGTGCCCTCGATCGAGTTCGCCATCGAGGCGATCGAGACCGTGGCGCACGACCTGATCATTCTCGACCGGCAGTTGGGCGATGGCGACGGCGCGTCGCTGATCGCCCATATCCGCAAGCGCCGGCCGCACACGCCGATCGTGGTGCTCTCCGCCATGGGCGGCACCAACGACCGGATCGAGGGGCTGAACCTGGGCGCCGACGATTACCTCGCCAAGCCCTTTGTGGTGGACGAACTGGTGGCGCGCCTGCGCGCCGTGCTGCGCCGGCCCAGCCAGGTGGAGACGGCGCCGCTGAGCATGGGGAACCTGTCGCTCGACCTCAACCATGGCGAGGTGTTCGTCGATGGCGGCAAGGTCGACCTGCCGCGGCGCGAGTATCTGGTGCTGGAGAGCCTGATGCGCCGTGCCGGCCGCACCGTGCGGCGCGCCGTGCTGGAGGAAGACGTGTACGGCTCGGACGACGAAATCCAGTCCAACTCACTCGAGGCCCATATCTCGCGGCTGAGGCGCAAGCTGGCCGATGCCGGCAGCAGCGTCGAAATTCACCCGGTGCGCGGCGTGGGATATCTGCTCAGGCAATCATGATCCGCAAACCCAAGATCGTCCGCCTCGAGCGGCGCCTGACCCGCCGCATGATCCAGGTGCAGGCGGTGGCGCTGCTGCTGTTCTTCGTGCTGGTGGTGTTCCCGCTCGGCATCTACCCGGCGCTCCGCTTCATCGAAGCCCCGCCGCTCGATCCCGGTAATGCCGAGATCTTCGCCGAGGCGATCCGTCCCGCCGCGACCGGCGGCGCCGAGGTCGAGATGACGCCTAAACTCAAGCAGCTGATCGCCGACAAGCCGGGGGTGTGGTTCCTCGCCTCGACCGAGGCCGGCGTCTCGGTGTCGCTCGGCAAGATTCCGGTGTTCTACGACGAGCTGAACACGGCGCTGTGGGAATTCGCCTCGGTCGACGTGCGGCCGCGCGCCGGATCCCCGGTGGATGCGCTGCAGCTCGAACGGCACAGGAGCCAGATCGGCGACGTCATGGTGGCCTCGGGCGGCGGGCGCACCATCGGTGTGGTGTCGTTCGTCGCCGGGTTCTGGGCGCTGTTCAGCCTGGCGCTCCTCGCCATCACCACCATCGCGGCCGCCATCATCATCCCCAGGGTGATCCGGCGCGAGCTGCGCGGCCTGAAGCAGGCGGCCGAACAGGCCGAACTGATCGACATCGATGCCCGCGGCACGCAACTGCCGATCGAGAACGTGCCGCAGGAGGTGCGCGCCCTGGTCGATGCGGTCAATGCGGGGCTCACGCGCCTCGACAAGGCCTATGCACAGCGCGAGCGCTTTCTTGCCGATTCCGCCCATGAGTTGCGCACACCGATCGCGATCCTGCAGACCCGGCTGGAGACGGCCGCGCCGTTCCCCGAGAAGCCCCGCCTGCTGATGGATGTAGCGCGGCTCTCCGGCCTCGCCGACCAGTTGCTCGACCTGCAGCGCATTGACTTGGGCGAGACCGCGATGCGGTCGCTCGACCTGGCCGAGATCGCCAGCACCGTCGTCGGCGACTTGGCGCCACTTGCCATCAATGCCGGCTACGAGCTGGCGCTGCGCGCCCCGGAACAGCCGGTGATGGTCAGCGGCGACGAGGGCAGCCTGACTCGCGCCGTCGCCAATGTGGTGCAGAACGCGATCGTCCACGGCAATAACCGCGGCCATATCACCGTCGAGGTCAGCGTGGCGGGTGTCCTGTCGGTGAGCGATGAAGGACCGGGCGTGGCGCCGGCCGACCGCGAGCGGATCTTCGAGCCGTTCTATCGGGTGAAGCCGCTGGCCACCGGCGCCGGCCTCGGGCTCAACCTCGCCGCCTCGATCATCCAGCGGCACCAGGGCCGTATCGCGGTCACCGAGGCGCCCGGCGGCGGCGCCCGCTTCACCATCGCGCTGCCGCTCGCAGCCGGCACAGAGGCGTCACAGCCCTGAAACAAAACGGGGCGCCGTGGAGCGCCCCGTCGAAATCGGCCGGAAGAGCGCCCTACTTCAGCAGGCCGGTCTGCACCGAGCCCTGCAGCTGGCGCTGGAAGATGATGTAGGTGACGAGCACCGGCAGCACGGTGATCACTACGGCGGCGAACAGCGCGCCGAAGTTCACCGCATAGCCCGCCTGCGAGGCGAACGATGCCATGCCCTGGCTCAGCACGTAATTGGCGGTGTTGGTGTTGAGGGCGATCGGCAGGAGGAACTGGTTCCACAGCCCGAGGAAGTTGAAGATCGCCACCGACGCCATGCCGGGCTTCGCCATCGGCAGCATGATGGTGAAAAAGATGCGCCACGGCCCGGCGCCATCCATCTCGGCTGCTTCGGCCACCTCCTGCGGCAGGGTGCGGAAGAAGGCGTAGAGGAAGAACACCGTGAACGGCAGCGCGAACGCCACATAGGTGATGATCAGGCCGGGGAAGGTGTTCAACAGGCCAAAGCCGCGCAGCGTCTGAAACAGCGGCACCACGGCGAGGAAGATCGGAAAGGTCAGCCCGCCCAGCATCAGGTAGTAGATGATCTTGCTGCCCTTGAACTCGTAGCGCGCCAGATAGTAGGCGCACATCGAGCCCAGCAGCATGACGATGACCAGCGAGAAGCCGACCACGATCACCGTGTTGAAGAAATAGGTGCCGATCGACGCCGTGGTCCAGGCCGACACGTAGTTGTCGAAGTTGAAACTGGTCGGCAGCGTGAAGGGCGAGGCGAAGATCTGCTGGGTGGTCTTGAACGAGCTCATCAGCACCCAGAGCAGCGGCGCGCAGATGATGATGGTCCAGGCGATCAGCGCGACGTGCGAAATCCTTGCCACCGTCTGGTCGGTCCAGATGGTCTTGCGGGCCACCGGATGCTCGAGCTGGGCGGTGGGCTTGAGCGGCGCCGCCGCTTTGGGCGCGGGCGCGGCGCGGACCAGAGGCGCCGGCGAAGTGGTGGTGACGGCACCGGATTTGGGCGGGCGCCCGGTCCACCAGAAGATGAAGAATACCAGCGCGGCGAACACCAGCGTGATGATCGCAAGAGTGGCGCCCATCGAGGTGGCGTAGCCGAACTTGCCCTTCTTGAAGGCGGTGTTCAGCAGGTGCTGCGAGATCACCACGGTGGAATTGGCCGGGCCGCCGCTCGGGTTGAGCGCCTGCATGTAGACGAAGGCGTCGAGCGCCAGGATGCCGAGATAGACATAGGCGGTGCGGATGTTGTCGCGGATCATCGGCACGGTGATGGAGATCGCCGTGCGGAAGCGGCCGGCGCCATCGACGCGCGCTGCTTCATAGACCTCTGACGGAATGCCTTTGATCGCCGCGATGAACAGCACCATGTAGAAGCCGACCATCGACCAGGCGATGACGAAGATCGAGGCGCCCATGGCGGTGCGCTCGTCGCCGAGCCAGGCGAAGGACTTGAAGAAATCGAACCCCATCGCCGTGAGGATGCCGTTCAACAGGCCACTCGAGGGGTCGTACATCTGCGCCCACAGGATGCCGATGACGATGGCGGGCACGGTGTAGGGGAAGAACGAGATCACCCGGTAGATGCCGGCGTGCTTGAGGCCCCGGATCTCGCCCTGGGTTGCGCCGCCGATCGTCACCAGGGTCGCCAGCGTCAGCGACAGGATGATGACGAGCGGAGGCAGGACCACGACCAGCACGATGCTGTTATAGACAGCCTTGGTGAAGACCGGGTCCTGCAGAAGCGCGGCATAGTTGGCCAGGCCCACGAAGTTCATTTTCTTCGAGAAGCCTGTCCAGTCAGTCATCGAGTAGTAGAAGGCTTGCACGAATGGCGAGATCACGAAGATCACGTAGATCGCCAGAGGGAGGCCCAGGAACACCAGCGCAAAGCTGGAGCTGCTGAGACTCGGCAATTTCCACCGGCGGGTCGTCGCGGCAGGTGCCCTCGCCATCGTGCTGTCCATTACTTCACTTCGACTTTCGTGACGGAGGCGTCGTTGTAAACGGCGCTGGTGATCGCCTCG
>ERZ781398.3240-NODE-3240-length-12870-cov-3.952946_pt1 | contig 12870 bp, 7 predicted proteins | sample MGYA00433077_ERZ781398 | MGnify/ENA primary metagenome ERZ781398 (study PRJEB29847, sample SAMN06458254) | wastewater metagenome | isolation source: Wastewater bioreactor | place: South Africa: Cape Town | study: EMG produced TPA metagenomics assembly of the... | reverse complement strand
GCTGTTGCATATATTGTTGTTGCTGTTGTTGTGGCTGTTGTTGTTGTTGTATAAATGGTTGCTGTTGCGGTGGTGGCTGTTCCATAAACGGCTGCTGTTGCGGTGGAGGCTGTTCCATAAATGGTTGTTGCTGGTGTGGTGGCTGTTGTTGTTGCATAAACGGTTGCTGCTGTGGCGATAACTAAAGATAGAAAACTACTATGTTTGATCAACACAATTTTTTTGTGAAATAACGAAATATTACTGATGGTGATTGCGGTACAGCAAAATTTTGTGATGATATTGAAAACTGAAACATGCAATCAAAATTGAAAATTGATTCGTTTGTTAATGAAAATATATTTAGGAATGCTAACGAGTGGCGGTTGCTGTGGAAATGATCGTATTGCTTCTGAAGGTAACAGTGAAGGAGGTTGAGCAGCTGTTTCTTGTGATAATATAGACTACAATTAAATAATTATACAATATTTAGTAGATATTTGAACTATAAGACATTGAGAGATCATTTATGAATGAAAGTGATAGAATATGCCAATGTTGAATCTATATTTACTTGTGCAGGATCTGGTTGAACTACTGACGGTAATTGTTGCATTGATGGTGGTACTGGCGTATCACCTTGATTGATCTACAAATTTTAGTAGAAAAATAAGATATATCTATCAAACCAGTGAAAATTAAACTAACTAAAGCAGAAGGAAAAGGTTCAGGATTGGGCGTTGTCTATTAGAAACAAAAGACAATTCAATAGACTTTAAGCATCAGAAGAATTAAATATACATCTCCTGTGCCATCCGATATTCTTTGAAAACAACTGCCAATATCAACATTTACTCTCACTGGTGATTTATTATCATTCGTTGCTAACAATTGAATAATAATACTATAACCACAAGTATATTGTTTTAATTCGACGAGAGGATTATCACCAAATGAAGATAGCATTTTGCCTTGTTGATCATTTGCTTCTGGTAATTGTATTGGACTACCATTTTCATCATACATTGAATAGGAAAATTGTTGAACATTGCTTGGCGATGGTATACGTATAAACGATATGCAAGCAGGTGCAGTAAATAAAAATGTTATTTTTGGCTGTTTTACATTGAGAAAATTAACTGCACAACCACTCGAAGGTGAGAGACAATCCACTGGATTGATATATTGTGTTGTTGAGACGAGAACATCATAAATAAAAGGATTGCTACCAAATGTAACTTGATCAAAACAGGCATGATCAGGAATCGACTATAGATAGATATTCAATAATGAACTACATACAATACAATGTTCATGAAAATATTTACTTCTACACTTAAACTTTCATACGATGCAGCTGACTATAAGATCATAACAAAAAAAAGAGTAGAAATACAAGCGTGAAACTAATTTTGATTTCTTACCGGTTCCGTCGTTGGCAATAACTAGGAAAACAGATTTTTCAAAGAAAAAATCATTGAAAATGAACTAGAAAAACAAAAGCTTACTGGTTGCTAGAAAAGCAAAGAAAATATTTTTGACCAAATCAATAAATCCTAAAAAGATTTACTTTTGTCGGAATAGTTGAAGCTTCTAAATCCGGTGGATAAGTACCATAAGTTGAACTTGTTTTTTCTTGGCAATTAACTGGCACATCCGGTAGTGGTAATGATGGTGATAACTATATAGAAACAATGAAATAAAAATTAAATATTGTTTCATAAACGTAATTTTACTGGAGCATTTCGTTGAAGTGCTGGTTGGACATTTTGTTGAGGAGGAGGAGTAGGTTGCATTCCAGTATTGACCTAGATTGATGTCAATGATAATTGTAAAAACGAAATATTCTTGATTACCTGTGGAGCATTAGCAGGACACATAACAACATCCAAATCTAATAATGAATCCATAGGTGCATCTTGTGAAGCAGTTGCTTGAAGAATAACTTTTGAAATAGGTATTTCTAATATATCTGGAAAGGGAATGCCAGATGTTAAACTATATGCAGGAGATAGCATATTTCCTTGACTATCGACTAAAATTGCATTTATAGGATTCTGAACATTTGAACTGGCATTAACAGTTATAGAATCGAGAATATTTGCATCAGGATTTTGAGGCGGTACTTCAAATGTGCCCGTATATTTTCCAGTTGACGAATCATAAGACATTGGTATATCAGCGTCATATTCAGTACATTGAATCAATGTATTATTATCTATTGATGTTGGTGAGATTTGTCCATTATTATTGTCTTGAGGAAGTAAATTAATAGCAACATCAAATTGAATTTGAAATGTTCCTTGTAAATGAGATACTTGTGGTATTACCGAAGATACATCTGCTGTTGTTGTTGGCATGGTTTGAAATGCAATAGTAATTCCAAGAAGAATAGAATTAGGATCAAACGAAGTATTTGAAGAAGGAAAATATTGAATTGATAAACAATCTGTATGAATATTTGGTAGATTGGCTATTGCAGGATTGTCTGTAGGACTATTTTTCGTTGATGTAAACAAGAGTAGATTACCATTATTGGGATCATTCATTGGAATGCCTTGTTTATTCACATAAATACAACGAAAATAATCAACATTACTATCAGATAGGAGAGCAATCGATTGTAAAGCTGATATTTGACCATTGGTAGACGGTGGACAAACGAACCATTCATTGTATCCCGATCCTTGTTGAACAAATGCTGATGTACTTGTTACACGAAGAACTTTGACTGGTAAAGTTACATCATTTAAAACTCCTGCTGGTGTAACTGGTACATTGTTATCATTTGAATTTGGATGATATGTCCAAGTAAGACGAAATTGAATATTATTCGGTTGAATAGTTCCGATAGGTAAGATTATATTACAATGAACAGTAGCAACAATAGGTATTACAAATACACTTAAATCATTGGCAGAATTGAATGATTGATCTTTACCAATATTAACTTGAAAATTATTGATATTTCGAGCAGTATTTTGACAAGTAACTGATGATAATGCTGTAATTCCATTTGATGCTTGTGGAAGTGGAAAACAACAAACAACACGGCCTTGATCATCTGTTTGTGGATAATTTGGACATGAATTGTCTCCGTTACATGTAAAATCAGCTGTATGACCTGGATACGAAGTACCAGCATAATTGTTCAATTGTAATGGTAGATATCCTATGAATAGAATAGAAAAAAAAAGTAAGTTCGAAGGTAGTTTTTAAAACTTCCTACCATTATTGACATCAATCGATTGTCTCCGAGTACGTTTACTTGCTTCTGCAGAAGTCTATCAAAAATAATAAAATGTAGTTTTTTTCGAACTATTCGAAACTTACAGGTTGTTGTTGTTGCTGTTGATCACTCAACGGATTTATCACAGCAATCTTTCTACTGATCCATATTTCATTCGATTTCGAATCGTTGGGAAATTCTGCCGATAAAACTGGTGTAAAATTACCAGATATAGACGCTTGTACAGTAGCTGCAAGTCGATAAGTTCCTTGTTTAGCATCGATACTATTTAGAATACATGATAATTTTTCTAATTTAAAAATAGCGGGTGGATGACACCAAAGATTCTTTAGTAATCGTTCATTATCGATAAATGTTAATTTTAAATCAACTAAACATGGATTCGAATGACACTCGAACGACGATGGTAAAACAAAATTAGCACCGATTGTAAATTTCTCATCAATATAATACGTTGTCTCAAATAGTTGTTTATCGAAAACGAAAAATGTCGATGATTTGACAATCGCAAATGAATACCAATAGAATAGAAGTATAAATAAAAAATATTGTTTAAAGAACATTGATTAGATTTTCGTGAATAAGAGATCAATGAGGACAAGCAAACATATACGAATCGAATTGACTACTGTTTCATAACAAACAACAAACATTTGCTTGTTAATCAAAACAAGATTTTCTTTTTTATTGAGAACTATATGTGTTTTAATCGATGCCATATCAACCTCATTTCATGGATAGAAAACTTCAAATTAATTGAAAATATATGTGTATAATCAAATAAAGCATCGTACAAAAAAAACAAAGACTAAAGAAAAAATAAAACTTTCCTTTTATTGAATTGTGTGAGCACGAATGAATAGTAACAGAGCAAAAACAGAGAGGAGCTCGGGAAATCTGACAGATTATTTTGTTCGTTCACAGACATGTCTTATAACATCACGAAGTGTGCCTGCTTGTGGCCATAAATCATCGACAATCGATTCAGCTTGTTTTCGCATTTGATTGATACGTTCTCGAGTTTTTTCAATACCTAATAAACTAGCATAAGTCACTGTTTGATTCTGTTGATCAATATGAGCTAATTTGCCAAGTTCATCTGTATTTCCTTCAACATCAAGTAGATCATCTTTCATTTGAAACAAAATTCCCATATATTTTCCCAATTGACGAATATGTTCAATGGTTTTATTTAAAGATGATTCTTCTTGTTCAGCAAGTATGACAGGACAAACAAGAGTTATTTCAATAGCTTTGCCAGTTTTTAAATGAGCTATATTATCGAGTTCATCGATTGTGAGATTTTTCTTCAATCGAGCTGCTTGTAAATCAAGAAATTGTCCATAACAAAGTTCTTTCATTGATTGAGAAAGTTCAATAGTTACATTATTAATACTTTTATATGAAAAACCAGCTTGTAGAAGACCATCATTAACCAATTCAATTGCATAAGCAATCAAATCAACTGAAACTAATTGTGCTCGTCCTTCAGCTAACGACGATGGTACATCATTTTGATCCGTTTCAATAGGCATATGAAGTGTTGGTTGACCTCGTCTTAATGGTGCATTATCTTGTGCTGGCAAATCATCTAATATCAAACTACTCGTATGTAAATATTCAATAGCACGTGCCAATGGTAGAACACGTTCAAGTTCGAGATTATAAATCTGTGCCATGATTAATAAAAGTAACGGTCGCAAACGTTTACCTCCAGCTTTTAAACTATAATTTATTCCACGAATAAGTGGATTGTTATTGTTGTTTTCATCATTTGTTGTAACAGTTAGATATTGTTCGATTGATGATAAATGATCATAGGCAAATGTTTCAATTGTTCGATGATTGAATGCATAAGTCTTAGCGAATTTATTTACAAAACGAAATATAGATTTTTCTGGATCACTAACACCATCGAAATGGTTTTGTAATGATGAACAATAATTGTACAATTCAGGATAAGATTTCAATGTAAAAATTGTTAGAAATCGATCGAGATGATTTTGTAATGATCTCAATGTTCGAATAATACGACGTCCAAGAAAAGCACCTGTATTCGTATTTCGTTGACTTTGAAGATATAAATCTTCGCAAACAAATAAAAATACAAAAAATGGATTGAGAATTTCGTCAACATGTTCAGCATAATATGTCACCGGTGTTATTACTTTCTCTCGAAGATCTTCATCGAAATCTCGACAATCATCAGTTAATTGTCCGAGAAAAGGCATCGTCCATAAACGTTCCTGATCATTGATCATACGAGCACCACCCATAAATGCTGTTGCCGTATATGTAAAATGAGATTTCAATAATGAACCCATATAAATGTCAACGTTATTATCTTTGTAAGATTTAGTTGCATCTTTTTGATCGATTCGTTGTGAACGAAGTAACAAAGCTAAATCTGTAAATGTTTGTTCAGTAATCGAATTTGCTGATGTTAATTCAACAAGACCGTGAAATGTTTCGAGAAGAAGAGGTGTCAAAGGCATTTGAGGTAAAGATTTCGAATCAAATTGTTGTCCTGCAAGAATTTTCTCCATTTCAATTAACCATTTATCAATATCAATATGTTTTTGTTCTTGTTCACTTAATGTATCTTGTAAACCGTCAACAGACGCATAAGCAACTCCATAGTAGAAGCCCATTTGTAAAGCTTGAAAAAATTTTCGATCTAAATCATCTTGTTCATTGTTTTCAGCGAATCCGTAGAGTCGAGCTATGCCAACACCGATTGTTGTTCGAACAAGACGACCAAATGCACCATTTTCAGTTAGATTTATTGGAAAGATTTGTAAAGTTGTTTTCCATTTTTCAATTAACCAGGTCCATTGATCAATATAAATAATCGGCGAAAGAATTTGATCTTTGGTTAATTTAGAATCGAAATCAGAGATTAATAGAAATGATTCATCGATTGAAGTCGATTTTAATGAATTAACAAGAATTGAAATTGTATTAAGAAACATATGAATTAATGTTTTAAATCGATTTGTTACTCGATCGTCATTTTCTAAAGCTCGACCAAAACGTAAAAACTAAATATAAACAAATATATTTCAATCACAAAACTCGAATATACAGATTCATTTACCATAAAATCATCGGAAACATTTTTCAAACTCATTGAATACGCATTTTTACTTTTAATAATAAACAAAGCTTTCGAAAGAATATTTGTTGATTTATATATTTCATCAATTTGATTGCTTTTAGGTCGTTTAATCATTTGTTTCATTCCATGATCGATCATTTCTCTAACTAAAACCAAATTTGGACGTTGCCGTTTTCGATAATTAGCAAATAATGTCTCAAGATATTCTCGTCCAATCTGTTCGACTTTAACATATTCAGTTTCTAAATCAATTTCAGTTTTATTTTTCAATGGAAGACGATTGGTTTTTGATTGTGCTGGTGTATAAATTTTGATGATATGTTTTTGATATTGTCCGAGAAGTTCTTTTTCATTGATTGAAGTTAAATTCGGAAAAAGAATTTTTGCTCGTTTTAATTGTAATTGTCGCCATTGATTGTTGAGATCTGTTGGTTGATATATAGCATCAGTTAGTAGCGATTGACTGAATTCACGATTCGAATCGACGAGGTTTTTAAATTGTGAAAAATGTGAATTGATTCGTTCGAGTGTTTCATCAATCCATTGAAGGATTTTATCTTCAGAAACGAAATATGGATGAAATTGTTTAGCTAAATATTTAACATCGCGTTTCAAACGTCGACGTACACGAGAGAATGATGTCAAATGAAATAGACTCGTGTATGTTTGTCGACTGAATTCTTCTAATTTCGAAAAAACATGAGCTTCAACATGTTGTCGTTGTTCGATTTCTTGTTGTTTAGTTGACAGATTCGGTGTTATTAATGGACAAACATAATCATTTGAACTTGAAAGACGATAGCAACAGTTATGTCGTCTCGTCGATACTATTGGTACAGATTTACCTGAACAACAAAATCGAATTGATATGAGTAGAAGAAAACTTTAAACTTACATTCGTTCTGCATACTACGAAGAAAAGGTAGAAATTATTTGAGACTGAAGGACAAAGAACGTGTGCCGTTCACTTATGATTGAAACAGAACAGACAACTTTTTGGTGACGCAGATTTTATGTCGTATTTCGATGTAACATTGGAGACCACTATTTTAGATTCGTTTGCTTGACTTCTTACGAGAGAAAAAAACGCCTTTTATACGATTTTGTTTTTCAATAATATTACGTCACAAAAAAAAATGAGTAAAACCTGTCGTTTAAGTGAAATGAATCATTTTTATTATGTATCGAAAAATGTTTTAGTTGGAAAATAGATACAGAAGGCAAATATTGGATTTGGTAAATGATGCACTTGCAATAAATTTTACGTTGTTGTTTCTTTTATGGAAGATCGAATGAGTAATACAAATCAATATTTACATTTGAATTTTATTTTGACTAATATTGGTTCGAAATCAATCAAGAAAAAAAAAACTTTCTATTTGCGAAGTTAAGAATATTGAGGCAAAGTAGAATACCGAAAAAGACTTAATAAGAAGTGCAAATAGTTTTTCTATCATTAATTGTTCAATATACACTTAAAGTTCAAAGTACTAAAAGACAAACAAGAATAATAATTTCCCTCTGTGCCTTTTTGCACCGATAGCACGCAAAGAACTTGACTTGATCTTGAATATTGTCATGATTTCTTGATATTTATTTCGTGATTCATAAAATTAGAATAAGTATCGTTCATAACTGATCTACTTCTTCATTTCTACAGATCGATGACAATGTTCATTAGAATTTGGATCTATTATGCAAATAAAATCGTGCGAAGGGAAGAATTATTTATCTACATCGAAATTTGTCAATCTTTGATTAAAAATCTTCTCATCCAACAATAGATAGTCAATTAATTGAATAGAAATAATTTATGTTATACACACACACACGTTGGAGGTCAAGTGCATTATCATAATTTTCTTTGCAAAGTGTCGACACTATATTTGATGCTATTGTTATGATGATTAATATAAATCCAAAGAAATAAAAGATAATGCGTATTTGTTAAGCCTCATTTTCCTCTATGGCCATAATGGATCTGTTGTACGATTGATTACATTCGTCTTTCGTCGTTTCTTGAGTTATATGCTTGCGTATGTCTATACATATATATATATATATATATATATATACGTAGATATCTAGATATATATGGTGTGTGTAGGCAAAAGCGTACTGTGATTAGAGCATACAGCGACGCATAAAAGCTCGTTTTTCTTGATTATCATATTATTTTTCCGTTTCTTCTAGCGCTTGTGTTCAGTAAGAAAAAAAGAGAGGAAAAGACGAGAGAAAAGAATTACTAATAAAAGAAAGCGAGAGAAAGAGAGAGAAAAAAGGAAACGAAGCAATGTCTTCGTCAGACGTTCAACAGTTTGCTCGACATTAAAGCATGCATTCGTACTGTATCTTATCAATTGAGTTTTGCTTGAGACATAGAACTATAATGATTGGCACTTTTCTTCTGCATCTCTCTATATTTCACAGACCACGTTTTCGTTGTCGACCTAATTAAAAGAAAGAATAACAAAAATAGCTGAGTTCTACATACAGACATGTCAATTTGACGGACGTGCTTCCTCTTTCTAATTCGATTTCTATAAATAAACGAATTACTAAAATAACTTAGTTCCGTCATCATTTTTTTTTCTTCTCTTTTTTAATTAAAACTTTAAAGTAAAAGCATTTTGTTTACTTCTCTGAGATTCTATCGACTTATCTGGAGTTTTTTTTTTCTTTCATTCTTTATTTCTTCTGTTCGTTTACCAGTTGCCCGATCCAATATAAAAAAAAACTGAAACACAGAAAGAAAGAAACGCAGAAAGCAAAAATGTCTGATTTTCTTTATCTCGATTCCGATACATTTGTAGTTCCGTTGTTGAATAGGTAAATTGCAATGTAAACGAGTGACTGAATCCGTTTATATTTTTGAAACAGAACACAATTTACAGGTTTCATTTTTCTTCTCAAATTTGTCTGTGACATTTTCCTTTCTCTTTCTTTTTTCTCATTAAAGAAGAACAACTAAACTCGAGATCGGATTTCCAACAGACGTGCACATTTATACAATACAATGGGAGCAACAACATCTCTTCCGAACACCGTTAATATCGATGAAATAAGTGCTAACACAGGTTAGATTCAAGTCAAAAATTCGAATAGTTAAACATTTCGTTGTTTAGGTCTTTCAAAACAGCAGATCAATTCCTTATGGACTCGTTTTCATGAACTTGACCGTGATGGTCGTGGCGAAGTTAAAGGATATAAAGGTTATTTAGATGTCGATGATTTAAGTCGAATACCGAAGTTTAGCGCAAATCCAATTGCGCCACGATTGTTAAAAGTTATTTTCGATGATTTTGGAAGCGATAATAAATTAGATTTTCGTCAATTTATCGATTTTATGAGTACGTTCAGTCAATCGAAACGTACGAATCATTCGCAACGTCGTGCATCGAATCAAACTGTTATAACAGCATCAACTAAAACCGATCTTGAATCGGCGAGATATTTGCCAAATGATTCGGCTAAAATACGTAAAATTAAATTTATTTTTCACGTAAGACAATCAAACAGAACAAAGAAAAAAAAACAGATTTAATCTTTTGTTTTGAATAAAGATGTACGATGTTGATCACGATGGTCGACTGTCCAAACAAGATGTTCAAGAAATATTAAAAATGATGGTAAAATATGCATTGAGAATAGTGTTTTAGTTTTCGAATATTTTGATCGTAGGTTGGCAAAATTAGTGAAGACGAAGCATCGATTATTGCCGAGAAAGTTATCGGAGAATTAATCGAGGGTCAATCGGGTTCAACAGCTTCATTAGAAAATTTTGCAGCAACTCTTGCAACACTCGATTTCAACGATAAAATGGGTCTCAAACTTTTGAAATAGCTATTTAGTTGTGTTCTTAGTCGAATAAATTCTGCTTTTATATAATTCCAATTGACAGCTGTGACATATCGATCAATTTTTATATGACTTGTTCTTTTAATTTAGTGAATAATACGAATTATTATTAAAGAATAAATATACTTCAGGGAAATAAACTAATGAAAACAAATGATTATAATATAACGACATCTTTAAACAATCTCGTTTTACTAAACTGCATAAGTATTTTCGAAGAATGCATTTATTTTCTATCGAATGAAAACGTCTTTTACATGACGTAAGTTGTTGTTGTTTTGTTTGTTGTTCGATATTTTAAATGCATAAAACTCTATGTCTGCCGTTAAACAGTACATTATCTTGTTAATATTTATTTGAAGACGAACAAAACAAACTAGATAAACAACAAATCGTTTTCATTTGTTCATTATTCATTTTCTCACACGATGTTAGTCGTTTTATTCAAGCAATAAATAGAAAAATCCTTGTTTTATTCTTATCATAAGTAAGCATCAACTATTCATCATACAATAGTACATAATCATCATATAGACGAACGATTTTAATCATTCAAATATTCACTTTCGTTTAAGTCTTTATGCATCGATTGATTATTCTTATAGACGAGAAGAAAAAGAAACGACAGACAGACAGACAGACTTCTTCGAATGAAAATCTCGTTTGTTTAGTTGACTTTTAATATTTGATTTATTGAATCGGGTTGATTTTTTAGTGTGTATTCTATTGTTATTGTCTACGTAGATTCGTCTGAATACATCGAACAAATTAAAATCAAACGCTAAACACACTACACATACATATTTGGTCGTCTACATATTCTTCTTCTTTTGCTCTGCTCTAATTGTATAAGAAAAAGCTAAGCTGGGAAAATAAAAAAAAAGAAAACGAAACTGTTCGATATATTTTTTCTAACGAATGAGAAAAACAAACAAAAATCATCGACGAAAATACACGAAAGAAAAAACTAAAATATTCATCATTATAATTTTTTCGTTAGTAGATTTTTTTGCGTTGTCAAATCTTTTTTTTCTCCGACATCATTCCTCTCGTCCAATCATTTTGCAATTGGGTGTAGGTCGGGTTTGCCTCTATACAATAGCGCAAGATGCCTGAGATTGTCATTAGTGTATGTATGTAGACGATAGCTACCGCCGTTTACTAATGTGTCGAGCTCGAGTACGAAGAGAAAAGGAGAAAGAAAAGAAGAAGAAAAAAAAAGAAACGAGAGTCGAACCAAACCTTTTGATAGATCGGCAAGAGCGTAGAAAGGAAGAAAAAAAAACGAAGAAAAAAAAATCTTCTCTCGTTTCTTCGCATATGTAGCCAAAAGACATCGTTGCACTAGTGGGGGTAGGTTGTTGATGCTTTTTCTCGCCTTGATAAAAACTTTTTTTCTTCTTTTTCTTCTTCGTTTTTTTTCGGATAAATAAAATGATTTATTTTGAATGAAATGTTTAGTTTGATCGTTGTTTATGACCGTCCGCGTATGTTCACATCGATTATCAATGCAGAGTGATGTCTTAGACGATCAACAACAACAACAACAAATATCCAACGATACTGATTGTTCATCAACATTATCAACAACAACACGTATTTATTCCGGTTTAAAATTAGTATGAATTCATCGAATATTTCTTCTTTTTCATTATTCGTTTGTAATTTTAGCATCCCAAACCACTTGTACCAACATTATCAATGTCGAATATGCCGAGTTCGGTATCTATTGTTAAGAAATTATCTTTATGTATGTTTTTTTTCTTGTCTTAAATTGAGATTTACTTTGTTTTGTCTTTTTCTAATAAAGCTGATACACATCCAGATAATAATTCAACAAAAACTCTTGGCACATCAACGCCATCATCCATACGTTTAGTCACTCCAACGACTGGCAAATCATCTCCACCAACCGCATTACAATTCCAATTTCTCGATAAAACATCAACACCAACGAGTAATGGCGGTTATTCATCGTCGAAAACCTACATTCTTAATTCATCACCCAATCATTCAACAGGAACAAATTCATCGCCATTAGTTACACTGATTCCACCGGGTACAACATCACCGAAAATTCAAACGTTAATATCATCAACAAATGATTTAACAACAAATCAAGAACAAAACAATTCCAAACCAACAACATCGACATCAACAACATCATCGTCATCGTTTTTATCGAAAAGCCGAGTCACATTTGTTCCACCATTGATTACGACGAATTCATCGATAACAACGAACAATTCTGTGACACCGAAATTAGTTATTCAACAAAATTCAACATCAAATATTTGGACACCTCAACCCAAAACGAAAATCCGTAATTACTCATCGAGTTTTGTTTGTTTTTTTACATGTATTTATGTTTGTTTTTCTTCTCCTCCTCTAGTTTCGGCTAAAATGCTTCCACGTTCAGTTCATTTAATATCTTCAAATGAACATTCAACTCTCTCCTCGCCAACCTCACACGAAAATCCGATCTTTACAAGTAAAAATCTCGATTCTGGTCATCAAACATATTTTCACATGTCCTTACTTCCATCAAACACGACATCAGACACGATTAATTCAGTTCAATTAACCAATCTATCATCAGTTCGCATCTCGACAAGTCAACGTCCTATGGATCATAACAACACCCATCATCACCATCATCATCATT
>ERZ781398.3229-NODE-3229-length-12897-cov-48.105980_pt1 | contig 12897 bp, 13 predicted proteins | sample MGYA00433077_ERZ781398 | MGnify/ENA primary metagenome ERZ781398 (study PRJEB29847, sample SAMN06458254) | wastewater metagenome | isolation source: Wastewater bioreactor | place: South Africa: Cape Town | study: EMG produced TPA metagenomics assembly of the... | reverse complement strand
CGACACCAGCACCGAATACACCAGCCCGCACGGCAGCCAGCCCCAGGCCATGCCAGCCAGTACCGCCTGCGGCAACGACTTCACCGGCAGCAGCTTCTGGAACAGCGGTTTGATCCTGCGCCATACGCGGCCGCCGGCGCGCTCGAATACCAGCACCCACCGATTGAGTCCGGCCAGATACAGGCCGAGCAGGATCATCACGAGCTGCGCCAGAATGAACAGCAGGGTCTGCACCGGCATGAACGACGCCAGCTTGAGCGAGCCGCCGAGCGCGCCGGCTAGCGCGCCGAACAGCGTATACGACGACACCCGCCCCAGGTTGTAGGCGAGATGCATCCTGAACGGCGGCGTGCTGCCGTCGGCGCGAAAGGAAAACGCCGCGACGATGCCGCCGCACATGCCGACGCAGTGCACCCCGCCGAGGAGGCCGGCGAGCAGGGCGGTGAGGAGGGAAAATTCGATCATCCTGAATGCCTCACCACAGAGACACCGAGACACAGAGAACCCCAAAAAACAGGAATTTTCCGTGTCGCCTCCGATTCACCCACCGCGTGAATCACGCAAGGAATGCAAGCATTTGCCCGTGCTTTGTATTCTCCGTGGCGCTGTGGTTTCACTGCTTTTTGCTGAATCATTTCTTGTGCATGCGACGGGCGCCCAGGGTGCCACGGATCGAGCGCGGATTGCGACGGCAGTCGAGCACGGCGAGAACGATCGCGGTGCGGCCATCGAAATCGTAATAAATCGCAAAAGGAAAACGTCTGGACAGGCTGCGATGCAGCCCCGCGAGGGGCTTGGGGTGGACGCCTGCATACAGTGCGAGCGCATCGATGTCGGAGAACAGGCTGTCGGGAAAATACTGGCCGAGTCCGGCGGCCTGGGTTTCGTAGAAGTCGAAACCGACCAGCAGGTCCCGTTCGGCTGATACGCCGATCCGCACGTCATGCATGGACGGAACTCAGCGCTCGGTCAGCTTGCGCAGCGCGTTTTTGGCGGATTGCCAGTCACGGTGCTGGCCGTCTTCCCGTTCGTTCAGGCGTTCTTCCAGCACGGCAGCGTGCCAGGGTGGGCTCAATTCGGCCGCATCGTCCTGGCACAAGGAATCCCACAATGATTCCATCGCGGCCAGACGTTCGGCCAGGGGCAGTTGGGTGAGGGCGTCAAGGTTCGGCATGGCTCAAGGTTAGCACATCAGCCTGGGGGCTGTTGCCGTCCCACCAGCCATACCAGCACCAGCACCGGCACCCCGATCAGCGCCGTGCCGGTGAAGAAATTCGCCCAGCCGTACGCATCGACGAATTCGCCGGAAAACCCTGCGATGAACTTGGGCAGCAGCAGCATCACCGAGGTGAACAACGCGTATTGCGTGGCCGAATAGGCCTGATTGACCAGGCCGGAGAGATAGGCGACGAAAGCGCTGGATGCGATGCCGGCCGAGAGATTGTCGGCCGAGACGGTGAACACCAGCGCGCCCACGTCGTGGCCGCGCCCCGCCAGCCAGACGAACAGCAGGTTGGTCGCCGCCGACAGCAGCGCGCCGAGGAACAGCGTGCGCATCACGCCGAGGCGCATGGTCAGGATGCCGCCGAGCCCGGCGCCGGCGATGGTCATGATGACGCCGAACACCTTGGACACAGTAGCGACCTCGTCCTTGGTGAAGCCCATTTCCTGGTAGAAGGGGTTGCTCATCACCCCCATCACCACGTCGGAGATGCGGTACAGCGCGATCAGCGCCAGCATCAGCACCGCCTGCCACTTGTAGCGCTGGATGAAGTCGATGAAAGGTGAGAGCACCGCGTCGTAGAGCCACGTCGCGGCGTTCAACGCCCCGTCCGACAGCCCGAGGCCGGCGAATGTCGCGCGTGCGCGCTGCTCGCGTTCGCTCGTGGCGCGGGGGATCTTCTTCTCGGGTTCGCGGATGGTCAGCGTGGTGAGGATGCCGACGATCATCAGCGCCGCCATCGCGGTGTAGGCCACCTGCCAGGGATGGAAGTCGTAGGCAGCCGGGCTGGTGTCAACGCTCGCCGCGATCCACAGCGCCCCCGCGCCGGCGGTGATCATGGCGATGCGGTAGCCGGCCTGGTAGGTCGCCGCCATCGCCCCTTGTTTTTCGGTTTCCACCGCCTCGATGCGGTAGGCGTCGAGCGCGATATCCTGCGTCGCCGAGGCGAACGCCACCGCCAGCGCGAAATAGACGGTGTGTGTCAGGTTCACCACCGGGTCGGTGTTCGCCATCCCCAGCAGCGCGAGCGCGATGCAGATCTGCGATAAAAGCAGCCACGCCCGCCGCCGTCCCAGCATGCGCGTCAGCAGCGGCAGCGGCAGGCGATCGACCAGCGGCGACCACAGGAACTTGAAGCCGTACGCCAGCCCCACCCACGACAGATGGCCAATCGTCGCGCGCGCGATGCCGGCTTCCGAGAGCCAGAACGACAGCGTGCCGAGCACCAGCAACAGCGGCAGCCCGGCCGAAAAGCCGAGGAACAGCATGCCGACGACGCGTGGGTGGGTATAGACCTTGAGCGCGTTGAGCCAGGGGTGGGGCATGGGTGAGGGGTGAGGGGTGAGGGGTGAGGGGTGAGTGGTGAGTGGTGAGTGGTGAGCGGTGAGCGGTCAGATACTTTGGGCGACGTGCTCGCGCAGCCAGGCGGCCAGTGTGGCTTCGTCCCATTCGCCGGCGGCGACAGCCAGCACGGCTAGCGTGGCTTCCGCCTGACTGGCGTTCAGCCGCATGCCGTTGATGTACAGAAACAGGCCAAGCGCCAGAAAGGCGGCGCGCTTGTTGCCGTCCACAAAGGGATGGTTCTTGGCGAGCCCTACGCAGTAGGACGCCGCCAGCTCGCTTGCATCGGGAGTGCCGTAATGAGCGAGGTTGAGCGGACGCGCCAGCGCGGAGTCGAGCAGGCCGTCGTCGCGCAGCCCCGGCAGGCCGCCATGTTCCGCCAGGCTTTCATCGTGCAACAACAACAGGGCACGCTTGTCCAGCCAGTTCCAGATGTGCGCCAATTACTTCGCCAGTTCGTGAAAAGTGTCACGAAATTCACGCATGAATTCACGTCCCGCTGCGATCTGTCCTTCCAGCGTGGGATCGTAAGGGGTGACCGCCACCCCCTCCGGCGTCTCGGTCACAAACACCGTGTCGCCTTTTTCCAGTTTCAGGCGCGCCAGCACCTCCTTGGGCAGGATCAGGCCGACCGAATTGCCGATCTGGGTGAGTTTCAGGGCGTGCATCGCGGACTCCCGTTTGTTATAACGGTTGTTATATTAGGCTGCCAGGCACGCTTCTGCAAGGGATTTGGAGAGGGTACGGGATGAACATGCAGGACAGCTGGTCCCAGCCGACCACCTGGGACAGTCCGTCATCCGACTCAAGCAGCTGGGACAGCGGGTTCGGCAGCAGTTGGGATGAGTAACGCAACCGATTTACCTGCCCCGCACGTTGCGCTACTATATGACCAACATAATGACTAATCGGAGGGGCGTATGAGCACCGTTACGCTGGCAGAAGCCAAAACCCATCTCAGCCATCTTCTTGACCAGGTCGAAGCGGGAGAGGAAGTGGTCATCACCCGTCGCGGCCTGCCAATCGCCCGCATCACGCCGGTCGAAAAACCCAAGCAGGCCATCAAGTCCCTCGCCGAGTTTCGCAGTCGCATGCCCCGCTGGCGCAAATCCAGCGCCGAGCTGCTGCGCGAGATGCGCGACGAGAGGCTTTGATGCTGTACTTCGACACCAGCTTTCTGGCCCCGCTCATCCTTGAAGAAGCCACCAGCGCCAAAATCGAGGCCTTCTTCGCCAAGCTCCCAGTGGGAGAGCTGTACCTCAGTCACTGGACCCGCGTCGAGTTCGCCAGCCTTATCGCGCGCGAAGTCAGGATGGGCGGTTTCGCGGAGTCTGACGCGCTACTGGCCATCGCCCAGTTCGACGAACTGGTGACTGACTCATTCCAAATCCTGGCGCCCGGTGTCGCGGACTACGAACTCGCCAAGGAGTACATCCAGCACTTCGCCACCAAGCTGCGGGCCGGCGATGCGCTGCACTTGGCTATCGCCAATAACAACGGCGCAAAGACCCTCTACACCCTGGACGAGGGCCTCTTGCATGCGGCCAAGCTCATGAAGGTCCACGCCAGCCGAGGCATCAAAACCTAGACCCAACCGACCGCCGAGAACCAACAACATAAAAATACCCCGGCCTCGGAGGGTGGCCACGACAACATGGCGAGATTCGGTTTTCGCATGGGCCGCAACGGCGCCCATGCCAGCCGGACCATGATGTTGGAAGAGATCCAGACCCTATTGGACGCCCTGCCTGCAAACGCCACCAAGGCAGACTATGTCGCGGGCGTCGTCGATGCCAACCTGCTTGGCAAGGGCACTGCCAAGGCTAGAGAACTGACGGCCAAGCACCTCGTGGAGCTTTATGGCCTCGACGAGAACCTTTGTCTGTTCCGAGTTTTCCGCCGCCTTTGGCAGCAAGATGCGCCGGCACAGCCTGTCCTGGCCCTAACCTTGGCGCTCGCCCGTGACCCGCTACTGCGCCTGAGCCGTCCGCTCATGCTCGCCAAACGCCCCGGCGAGCCATTGGACCGCAGGGAGGTGGAGGATGTCCTCGACCAAGCCGAACCGGGGCGGTTCAGTGCAGCATCCCTGAAGTCCTTCGCCCAAAACATCAATGGCAGCTGGACCCAAGCCGGCTTTCTCCACGGTCGGGCGCGCAAGGTGCGGGCGCTGCCTGCCGTCACCCCCACCAATCTAGCGTTTGACGACCCGCTCAAGGCGCGCCTGCTCAAGCTGATTTACCTTATCGGCAAGCTCCCCACCGAGGCCGTGGCCGATACCGGGGTACGCGCCACCGGCGACACACTGGCCGACCTGCTGATGGTGGACCTGCCCGCCGGCTCGGCCGACCTGCGCAAGCGTATTCCCGACCTGCTGCACGACCTGCAAGAGAAGGCTGGCCTCGTCATGGGCATCACCACCCCGCACGGGGTGGAGTACCGCCTGCAAACGCGCGAGAGCAGCGCCTGGCAGGACGAATACCGCCATCAGGAATCCGAGCTCAAGAGCTCCGTGACCCGCATCGAGCAGGAACGCTCCGACCTCTTCCGCAAGCAGGCCTTGGATAGCCTGCGCCAGGTGCGGCTTTCCCAAGGCAAAGAAGCGCGCGACCTCTCCGCCAGCTTCGACGCCGAGCTGCCCAAGGACCACGCCGAACGTGTCGTGGCCTGGATACAGGACGGCTGGCAGGCCGACGAGAAATCCTTCCTGGCTGAAGCACGCGCGGTCGGTAACAGCGACCCCAGCCTGTTCGTTTATCTGCCCGCCCGCAACAAAACCGACCTCGCCAATGCCATCGTCGCCATGAAAGCGGCCAAGGCCACCCTGGACAGCAAGGGCGTTCCCTCAACCCCCGAAGGCGAGGAGGCCCTGAGCGCCATGACCACGCGTCTCAAGGCCGCCGAGCACCAGATTCAGACACTGCTTGGCGAGGTCTTCGCCGGCGCCCGCGTGTTTCAGGCGGGCGGCACCGAGGTCACCGACCCCGACAACCTGGCCGGCAAGCTCACTGCCGCCGGGCAAAAATCCGTCATCCGCCTCTATCCCCAGTTCGACGTGGCCGACCAGACCGGTTGGGAAAAGGTCCTGGACCGGGCGCGCAAGAACGATAGCCAGGCCCTGGAAGCGGTTGGCTACAAGGGCGACCCGGACAAGCACCCGGTCTGTGCCGCCATCCTCAAGTTCATCGCCGGCGGCAAGAAAGGCAGCGACATTCGCGATAACTTCCGCGCGCCCCCCTTCGGTTGGCCCCAGGATGCGGTGGACGGCGCCCTCTATGCCCTGCTGGCCAGCGGCCACCGGCGCGCTCTGGATGCGGCCCACAAGGCGGTGGATGCCAAGGGCCTGGAACGCAGCAAGCTCACCCAGGCCAGCTTCAAGCCCGAGTCGGTCACCGTCTCCCCGGTCCAGCTCATCCAGCTGCGCAAGCTCATGCAAGAAGTGGGCATTACCTGCCAACCCCAGGAAGAACTGCAAAAGGCCATGCTCCTGCTGGAGGAGCTCAAATCCAGGGCAGCCAAGGCCGGTGGCGAATCCCCCAAGCCCGCCGTTCCGGATGTCACCCACCTGAACCAACTGGAACAACTCGCCGGCAATGCCTTGCTGGTCCAGCTCCATGCCGACCGGGATAAGCTCCTGGCCGATGCGAATGCCTGGCAGCAGGCAGGCCAGACCATCGACAAGCGTTGGCCCAACTGGATTCAGCTCACCGACCTGTTGAACCAGGCTAGGGACCTCGGTCCCCATGCCGAACTGGCCGGGGAGACCAAGGCCATTGCCGACCAGCGCGCTCTGCTGTCCACCCCGGACCCGGTGCAAGCCCTCCTGGAAAAAACGATGGACCTGCTCCGTCGCTCCCTGAACCACCACGTCCAGGCTTTCCAGGACGAGTACACGGCGCGCCTGAGCGCCCTGCAAGCCGATGAGTCCTGGCAAAAGCTTGGCGCCGCTGACCAGACCACCCTCCTCAAGGAAGGTGGCCTGGAGCCGGCCCAGGTGCCGGACATGAGCTCCGCCGCTGCCTTGGAACAGGCCCTGGACGATTGCCCCCTGGCCCGCTGGGCGGACAAGCGAGAGGCCCTGGCCAACCGCTTCGACCAGGCCCGCCAGAAGGCGGTCAAAAAGGTCACCCCCAAGGCCATGCCGGTGCAGTTGCCCCACCGAGTGTTGAGCTCCCAGGATGAGCTGAAGGCCTGGCTGGACGAGGTGGAGAAGCTGCTCAAGGAGCGTCTCGGCCAAGGCCCGGTGTCTCTGTAAAGGAGTGGCCATGCATCCGCTCAGCAAGCCCCTGCGTAGCCGCCTGGAAGCCACCGTCAAGGCGGCCCGCGACATCGCCGAAACCGCAGCACGTTCTGCCCTGGAGCACCTGGGCGTGGGTGAGCCGAAGGCACCCGTACACCTCACCCCGGAACAAGCCGAACTGCGTCGCCGCCTGCGCCTGCACGGCCGCCAGCTGGGTGACGCTTTTCTCCCCTCGCCCGCAAGCGGGAGAGGGGCCGGGGGTGAGGGCGCTTCTCGCGTCCAGGATATCCGCCACCTGGTCTGGGAAGTCGCCTACGAGCACTGGCACCGCATGCTCTTCGCCCGCTTCCTGGCGGAGAACCACCTCCTCATGCACCCGGACGGCGTGCCCGTCTCCCTGGCCGACTGCGACGAACTCGCCAAGGACGAAGGCGCCGCCGATGGCTGGGAACTCGCCGGCCGCTATGCCGCCCGCATGTTGCCCCAGGTTTTCCGCAACGACGCCCCGGCCCTGCAACTGCGCCTCGCCCCCGAGCACCAACGCGAACTGGCCAAGCTCGTCTCCGGCCTGGATACGGACACCTTCCGCGCCTCCGATAGCCTGGGTTGGGTCTACCAGTTCTGGCAGGCCAAGCGCAAAGACGAGGTGAACGCCTCCGAGGTGAAAATCGGCGCCGACGAACTCCCGGCCGTCACCCAGTTCTTCACCGAGCCCTACATGGTGGCGTTCCTGCTCCACAACTCGCTGGGCGCGTGGTGGGAAACCCGTCACCCTGGTGAGCGTTGTCCGGTGCAGCTAACCTACCTGCGTAACTTGGACGACGGCGCCCCTGCAGCTGGCAAGTTCGGGGGTTGGCCAGACTCCCTCAAGGACTTCAAGCTCCTCGACCCCTGCTGCGGCTCCGGCCATTTCATCGTTGCCGCCTTCCACCTGCTGGTGCCCATGCGCATGCAAGCCGAGGGACTCGGCGCCGCCGAAGCGGTGGATGCGGTCATCGCCGATAACCTGCACGGCTTGGAAATCGACCCCCGCTGCGTGGAAATCGCCGCCTTCGCCCTGGCCCTGGCTGTCTGGAGCTATCCGGATGGCCGAAGCACACCAGCGACACCCGTACCGCCGCGCCGTTGTTGATCCAGGCTTCAAAGATAGTCGTGCTCGCGACGATCCGTCCCAACACCTTGCGGCTGGCGCCGCCGCGGATCGAGTTGGTGGCGACCAGACCGACGCGCTGCGTCTTGCCCGCTTCGATCTGCGCGCGAGCTTTCTCGAACCAGTAGGTGACGAAATCGGCGCCGCCGGGGACGCGATCCTTGTAAACGCTGTTAAGCGCATTTAAGTAGCCAACGCCCAGTTCGCCGCGTTTCTTGCTGCCGCCGAGGAAAGGCGGGTTGCCGACGATGGCGTCGGCGGTGGGCCATTCGGGTTCTGAGCTTCCCTCTCCCCCGGCCCCTCCCCCGCAAGCGGGGGAGGGGAGCAGGACCGCGTCGCGGTTCTCGATGTGATCGAGCGGTTGCAGGATCGGATCGCGCCGCAGGTGGTAGCCGTGAGTCAGCATCCACTGGATTTCGCCGATCCACACCGTTACTCGCGCAAGTTCGGCGGCGTAGGGGTTGAGTTCGATGCCGAGCACGTTGGCGGGGTTGGTCTCGATGACGAGTTCGCGGTGCAGACCCAGCGCCTCGGCTTCGAGGTTGGCGCGATGCTCCAGGTTTTTCAGCGTCTTCAGCGCGAGATACAGAAAGTTGCCGCTGCCGCAGGTGGGGTCGAGCACGCGATAGGCCTTGAGCCGTGCGATGAAGGTGGAGAACGTGGCCTGGGCTTCCTTGTATGCCGCCTGGGAGCCTTTGCCGCCCCGGATGTAGCGCGGCATCTGTTCGGCGATACCCGCTTTGACCTGTTTCGATGCGCTTGCGGTCGGACATCACCAGCAGCGGCGGATTATCGAGTGCCAGCGCGTAGGTCATCAGCTGCTTCAACGCGGTGCCGAGGTCTTTATTCGGTGCCTTGTATTCCCAGGCGAAGCAACCGCGCTTCCACACATCGGCCCAGCCCTGACTGGCGCTGCTTTTCTTGATGAGGCCGCGTTCGTATTGATATTCACCTTCGATGCGCGGTGGCTCGACTTCCAGCAAGGCGCACAGATCTTCAAAGTGCGCCTGCGCGCCGGTCTTTTCGGTGAGCGCGTTGTCGCGCCACTTGGCGATGAAGGCTTGCGGGGTCATGTTTCTTGTTTCTTGTTCAGGGTGTCGCCCAGCAAGCCGCCCGCCTCACGTTCGTCCAGCTTCAGCCTTGGCGTGGCCGTCCTGATGCGTTTTTCCACGTCCTTGATGGATTCGGCGGCGGGGATGTTCTCGGGGCGTTCGCCGCCAATGCGTTCGATGGCGGCGCGGACTTCCTGGCCGACCTGCTCGTGGGTACGGATGGCTTGCTGTTGATCGCGAATGCCTTCGCGCACCAGCTTGTCGCGGGTCTGCGTCATGCGGAACTGGTTGGCGGCCAGTTCGGTGGCGTTCATGCGGTCCATCAACTGCTCTTTGGCGGAAACGCCTTTACGGGCCTTGATTTGTTCATTGCCCAGACCGCCGTATAGGCCCTTGTAACCAGCATCGTGAAAAATGCCGAACATGCGATTCTGCACGCCGGCTTGCCGGGCGGCGCCGGAGAGTGCCTTGAATTCTTCGGAGGTCTGTTTGCGCAGTTCCAGCCGTTCCCTATCGGCTGAAAGCTGTTCGGTAAGCTCCTGACGCCGGGTCTGGATGGCGAAGTATTTCTGGGCCTGGGCGATTTCCGGCTTGCGCGGGTCGCCGTTCTGGGCGATGAGGTAGCAGGCGAAGCGGGAAAGCTGGTAATCCTCGACGGCTCGCTGGCTACCCGACCCGAGCTCGACCATTTTGCCGGCGCCGGCAAAATGGTAGGCAGGGTCGTTGCCCGACTGCTCGCACGACATTTGGGCGCGCTTGACGGCGTCTTCGAAGCGCCGCCACTGGCTGTAACCCAGCAGTGGCTGAAGGTCGCGCGCACTCCAGTACTCGGCGTTGTGGTCGTTGACCTGCTTGAGGTCTTCGAAGGATGGTCCGCCGATGCTGGGCAGATCCTTTTTTGCCATGTTCTTCCTCCCTGTTTTCCCGTCGGGTCCTTGTTTTTCTGAACGGGTTATGGGGCGTAATCGTAATCGACAATCAGCGGCGCATGGTCGGAAAAGCGCTGGTCCTTGTAGATGAAAGCGGACACGGCCTTGGCGGCGATGCCGGGCGTCGCGATCTGATAGTCGATGCGCCAGCCGACGTTATTGGCCCAGGCCTGGCCGCGGTTGCTCCACCAGGTGTAACTTTCACCCGTGGCCTCCGGGTAGAGACTGCGGTAGACGTCGACCCAGCCGAGTTCGTCGAACAGGCGCGTCATCCACGCGCGTTCTTCGGGCAGGAAGCCGGAGTTCTTCTGGTTGGATTTCCAGTTCTTGAGGTCGATCTCGCGGTGGGCGATGTTCCAGTCGCCGCAGATGACGATTTCGCGGCCGGATTTCATCAGCGCGTCGAGGTGGGGGAAGAAGGCGTCCATGAAACGGAACTTGGCCTGCTGGCGTTCGGGGCTGCTGGAGCCGGACGGCTGGTAGAGCGAGATGACGGCAAGTTTGCCGCCGCTTGAATGATCGTAGCCCGCTTCGATGTAGCGGCCCTCGGCGTCGAACTCGGGCACACCCAGGCCTTCGATGATTGTTTGCGGCGTTTGTCGGGTGTAAATGCCCACTCCGCTGTAGCCCTTTTTTTCCGCGTGGTGGAAGGCGCCGGAGAGGCCGTCGCAGCGGATGAATTCCGGCCTGAGGTCGGCGGCCTGCGCCTTGAGTTCCTGCACGCAGACGATGTCGGCGTGCTGGGTGGGCAGCCAGTCGAAGAAGCCCTTGCTGGCGGCGGAACGGATGCCGTTGAGGTTGGCCGATATAATTCGCATGGTGCTGTTATTCAAGAAAAGTCAGGAAATGTCCGATTACAAAGCCGAGTTTGTGGAATTCGCCATTGATTCAAACGTACTGTGTTTCGGCGAGTTCAAGACCAAGGCGGGGCGCATGAGCCCCTACTTTTTTAATGCGGGGCTGTTCAACGACGGCGACAAGCTGAAACGGCTGGGCGAATTTTACGCGAAAGCCATCGTCGACTCCGGCATCGCCTTCGACGTGCTGTTCGGGCCGGCCTACAAGGGCATTCCGCTGGCGGCGAGCATTGCGATCGCGCTGGCGGGCATGGGCAGGAACGTGCCGTATGCCTACAACCGCAAGGAAGCCAAGGATCACGGCGAGGGCGGGTCGGTGGTCGGCGCGGCGCTCACGGGGCGCGTGCTGATCGTCGATGACGTGATCTCGGCCGGCACTTCGGTGCGCGAGTCGGTGGATCTGATCCGCCATGCGGGCGCCGCGCCGGCCGGGGTGGTGATCGCGCTGGACAGGATGGAGCGCGGAACGGGCAAGCAGTCCGCCGTGCAGGAAGTGCGGGAACATTATGGCATTCCAGTCGTGGCCGTGGTCACGCTGGATCATCTGGTGGAGTTTCTGGAACGCGATGCAGACAGACAGCAGGAATTGCAGGCGGTGGCGGCGTATCGCTCAACATACGGCGTTTAGCGCGCTGGTGGCGGTGGCGGCGTTGCTGGCGGCCGTGCCGGCCGACGCGGGGATGTACCGCTGGGTGGATGGCAATGGCCGCGTGCACTATAGCGACACCCTGCCGCCGTATTACCAGCAAAGCGGCGCCACCGAGATGAGCAAGCAGGGGAATGTCATCAAGCGCACGCAATCCGAGGCGGAACGCCGTGCCGAAGCCGAGCGCAAGGTGGAACAGCGGCGCATCCAGGAGGAGCAGCAGCAGAAGGCGCAGCTCGACCGTGCGCTGGTCGAGACGTATACCACCGAGGCGGAGATCGATCTGGCACGCGACCGCGCGCTGGAAAATTACAAGCTGATGATCCGTGGCGCCGAAATCCGGAGCGGGGCGGTCGATGCCAATCTGGCCGATCTGCGCGCCCGCATCGCCAACGTGCAACAGTCGGGACGCAAGGTCGGCCCCGGCCTGCAGGAGCAGTTCGATCAGGCTGTGCGCGAAAGCGAGGAACTGAAACGCACCATCCAGAAGAACCAGGACGCCATGGTGCAGGTGCGCGAGAAATATGCGGCGGACAAGGCACGCTTCCGCGAACTGACCGGCAAGTGACGGGGGCTGCGGTCGTGACAAGGGGCACCAAATGGCACCCCTTTGTTTTTATTGCAGCCTGGCCTTCAGCAACTCGTTGACCTGCGCCGGATTGGCGCGGCCGCGGCTGGCCTTCATCACCTGGCCGACCAGCGCGTTGAAGGCCTTGTCCTTGCCGGCGCGGAATTCCTCGACCGACTTCGGGTTGGCGGCGAGCACGTCGTCGACGATTTTTTCCAGTTCGCCGGAATCCGACATCTGCCTGAGACCGCGCGCCTCGATGATGGCGTCGACTTCGCCGGCGCCCTCCCACAGCCCTTCGAACACCTGTTTGGCGAGCTTGCCGGATAGCGTGCCGTCCTGGATGCGTGAAATCAGCGCACCGAGCTGCGCGGCGGAAACCGGGCTTGCCGCGATGTCGAGCTCGGCCTTGTTCAGCGCGGCGGCGAGTTCGCCCATCACCCAGTTGGCGGCGAGCTTGGGCTGGCCCGATTGTTGGGCCGCCGCCTCGAAGTAGGCGGCGAGCGCGCGCGAACCCGTCAACACGGCGGCGTCGTAGGCCGACACGCCATAGTCGCGCTGGAAGCGCGTCTGCATCGCGGCGGGCAGTTCGGGCAGCGCGGCGCGCACCGCCTCGATCCAGGCGTCGTCGAGCTTGACCGGCAACAGGTCGGGGTCGGGAAAGTAGCGGTAGTCGTGCGCGTCTTCCTTGCTGCGCATCATGCGCGTTTCGCCCGAATCCGGATCGAACAGCACCGTCGCCTGCTCGATGCGGCCGCCGTCTTCCAGCGTCTCGATCTGCCAGCGGATTTCGTAGTCGATCGCCTGCTGCAGGAAGCGGAAGGAGTTGAGGTTCTTGATTTCGCGGCGGGTGCCGAATTCGGTCTGCCCGACCGGGCGCACCGAGACGTTGGCG
>ERZ781398.3228-NODE-3228-length-12901-cov-4.411646_pt1 | contig 12901 bp, 10 predicted proteins | sample MGYA00433077_ERZ781398 | MGnify/ENA primary metagenome ERZ781398 (study PRJEB29847, sample SAMN06458254) | wastewater metagenome | isolation source: Wastewater bioreactor | place: South Africa: Cape Town | study: EMG produced TPA metagenomics assembly of the... | reverse complement strand
AAACTTTATATCGCAGATTCAAGCAATAATCGAATTCAAAAGTTTACAACAGAAAATTTATTTGGTACGACTGTTGCTGGCCAATCACTCGGAGCAATTGGCTCAAGTGCGACTGATCTATATCGCCCTTACAATGTTCTTTTTGATCCAAATGGAAATCTCTACGTATCCGATTCATTAAATCATCGAGTTCAATTATTTACTAATGGCTCTCTTGTTGGAACAACTCTTGTTGGTACAGGTATGCCAAAGAGAATAACAAAAAAAGACAAACATCATTGTGCTAAGCTTATTTTTAGGTACTAGTGGTTCATCGATCAATGAATTGAATACTCCTCGTGGACTTGCACGTAATCCAACGTCAGGCGCACTTTATATCGCTGACTCCGTTAATAATCGTGTGATGAGTTATTTATCAAATGTCATTAATGTGGTTGCCGGTGGAAATGGGGCCGGTGGACTCAATACACAGTTATACTATCCTATTGGACTTGCATTTGATGCATCATCGAGCAGTCTGTATATTTCTAATTACTATTGTCATAATATCGTTCGTTGGGTGTTGAATGCAACTATTTGGACACTCGTTGCTGGTGGCCCTAATTGTGCAGCTGGTTCGACGTCAATACTATTCACTTATCCCACTGGAATTATGCTAGATCCAATGGGTAATTTATACGTAGCCGATTATAGTAATCATCGTATCCAGATGTTTGAACGTGGAATATTCAATGGAAGTACTATTCTTGGTGAAACATCAACATATGGTAGCCTATCTAATCTACTTTATAATCCATATTTCGTAGCATTTGATAGTGACTTTAATTTATATGTTGCAGATACGTCTAATCATCGCATACAAAAGTTCTTACGTTATTAAAAGTGTGATAGTTACAATAATTTAAAAATATAAGCAAATTTTTCAGTTATGTTAGAATCGATTGTAGATTAAAAAAATCGATATTTGTAATGATTAATAACAACTCGATTAATAAAACAGATAGTCTCCGCTCTACAAATCAAGCAGAAGAAATAACAACATGAAAGATCATCAGTCATACATAAGAAAAACATGATGTTTTTCTTTTCTTTATTTTTCTATAGAAATTATTTAAAAAAAAAGCAACAATTACAACCAAATGTATAGAAATCGATAATTATTTCTATATCGAATAATATTTTTCGTTTCATTTAACATATTTTCATCCCAATCTTGATCGAGTGCAAAAAGTTCGACGAACATGAGATGTTTCAAATAATCGTTCGTTGTATCTGTATCAATCATTGACAATAAAATATCTTTGAATGAATATAAACGATTATCAAGTGCAAAACATAATGAATGTAAATTCGGAAAACTTGGTATTAAAACATTTTTAATACAATCAATTGTTAAACTTTCAGTTAAAGCTAATTGTAATTTTGTAATTCGTTTCATATTCATTCGTATGGACTCATTGAATTGACATGATTGTAAATGATTTAATGGTAATGTTAACGAACTTAGATTCGTCATTTTTGTTAATAATTGTGCAACAAAACCATCAGTTATACATGTGCCATACAATTCGAAATGTTTTAAATAAACAAATGATATCGATTGATTTAATAATAAACGTGATTGTTGTTCGATTGGTGTTATATTTTCATAGAGACCCAGATAGAATGAATGTACTAACGGACATCGTATAGTATGCTGCTGTTGGCTAAGTATCGATTCATTGAGAACTAAATCAAAATGACGAATACGTGCATACGCATCGGGAATATTTGTTAATGATGATTTCGATGAATAATTTGTTAAATGTGATTTAATGAATGGTATTGTACAAAGTATATGTTTGTACGTTGTAACTTCATAGATAATACGAATATGATTTTGCGAGAAAAATTTCAATTGTTGAAATTGATTTGTTAGAAAATTTAAATCACGTTGTGGATCAATATTTAACGAAATATGTAAGTCAAATTTGTTCAAATGAATTAATTGATTTTCAAGTAAAGTTTCCCATCGATTAGTATCGATATGTTCATTATCAAACGAAGAATTCATACCGGTTGTGTAAGTATAAGTAAATGAAAATAGATTTGGACATAAATTTAATAGATTTTCTATATGTGTAAATGATATTGAACAGATATTCAATTTGAGATAATTTAAAAATACGAGTGATTTTTGTTGAGATTCGAGTGATGTAAATATCGTTGTTGTTGTTGTTGAAAGATTCTCTGAGATATGACAAATTAAACGTTTTAAATAGACCATTGAATTTAATAGAAGAAAAAAATGATTTGTATCCGAGATTTTAATATTTAATTCTTCGAGAAAGAAGATCTTTTCTGTCAGATTCGTTCTTGAAATATCGAATTGACAATTTGCTAATTGACAAACACGTAATGATTGAGATATATATTCAATTGGTATAATTAAATAATCAGTTGTATGAATAGTTAAAGTTTTTAATAGAGAAAAATAGGAAATTAATTTAGTAAACTGTTCTAAAGTTGGTTCGATGAGAATTAAATTTTGAACTTGATCTTGTCGAAGATATTTGCTTTGGTCAAGATAATAATCGATTCCATTGATTGTTTGTTTATTTGACAATTTAATTGAATAGATTTGTTGACAAAATTCAGGTAGAATTGAATGACAAATATAGAGAAATGTTCGTTGTTGAACACGTGATAAATCGAGATGAAAACGGATACCATGAAGAATGGAATTGAAACGTTGATTTAAATTATAAAACGAATAAATTAAATCATAACCGGCTATGTAATCGAAAATATCCAAAAAGATTTCATCGGGCATAGACTCGAATTTCATTGTATGAATTTAAAGACAAATCTAAATAATATTATAAATCCAGGCACATTGAATTGGAAAAAATGACTTGAGAGTGCGCGTAGTTGCTAGTAGTAGTTTAGAGGCAAAGAATGATTCAATGGCTGATCGTATGACGAATAGGAAAAGGATAAAAAAGAAGGAACTAGTGAGTGTGCAGTGTGGTGATTCTGTATTTCTCTTCTATTGGCAATGACCTATCCTATGAGTATACAAGTTAACGCTAAATAACGCAATGCTATTGTCATGGTTATGTAATACTACATTCAATAGTTTGCTATACTCCTCTTTTTTTCAGCTGTTTGAATACACATAGAAATCTTTTTTTCTCTCTTTTTTTTTTACGATTAATACGACAGATTGACTGCTAACATATAGATGCACAGTCGTCCTTGTCAAAACCACACGCGTATATGTATATATTTGCCAAGGATAGGGAAAAAAGAGAAAAAAAGAAAGATATGTATCGACAGACCGATTCCTTCTGAAGGCAAAAACCGCAAAAAAAAAAGAGAAAAAGAAAGCAATATGTTATTTATGATAAAGGCCGTAATTAACCTTGACGTTTGGCGAATAACATTTCTGCTTGTTGATCATAGAACTTCATCGAACAAGAAATAATATAATCAGATCTGATTTAGCAGAATATAAAACAAGAATTTGATCAATATCTTAGACAAAAAAAATGTTGAGACAATATCATCTAAATTAATCATATAATCGAGAACGTAACGCCCTGTGTAAACATATCAATATTGACAAATTTGCAAGGGATTGATAAAGATGAAAGTAACACTTGTGAGTTTAGGATTATTGACAGATAAATAATCAACCTGTTATTTTCAAAATAGAATTTTCTTGAATTTAAAATATGATGTGTATTTGTTTTGTTTTTATTTGATTATTCAAAATCTTCGATTACAATCGAAAAAAGTCATGACAAAAAACAAAAACAAAAACCTTAAATGCAAATGTCTTGCTTATTCAATATTGTTTTGTTGTTTTTTAACATATAAAATGTCAATGACATAAAATTTGCTTACTGAACAACAACAACAACAATAACAACAAAAAATAACACATCTAAAAGCGACCGATTAAGCTGATTGAAATTAACATTTTGTCAACAAAGGTAACAAAATCTCATTGACGGCAATTTCCTTGATTTGTTCATAATGCTTTGTTCTTTGTTGTTCGAAATGAAATTTGATCTCATCTAAATAACATTTCATTGATAAGTTCCATAAGCGATACAACGAAATGAAAACTAGTGAAATTAATTTTGTTTTCAAGTCGATTTCGATTACCTGCCAAGATGAAAAACAACAATAATATGTGTATCGGTAAAAGAAAGAGCAGGAGGGAAAGAGAGAGAGAAGGAAAGGAGAGCTCAAGGTTTTAGTTTAAAGCCACAACGATGGTGAAGGATTACGGACATCATCACCATACCGTATTAGCATTCAGATTTACTGGTCGATAATGAAGCTTGCGCACGTATATATATATATATTTCCTATTGAATAAAATAAAATACGAATATTATCATTGATTTTGCTAGATATTTGGTGGTAAGTTTCTTTTTTGTTTTTATGCATTTTCTTTTGCTATTTTATTTCCTGATTATCGAAGAGCGATGATAGTTTATTGTAAAAATTAATTTGCATGAATGATATAGATTGACAGACGGAAACTTAAAATGTATACGCAATGCTCATTTGCATAGTAATCATTCTTAAATGAAGAGAACAAAAAAGGTTGTCGTTTTCTTGTCTTAATTTTCTTTCGAAGTAATTTCAAATAGAGAAAATATCTTGTGTCGTTTGTTTTTTTTTTCGTGGTGAATATCGAGTGACATCCAATCTCAACGTATATCTATATACTCATGATAGATGAAAAACAACATAGGTGTAGATGTGTGTGCGTCTGATCGTAGAACGAATAAACGACCGAAACAATTCAACATTTGCCCAATGCTTAGCAGGGCAAGGGATTAGTGTACGTAATGAAAAAAAGGACCGAGAGACAAACGAGAATGATGCGTTGTTATTATTCTCGTCTGTGATATATTTCCTCTCTCTTCTTTTCCATTATGACACCCACACTAAGTCAATAAAATAAAGTGTAAACCAATGAGAATCGAGTTTGAAAAAAGAAAAAAAAACTCAAATGAACGGTACAAACGGAAATCATTCCGTTTTATCGATGAAGAGAAAATTAAATAAATCAGCAGAAAAAATATTCATTGTGACATATTTCTTTTTATTGAGAAAACGGAAGTGAATTGATTCGTTGTTGTTTTTTCTCACATTTCGATTTGAGTACGTTCGAAATAAGATATTGATCATGAGTTTTCAAGAACAAAAAAAAACGTTTTTGTTTTTCTTTATATGCATCAAATAAACGCATGCGCAACAAAAAGAGAAACATTAGTCGAAAAAAAAGGCACAACAAAAAAAACGAGAAAGAAACAGACGAAAAAAAAGGAAAATTCAACATACATAAAACAAAACAAAAAACCGAAAACGGAAAAGGAAAAGAAGAGAGAGAAGGAGAACTTTTGTCTTTCGAAAAAGAGAGTTGAATGTATATCACAAAATGTTTTCATTCAATTTGTTTCTGTAAAAAAACCATTTTGATTGGTTGTTAAAGTTTTTGAACTTTCATACAATTGAAAACTCGAACCATTCTGTTTGACTTTATCTTTTAGAACTTGAGTTAATGGATGAGATGTCAATGGTTCACTAAGATTGCTATTATGTGCATAAATATTCGGATTGGCATCCGTCAATGAATAGTACGATGATGACGATATAATCGTTGCATTCGGTGGTGCAGGTGATGTTGTATCATTATAAATATTCGTTGTCGGTATGGATTGTGTTAACGAAGTCATTGGAGGGAGTGTCCATGGTGTTGGAGGCATTGTTTGATAGGATGTCGATGGATTGGGATTGGGAGATGATTGAGACGATGATTTTGGACTTGATGGTGATTTCGATGGATGATCCCAGTTAGAATTTGTTGGATAAGTCGACATGAATGCCGGTGGAGGTTGATGATGTGCGTACATATCAAATGGAGGAACTATGTGAGAGAAATTTCGTAGATGATGATCCATATTTCTCTCGCGTTTACGCCATTTAGCTCGACGATTTTTAAACCCTAAAGTTAAAAAAAAAGAAAAAAAATGTGTTTTGATTTCAGTTGAATTCATCAAAAATGAAAAATAAATTTAATTGAATACTTACAAACACGAACTTTAGCTTCAGTTAGATTTGTCCCTGCTGCAATATCTTCTCGTGTAGCTAAATCAGGATAACGATTCATTGTGAACATTTGCTCTAGTTGAGTTAATTGTTGACTAGAAAAATGTGTTCGTTGTCGACGTTGTCGTCCATTTGGATTGTTACTTGTTGAATTATTACATTTCGATTTTTTATTTGCAGATTTTTTCTCATCACCATCACAAATATTATCATCATCGTCATCACTTTGTTCACTTAAATGATTGATCAAATCATTATTTGATTCATATTTAATTAAATTCGATTTCGGTTGTTGTGGTTCGAGATTTGTTAAAACCGATGATGGATTATATGTTTCATAGGTTGGTAAATGTGTAAGAAGTGTTGATGATGATGTTGGCTGATATTGTGAATGATAGAGATCAACCGATGGATGATGTTGAATATAATTTGAATTTGTTGTTGGTGATGAATAAAGTTGATGATGATGATCAGTTGTTAATTGCGTTTGTTGAATAGCTACTGCTGTTGTTGATTGTTGCTGCTGTTGTTGCTGTTGTTGAGCATCGAACTGTTCAGGACTAAAATAGGATGTCGAGGGTGTCTGATACATTCGATTAGCATTGTGAAAATAATGATGATGATGATATTGTAAATGTGATGCATTGAAATAATCAGCGTAATCTATGGGAGCATTTAAAAGAGTCGCAAGTGTTTCATTTGGATTGTCCATTGTTGTGGTTGTTGATGATCACCGGCACTAGAAAAAAAGATTTAAACGAATGTCATAACATATGTGTGCAGATTAATCCAGGATTAATTTTTGTTGATGCTAAAAGATGATGAAGAATTGATTTATTTGTATTTTATTTTATTTCATTTTTTTTTCTATTTTTTCAATCTGGTTTTTGTATCAAAATAGAAGAGAAAAGAAATAAAACTAAATCCGGTCAGATTAATACCTTTTTTCCTTTTTTCTTCTTCTTTCTATGCACTAGTCTAATACTCGTTGTCGTTCGAATCGGTGTTGATTGTAAGATTTATGTTCATTAGTTACGAAAACGATTTTGTGAGAATGTAGAAGTAGAGTTAAGAGAACGAGAGAGAGAGAGAGAAGGAGGGAGAGGAACAATATTCGTGTTAGGTTTTTTTCTATCTGTATGTATGCAGCAGAAGAAAAAGAAGAGAGCACGTGCCGAGAGAAAGAGAGAAGAGAGAAGAGCAGAGAGAGGAGGAGGGGATTAGCAAAGGTACGTTAATTGAGAAATCGAGAAATGGAGAGAGAATGAGAGAATATGAAACGTCTTTTTTTCTATTGGTTTAACATTCTGCAAACAACCAATAGAAACAATTGAGATATGCTATTTTGCTTGATTTACTTTTTAATAATCAAATAACAAACGGTATAATATCCTCATTTCAAGTATCGCAATTCTTCTATCGAATAATTCACAAGGAGAACAGATGTTTAATAGTAATAACAATAATGAAAGAAAGAAAATATGAACCGAAGACAAAATGAGGAGATGATAATAATTAATTTTTTGTTTTTCTTGTTTCGAGATATTTCACACATAGATTTGAATTAGATCGAAAATGTTGAAATGATAGTTAACGCCCTGATTTGTCTCTTATTCTATTTGTTTGCTTTCTTTGTTGTCCACAGTTTAATGTGAAATAAAAATTTTAAGAGAGGAAGAAGAAGAAGAAGAAGGAAAAAAACGAATAAGAAGAAAAAATAAATTGATCGATGATGAGAAAAAGAGGAGATTAACTCGTTTTTTTTCTTCATCGTCATCGTCATTGTCGTCGTCTTCTCCTTTTCCTTTCCTATGGTATGATGAAAAGGTGTAACATGATGAGACGAAATATACGAAAAGAAAATGATTTGTTGACTAAGAGCGGAGATGCATTTCTATTTGAGCTATATCGAAGAATCTAATGATTAGAAAATGAGATAGATTTCAAGTTCAAATGAATCGTCTATTTGTATGATTAGAATTAATTGACAATGAAAATAACGTCTTAAGATCAAATAGAACTTTTCGTGACTTTATATACTCACATCATTTTTCAATCATAATCTCTTCTATTTTGAATCGCCAGTCTTTCGTTTGTTCGATTAGAATTTGACTGAAGATCTGCTGAATATATCTCATGCACAAGAGTAAAAATAAAACTGTTCTTCTTTTTCTTCTTCTTCTTTTGTCTCTGTTGCTCTTTATTATAAATGTGTGTTTATTTTGTCCTACATCTTTTTTTTTCATAGAACAATCAATTGACAGTCGAACGTGAGAAGACGACACGAAATAAACACGAAACAAAAGAGAAAGAAAATAATGTGTGTCATTTTTAAGAGAAAAACGAAAAAAGAGAGAGAGAGAGAGAGAGAGGGGAAGAATACACCTCAACGATAGTGATGGTAGCCGTAACAAGACAAACTTAGCATATAATTACATTGTTTCGTTCGACAGACACAGGCAAGCAGAAGAACGAACGAACGACGATCTAAATGTCAATTTGTGTAAAGAGACAAATACGAGAGCATGACCCAATTCGAAATGATAAAGAAGAAACAAATCGATTCTTGTGTTCGAGCACGTCTCGTCCACAAAACACAGAAAAATAAAAAAAAAGAAATGACGTTGTTTTTTTTCGTACAAATCAACTAAACGAAAAACAAACTCGAACGAAATCAAATCTAACCTAACCTTAATTTGTTCGAAAGAAACTAAGAATTATTTGTATAATCATCAGATTTTTCTATTACATAAGAATATATTGTAATCCAGCTTGGTATTCATTAACATGCATATCTAGATCTCTGTTCAAAGGAATATCTTATGATTTACATTTAAAATATGATAAATTGAATTTCAGTGAATTCGAATAACATTCATAGACATAGTTCTGTTATTTTTGACTGTAATGAATAATTTATTTAGAATTCTTACGGATAGTTTTCAATCTTTTTTTAAAATCTACAAATTTATTCATGCGTTCACAATCTACTTTGATAAAGTAAGTTTTCTTTTTGTTTTTATACAAAATTTCAAATCAAGGTCTACTGTCTGGTATCGATTTGTAATAATAATAAAAAAAGAAAATAAATGTTTGATCATACAAATGTAATTTTCATTCGTTTTGTTTTTCTTTCTGTCTGTTAAATTTTTTTTTTCATTTGAAATAAAAGACAAAGTCGAATTGAAAGATATTTTCTTTTTTTTTTATTAACACGAATAACTTCTTCGGTAAGTCAAATCAGTCAATATGAGATCTTTTCATGTCTACGGATACTAAACGAAATAGGAAAGAAAACCTTGATATTTAATATCAAAGTAAAAAAAAAGAAGAAAGAATCTGTTGATTAAAAAACATCATCCTTGTTTTTGTTTGGTCAATTAATCATTTTTTTTATTTGTTTCATCTATATTTAATAGTTAATATGTCGAAAAAAATATGTTTAATTTATAGCATACTATGAAATTGATGATGTCTTCATGATAAAAGAGAAAGGAAAAGAAAAAAAGTAGATGATGTTCAATGATTTTGACCATTTCCGTTTTTTTTTCTCTCTTTGAAAGTTACAATACAAATATAGAGATTTCTATATATATATCTAGAATCATAATCAGATTGATTATCCAGAAATCGACTTGGTTTTGTGCCGTTGCCTCTCAAGTCTACAAATAGGTTCAACAGACATGATCCAAATAAGTTGGATACGTTTGTTTCCGATTTTAATTCTTTCATCAATTGAATCCTGTCGAATAGTTGATATTTCACAAGTTAATTATTTGACTGATGTTATTTTTACTGGTCGAATGCTTTCAATTCATCAATGGTCAATTGGTCAACCGTATTCAGCATTTGTTTGGGTTTTTCGTATCTTTCGTGGAGAAGATCTTTTATCGAGACATTATCAAATTGATCGATTACAATATCCATTTTATATTATCGTAGAAAATCTCGATATTTGCGAAGAAACATCTCCAATGAAACTTTCCGATTTTAAAATTTTTGGTATTCGAATTAATAATGCACGATTTTATTCAAGTTTCACTCCATTAACCGAGACAGTTGCCAATCTTGAAGCAATTCAAGGTAAAAAGAAAAGATCGTTTATGTTTTAATTGATTTCAACTAGATTTGTGTTTTTTTTTGGTTTTCCATTTTTACTAATGACAATGATTAATGGAAATTTGATCTTCATTTAGTCTTTTCACACGTTCAGTAAATGCCATTGTTAGTAAAAAAAATTATTGTTCTGTCAGTTTTGATTTTCCTCTATAAAAAAAAAGTAGAGATTGATGAGAGATAATTCGCGATGAAATTAACAATGACGCAATCTTAGTTCGTCCCTCAAATTCAAATAAATAAGTGTACTTTAGTATCCGTTTTTTTTTCCTTCGTCTTCTTCCTCTTGCAAAGCACATAATCGAAATACAATCCTAACCAAGAAAAAGAAAGAAACACAGAATAGAGGAAAATAATCCAATCTTCTTCTTTTTTCCGGTTACACTTGTCATCGTTTACATCGAACTAATGATGAACAGTGTCTACGTAATCTGATCGCTATCTCAATTTTTTTCTTCTGGTCTACAACAACGATTGAGATACTCGGAGGAGAAGAAGAAAAAAAAGTTTCGTAGCCTCTGGACAAAAGAACATTGTTGATAGACAGAATAAAAAAAATAATTATATCGAGAATTTTAATTTAATTGGAAAGCAAATCGTAAGAGAGTTCTTTTTTTTTGTTGTTGCTTTCTTTCTTTCTTTTTTCATGGAATAATTAAACATTGTCGAACAAGGAAGACAGAAAAAACTAAATGTGTGAATAGTGTTTTGTCTCGAAATCTCTCAACATATTTACATATATTAAGTTTTTCTTTGCTTTTAATGTATGTGTATGTCTCTCTCACTTATTCGATTTTGTTAAATGAATAAGACAATGGATGTTTAGATATTTCTATTGTCTTTTTCTCTTGATGTTTTTTTAAATTAGTCGAGACTGTCTTAATCTCGATGGTCCGTATCGATTCTCCTATTCCCCCAACTCAACATTCTCGTCGTTATTCATTAAAATTGTGATTGAATTAAGAAGCCGAGATGCTCAACGACGAACGACATATTTCCGGAGTTTCTGTATATACATGATGTCGTTCAATCAAGAGAAAGACGTCAACTACAATTGAAGATCATTTATTTTGAGACACATTATCATTCTTCTTCTTCTTCGTCGTCGTCTTCTCTTTCTTCAAGTCGATGACATGTCAAACCGTTCGTCATCATCAATGTTTGTCGTTCAAAGAACAGAAGGAAAATCGAAGATGATTTCTCTCAATAAAACCACAAATAAAAAAAAGAGAAGCAAAAAAAGAAGAAGAAGGAAGAGATTGATTCGATTCTGTTTTTATCAATCTTTTTTTCTTCCTTCTTCTCTTCTTCGTCTTCGTCTTTTACTTATGTATTTATATAAAATATAGATTTTCTCTTTTTCCTTCTTAGTAGGAAAAAAAATCGGCTGAAAGGATAGAGAAACTAATGACATTAAAGAGTTCCGCAGAGTGAACGAGCGAGCGTGCAAGCACGAACGATCACTTTTGCAGACAAAGAAGGAGGAGAGAGAGAGAACACGATTTTTGTTGTCCACATAACTTTATATATATATGTAAGAAGTATTTCAAAGAGGAACAAAAAAAAGCGACGTCGTCTGATCCAACTCGTTATGCTTGTTATTCTTATTAGTGCTAATGAGCACAGTTACCAATAAATCTTACGTGGTTGCTGTTGATCAGCATAATCACGATAAGAGTCGAAGATTATTGCGTATTATACTTCTGTTTCTTGGTATTATCATATTATTAGCTGCAATATTTCTTGCAATTGTCGTTTATAGAACAGTAAAAACAGGTGCCACATTCTCTTCTCATCTCTTTAAATTCTTAAACTTGATGATTCTTTTTTATTATTTATATATATACGTATATTTTTTTGTAATTGTTAGGTATTCAAAGAAAAAGTTCGACAACAAATAATAATCTTACGGATCTGATATCTAATCAATCACTAGTTGATTTTCAATCTGAACGAAGTAAGAAAAGAAGAAGAATAAAAACATAATACATTGAGTTCTAATTCTTGTAGCATGTTTATACGGACGTGTTGCTTGTGAATTTGGTGCAACATGCACTGATCAAAATCAATGTTTATGCGTATTCAATTGTAATGAAGCTACAGATTTCAATTCATGTCAATACAATGAAGAACAATGTAATTCATATTATCAACAAATTTCATCTGACATAAAAGGTACGATGAAAAAAAAATCACGCTAACCTAAAAATGACGTGTATTTAGTTGAGTCAGCATGTTCCTCGATAACATGTTCCCATGGGTCACACTGTCGAATAGACAACAATGGTTTAGCTCAATGCTATTGTCCGGATGATTGCAATGAATACGGCGAAAGAATCTCATCGGATCGACCTGTTTGCGGTACTGATAATCAAACTTATGAAAATCTTTGTGAATTAAAAAGAAAAGCTTGTCAAATACAAGAGAATCTCACTGTTGCTTATACTGGTGAATGTCGTATGTATCGTTTTTTTCTTGTTGATTCCTTTTGAAAATATTTATTCATCTAGAACAATGTCCTTATTTAAATTGTTCGAAAATTGATCCTTCGATTTGTAATCCATCGATCGAATGTTTATCTGAATCTAATCTATTGTGTGCAAGTAATCTTGAAGAATATTCAAATGAATGTCAGATGATTAAATATGCATGTCAATTAAATATACGTTAAACA
>ERZ781398.3206-NODE-3206-length-12968-cov-5.728103_pt1 | contig 12968 bp, 9 predicted proteins | sample MGYA00433077_ERZ781398 | MGnify/ENA primary metagenome ERZ781398 (study PRJEB29847, sample SAMN06458254) | wastewater metagenome | isolation source: Wastewater bioreactor | place: South Africa: Cape Town | study: EMG produced TPA metagenomics assembly of the... | reverse complement strand
ACAAATTTATCATTTATTTCGAAAATCTGTAAATCGTTTCACTTCAATCTAATCCAGCGAACTGATTGACTCTTTTTTTTCTATTCATTCGAGAGAAAATAGTCCGTTTAATATTGAATATACGTACAAATAAACGACGAATGCCGTGAACGTATCGGACGGCCTCGTGGCGAATTCGTCTCCCTCTCTAATCACACTCTCTCTTATCCAATAAATAGTAAATAGCGATATACAAAAAAAACCCAGGGCGAACATGCCTCACAAGATCTTATCGGATCCTAACAAAATCCGACGAAATCCTTGGTACAGGAATCCAATCGGAAGTTGTGGGACATCGGAAAATGTTGGAATACTCCAGATCCGATAGGAACTACAACTAATCCAATATTTTCCCGACACCTATAACTTCCGATTGGATTCCTGTACCAAGGATTCTGACAAAAACAATCGAATTCCCATCGGATACAATAAAATCCGACAATTTTCCATGGTGAATCCGACGGGATCCGACACTCGGATTTTTTGTCCTGGGTAAATAATAAGTTGAAATTTAATGAATAATATTTTATCATTTAGCTTTGTGATTCAATTATCCACAATGGATGCAAAATTAACCCGAACGAAGCCGTTATTATACCCATGAATCAACGAAAAAAGACGTTCACTGAATTTATCACGATTATGAATAACGTAAGTGCGCGACCTTTTATTGAAAATAAGAAAATAAATCTACTGCTTTTATTTAGACCGAATTATGTGGATCAATCGTCGAGTGATTCAGAACCAAGTGGTTTTTAAATCATCGATTTTTCTATAATAAAAATGACTTTTATTCGTGAGGAAAAGATCTGTAAGAAAATTCGATCAATAAAGAAAAAACATTCTCAACAAAGCAGATGTAACAGATATTTGATTCATTTTTTCTGTTGAATGATGATATTGAGGGTCGGCATTCGGTAGAAGATAGTAACAGTGCATATGAGAGTGGTAGATACTTCATTTGATTGATTCGATTGCAAAAATTGATCTATCGACTGAATTAGATGGGTTAATTCTCGATTAATTTATCAGAGATCAATGAAAATCTTAGTTTACGTTTGTAGAGTTATTTGAAAATGAATCATTTCGAATGAACTGTTTTGTTGAATAATATGAAAAGACAAAGATTTTCGAGTGGTTTCTACTCAATTAGTTGATAATGGAAGCGAGCGAGAACGCTACGCACAGACACAAAAACAAATACAAAAAAAAAAAGAAAAAAAAAAGACGATAAATGGAGGAATGCTAAAAGCACGATGCCGAAGAAGTTTGTTGTTATTTTTTTTTCTCTAAATATATATATAATATAATATAAATGATATCTTTTAATCATTCTCATTGGTAGTTGCATTTTTGGGTAGATTTTTGCAATGAATTTGATCTTTTGTATGTTTTTCATAATCTTGAACAGTTGAAAACGATGTTTGACAAGTTAAACATCGATATAACAATTGTTCGATTTTAAATATATAAGTTGACAATTGATTTAAATCATCAGAATTATTTATTGTCATTGGTAATGTCGATGACGAAATTTGCCAACACAGAAGAGCATGACATCGACATGATTCATACAATGGCCCTACAATCGAAATTCATCGTTTATCTGTGAAGAGAAGAAGAAGAAGAACTTACAAACAAGATTGCATCGTTTACATGCAAAACCAACATCAATTGTTTGATAATCGATGTTTTGATGTCCATTATCAGTTAATTGTTGAATGTGAAGATTATCTTGTGTATATTGAACAGATGTTAAATGAACATCGGATTTATTCAACGAAATGATTTTATTCAAAGCTTCAGTTGGTAAATGTAACATAAACAATGGTGTCCCGTGAATATTTGGATCCATGAGACCATAATTATATGGATCAATACCAGTGATGGGCATGAGTTGCATTAGATTGAGATAGGACATGATTTGATTTTGTTGATCTTGAGTTGATGTTGGCGAATGTTCGATATCTAATTGACTGTTCTTTTTAAATGAATGTTCATCTTTGTTAGTTGAATTGTTGTTTGACTGTTGTTTGGAGAGAATACTTCGAATGTTATCAATGTGTTTAGAAGTGAAGAGATGATCTCGTTGTGGATTTTGAATCGAATATTTGAATTGACATAAATGACAGAAATCATTCGTTGGTTGATATTCTTGTGGAAGATCGGATTTGAAGAAGTTCGCATTTTTCTTTTCTTTGGCTCGAGCATTTTGAAACCAAACTTGAACGACTCGTTTCTGTAGATCGATTTCTTTGCCTAATAATTCGCATTCAGGCATCGTTGGAGTTCGATATTCAAGGAAAATAGCTTTCATCAATTTAATTTGTAATGGACTCATTTGAGTACGAAATCGACGTTGAGAATTGAATCCATTCGATGATTGTTGAGAATCTGTGGGCGACAAATGTCCGTTGTTCGTCGTCAGAGGAGGAGGAAGATGAGGAGGATGAGTTGGAAACGACGACGAAGAAGAAAACGATTTTTGTTTGTTAAAAATGCACAATTGTGAATCGTCATTGGAGTGACAAGTCGAATCATTCGATTGTTCATTCTCGAATTTGTTCTCGTCGAAAGAATTCGTTGATGTTTTCGAAAGATCTAATGGAAGTTCGTCGGTCGATTGTTGACTCGATGGGAAAACATCGAAATCAATGAATTGAAGTTGATCTTTGTTCGTATAGATGTCCGAATGTTTGCTGAGAAGATGTTGTTCAATTGTTGTTTTAGATTTAAATGAAAACGAACAATGAAGACATTTCTTATTGAGATATTCGTTCGTTGACGAATTGTGATCGAATTTAATGTTTCCTTTTCGTTCTCTTGCACGTGTATTTTGAAACCAAACTTGAACGACTCGTTTCTTTAATTTGACTTGTGACGAAATGTCTTCGAGCATTTTTCTCGATGGATTCGATTCTTGTGAATATTTCAACATAAGATAATCTTGTTGTTCGGGTAGAATCGTTGTTCGATTTCGTTTGTGTGTATTTGATAAATTGAATTTCTTATTTTCATCATTGGAATCTAAACTTTGTTCGTCATCATCCGACGATTGATTCTCGGAATCCGATGCGAATGACGATGAAAACGGTTGATGATTCGAATTGATTTTGTTGTCGTTCGATGGAACATTACGAATTTCTTTGTCTCGAAGATCTTTGAAAGGTTGTTGAATCAATTGCGATTGAAAATGAGCCATTGCAGCAGCAGTTGCAGCAGCAGCAGCTGGATGATAAGCTGCCAATGGAAAGAATGCAGCTGCATTGAGAATCGCTTGCATATGAAGATTTTGATGTTCAATAAATAAATGTTTGGAAGAGAATTGTTGATCACATTGATCACAATAATTGTCTTTCTTTTCATTGACATGAGATGGAACAACAAATGTCGACGGAGATTTCAATGAATCCACCGATGACAAACAATCACGTTTCTTATTTGACGACGATGAAGAAGATTTCTTGTGATGATTTGTTGTTGATGTTGTTGATGATGAACATTGTTTAGCATGTTTCATTAATTCAGCGAAACGAGTAAATAATTTGTGACAATTTTTACATGAATATCCATCGTCTTTGTCTTGTTTGATGATGAATTGTGTTGGTTCGTTGTTGTTGTTGTTGTTGTTGTTTGTTGAATTATCTGTTTGATTGTTTTCATAGGATTTTCTCGCTTTTTGTCTTGCATTTTGAAACCAAACAACGATAACACGTGAATTGAGTTTTAATTTGTCGGAGAGAATCTCGAGATCATCGTCTTTGGGATAGGGATTAGCTTCGAAAGCGTCTTGAAGAAGTTTAAGTTGTTGATCGCTGAATCTTGTTCGATTGGCTCGTCTTGATGAATTCGTTGAATTGCCGAGAGATGATGCAGATGTTTGTTTTTTGTGATTTTCATCATCGGACAGAAGATCTTGTTCGTCTGTTGATGTTAAATCATTATCGGACTCATCGGATTGATTCAATTGATATTTCTTGACGATGGTTCCTGTTTTTTGATATTCATCGAAATCGAATTTATTGAAATTCGACGGAGGATTAGAGAAATTGTAGGGTGAATCTTTGTTTCGTTGTCGTTCTTTGAAAAGTGTATTTCTAAACCAATGTTTGATAACTTTCGTTGACAATTGTGTTTTCTGTGACATGACAAAGATTTGTTCGTCGGTTGGCGAATTGTTAATATTGAAATGAGCTCGTAGAATTTGTAATTGTTGATCAGTAATTCTTGTTCGTTGTCGTTTATTATTATTATTGGAAAGATCAAACGAATGAACGAGAGGATAATTCAATGCTGACGAATAAATATCTTCGAATGGATTCGTCGAACGAGATTTCTTCGTTTCAGTCGAGACGATCGACGATGATGATGATTGTCGTTTCAATTTATTATTTTCATTGGTTGACGATGAATGAAGTTTTTGCAAGAGAAAGATCCAATGTTGAATAGCACGTGATGAAAGAACAATTGAATGAATATCTTCGTAATGAACTTTTAATGTTGATAAACTTGAAAACGATTTCAAACAAAGATCACAAAGAATTTCATTTGAAGTTGAATTCGATGAATTTAAATTCTCAAGATAATGAAGAACAACATCTTCACCGATGGAAAACAAACGTTCACGAGATTTCGATAAGAAATTCTGTTGATTCGTTTTCTCTTTGTCTTTCTCTCGACTTGAATCGAATTCGTTGGCGAGATGAATTTCTTGAAAATGTTTTTGAAGATTTTCCATCGATTGAAAATATTGATTACATCCTTTCTTCCAACATAACAATCCAACTGATTTATTATCTTCATTTAAATTGTCTTCTTCACTTTCATTAGTGTTGTTGTTGTGACCTTTAACATACAATTCAAAGATTTTCAATAAAATGAAAAAGATTCGTTTTACTTGGTTGTTGAAGATGACTGAAAAGTAGTTGAAGATCTTTGAAATGTGTGTTTGGACACGAATGACATCGATATTCATCTTGATAATTGGCATTGTCGGACATGATTATCATCGATGATATTCCTTTGCAAAACAACGAACACAAATAGAAAATAAATAAATAACAAAATTTTCAAATGAGTTTCATTGTCGACGAACGAAATTAACGAAAAACAAAACAAAAGATGGCGCTCAACATATCAAATTCGAATCGATTATACAACCAAAGTCGTTTGTCGTCGACAACGAGACAAAATCTTCGTCAAGTCGAAGATTTTCAAAAAGTAAAAAACGGAAAGAGAAAAAGAAGAAGAAGAAAAAGAATTGAGAAGGGAAACAAGTCAATAAGTTTGTCTAATGAAGGCGAATGAATGTGGTCGCTTTCATCGTCGTCTTTTTCTCGTTTTTTTTTTTCTTCTTTTCATTCATTAAGAAAGAGAACGCAAAGGGGGTAATCTCGGGTATTTTGCGTTGTCTGTGAGGCCACCACCATCACCACTTCGAACAGAATAAAATGTTGATGACATCGAACCCTTATCGACGACGACGACGACCAATAACATATAAATGAAATTAGTAATTGTTCGCTCACTTCGTTTTTTTTTCTTCTTTTTTTTTTTTCATTCTTCGTCTGTTCGTTCACCATTGGATAGAGATCATCAACCTAATTTATTTTCTCCTCCTCATTCATTCATTCATTCTCTCTTCTTGTTCTTCTTCTTCTTCTCTTCGTCTCAACCATCATCTCAGATGACCTCTCTCAAGCTTTTTCTTCGTCTTTTTTTCTTCCTTCGTTTCTTTTTTTCTGTTCTCTTTCTGTTTGTTAATTAAAGGTAAAAATATTCGAAATCTTATTCGAATTCATTGATTTAAATCAATCACATTTACTTTTCTTCTTACCTGAATCTTCGATTAACGCTAAACATTTTTGCAACGAATCGTTTTTACAATTGTGAACTGACGTTAAATGTTCTTTCAACGATTCCTAAATCAAAAACACAAATGGTCAACTCAAACTGATTCCAAAAAAAAAAACAAAAGACAAACGAACTGTTGTCGTGAAATCTTTGAGCGAACAAAGTGGACATTGAATAGAATCATTCGATGGACTTGAGTTCGACAATTTCATTTCTAAAAAAAAAAGAAAAAAAAAAGAAAAGTGTTTGCATATTACAAAAAATATCTTCGACAAGCCAAAATCAGACGCAGAAGACGAAGAGAAAAAAAAGGAAAGATGCGTTGTCTTCGAATCTCGTTTAGTAGTATCGAGAGAAGACGAAGAAACCGTTGATTGCCAATTACCCATAATGAGCGGCAGCTCGACGACGACGACGATTAGGCAGAATAAGAGAGAAACAGAGAATGAGAGATTGTTACATAAATTATTTCTTCTTCTTCTTCTTCTTCTTCGTTTTTTTTTCTTCTCTTTCTCTCGATTTCTCGACGGCTGTCGCCTCATTCCTAATGGATTTCGTTCCTCTTTTTTTTTCTTCTTGTTCTTCTTTCTTAACATATAAACTACCATCGACATTCTCAATGCGAATATCGCTTTCGATACCAACCACAATTCTATACTAATCAACCGAACGTTAACACACAGAGCGAGAGAGAGAGAAAGTGCCGACAAAAAAACGAAGAAGAAATATTCACTGTACAATAACGACAACAATAACAACAACCATTTCTACACTTTTATCATTTTTCATATAAATCAATCGCGAAATTTTAATCGTTGTCGAAAAAAGTGAATCAAACCTTGCTGTGATTGAGAAGATGTTTGATCGAATTGTTGAGAAGACGATGAAGGAGGTGGTGGTGAAGATAAATCTTTCGTATTATTAATATGTTTATCAGATTGCATATGTATTGCTAAATTTCCTTTGGTTGTCGTTGAATAAAGACATAAATCACATCGATACGGTTTAAATCCACATGGATATTGTTCACCACGAGCTAAACGAGGATGAATACTATTTGTTAAACAATAACTACAATTTGAATCAGTTTCAATTGATTTTGAAGGATTTCCATCGTTATTTGTTATCAGTTGATGTTTTTCTTTCATATGAATTTCTAATGTTTCTTGATACTTATAATGCCAATTACCTATTAATACAACAACGATTTACGAAAATCAACTTTTTCTCTTTCTCGTAGAATTACATTTTGGACATTTCAATGTTTTCGATGAGTTTCGTGAATGAACAATCGATGGAGAGAAATTCGATTCGGAAACCAACATCATCTAACAACAATATTTTACAAAAATATTCGAAAACAAAACAAAAAGTTTTTACTTCATTAGAAATCGAATTTATTGTTGTTGAAGAAGAAGACGAAGAAGAAGATAAATCAGTCGCCATGAGATCATCGATTTACTTTTGTTGTTGCCGTTCGAACATTGAAAATGATTTCGTTTTTTGTTCTTTTTCTTTGAAAATAAATAAACGAACGAACGAAGAAAGCAAATCGAATTGTTCGTGTTTTGTTGTATCTTAAAAAAATGAAAGAGAGAGAGAGAGAGACAGAGAAAGTGAATGAATGAATGAATAGTTGTATTGTCGATTGATGATTACAATAATGTTCTTCTTTTTTTTTTTGTTGCTTTGATTATTCTTAGTCGAATCCAGAGCGAGAACGAGCAACCGAACGAGCGAAAAGATAAAAAAAAAGGGGGAACGAGTGGCACAACAAAAGAATGACGGAGCGACGCGCACTTGCAAATCCAATACCGACTGCTCACGCAGCCGAGTGCGCTAACGAGCGAGAGACGACAGCAACAGCGAGAATGATTATTGCATTGAGCTAGGCCACGCAACCATGCTGCTCAAATCAAATCACAGAACAGAGAGAAACAGAGAGAGAGAGAGAGAGAAAGAGACTTGTTGTTGTCTAATTGCTAGTTGCTGCTTCTACTACTACTACTACGAGTGCCTTTTTCTTTTGCTTCTTCTTTTTCTTCTTCTTCTTCTTTTTTTTTTCTTGTGTTGGAGTTGAAGAACTGAAAGAGTAATTTAATGAATAAGGACGATGAATGTGATTAGAAAAAAAGAGAGTTCCGTTTGTCGACGACAACGATGACGACGATGACGACGACTAGTTGCCCCTCGACGCCATTCGATTCGATTCGATTCGGGACTAAGAACAAAAATGATTAAAAAATAAAGAAAAAGTCTATTCGATATGAACAAGTGACTCGAATGTTTTGTATCTTGAACTTCTATCAACCAAACGAACTCAACTCTCATTTAGATCAATGCTGTTCAGACTTATTCTATCGACATATCAATGCAAACAACAAGAACAACCAAACGAGACAAAGACAGAGAGACAGCTTTGTCTCTATCTCTGATTACCTAATCAACTCAATCGAGTCAACACTAAAGAAAAGAACGCAAAAATTTGGTTACTCGACGTTGTGTATGTCCGATAGTCATTATGACTCTTTCTCTGCTCTCTTCTCGTTGAAACACACAGATGATGATGGTGAAGAACAGAAAAAAAAACGAGAGAGAGAGAGAGAGAAGATCATTGACAATTTCTAATCGTCGGTCGTCTACATACATATCGATGTGTGTGTGTGTGTGTGTGCATATTCATTCTTACTTCGAGTTTTATTCAATCATCAAGCGTCGCTCCATTTATTTCAAAACTTTTTTTCTTTTCTTTTCTTCTTTCTTTCTCATTGATTTCGACTAGAATATTGTTGGTCATTTCATTTCATTTCAATATTCATTCATTCATTCATTCATTCATTCGTTCATTCAACTAACTCAATCTCAAAATCAGACTCACACTAACACAAACAAACAAAAAGAAAATGCATCTCTTCTCTTCTCTTCATATCCTATTGTCGAACTACAAATCGATGCAATCCGATTCAATTATTCGTCTTCTCATTGAAGACAACAACATATTTTACTAAAGATTTTCAAGGAAAAAAAAAGAAGAAAGTTACTGTTGTAATGGGTGATTGATTCATTCCCAATCTATATTAGTTAGACATCTTAGAATGGAAAGAGAGAGAAAGAGAAGAAAAAGGCACGGGCACCACCTAATATAATTTGCAATACATTGATTACGATGACGACGATGACGAAGAGAATCGAGAAAGAGAGAGAGAGAGAAAAATTGTTTGTCAACATCGAGCGAGACAGCAACTCATTTACTCGATTGCGGCACCGACAACATCACAGAATAAGAACGAGACAAAACCTTCCTTATGACAACTTACATTTTCTTTTTCTCGTTTTTTATTCTTGACATCAAATCAATTTAGTTCATTTAATCATCTTTTTCGTTTCAACAAGATGTCGCCTATGTTTTTTTTTTCTTATTGATTTGAAAATAGAAAAAAAAGAAAAGGTTTTTATTTTTGTTGTTGTTAATGTTGAACAATCCAATTTGAATCATCTTGTGGATGTAATTTGCCAAAGATCAACAAAATAATATCAATAATCCACCAAAGTCCGAGTCCACCTAATGTAATCATTTTGCCCACAGCAATTCCAATGTGACCAAGTGAAAATCGATCGACAGCAAATAAACCCAAAAAAATTGAATATAAAAGTGTCGAAAGAAAATAATGTGACGAATATTTAATACAAGGAATATTTTCTATGAGAAATGTTCGATTTCCTTGACATTCAATTCCATCGAAAACTCGACATTCAATTGATGTATGTTCAACTTCATCGTACTTTTCACCACCAAATCGTCGACCATTTCTTTTCTATTTGACAGAACAAGACAATCAAATTGAGAAAAATGAAAAAACAAAATTGTTACTTGACATGAACGAGTTTCGTTTTCTGGAATATCTTGAATCGATTCACATTGATAATAATCTGATGGAAGAAATTGACATTGAACAAGTGGAGAATACGGATTTCGATTGAATTTAACAGATGATTTGTGATTTAAAACAAGAATTTGATCTCGATAAATGAGTGAACATGTGTTGACAATTAAACATACGAATATCATTAACAACAACATTTCTTCTCCTTTTCATTGCATTGACACTCAACTGACAGACTCATTTCTTCTTACTTCTTTTCTTTTTTTTCATTTGGAAAACATTTTCACCAATGAAAATATTCTTTGCAGATGTCATTCGAAATTGATGAAGCCCAAACATATCTTCTCATATTTTTATTCAATCGATTCTCTAATCGATCGTTCACAACAAATGTCAATCTATGCAACTAACTATTTTACTTAATCAAATTATTGTCAAGTATCATTTTCATTCATTCAACTCATTTATCGTCAATCAACACAACAACAACAACAACAACAACATCAGATTTTGTTCTTCTTGGATTCATTTGGATTTGATGATGAATGAACATCGGAGCAACCGTTTGATCAGTCACCATGTCCAAACGATGAAAAACATAAAAATGTGAAAAACATGAAAGTGAAAAGAGACAAATGTTATCTAATGAATGAGAATATGTCGTGTCTCAATGATATATAGATAAGACACTTGTCTCTCTCTCTCTCTCTTTCTCTTGTCTAATAACTATATAAATAAACATAGCTTTTCACGAGAAAAGATATTCCACATAAATCTAATCTTGAAATGATCTTCACCGTCATTCTTCGCATAGAGAGAGAGATAAATGTCAAATAAAAATGTGTTTTCCTTGAAGTTATTTGAAATAAATATTTATATAATGTGATTATCGATTAACATTTCATTTGTCGAGTCAAATCAATAATTGTTTAAGGTCATTTCTATTCAATTTCAAATGAAGATAAATATTGTTTAGACAACTAGTTTTACTTGACAGTTTTCAAAAAAAAACGAGATTAATTCGTTTATTGTCGAGATAAACACAAAACTAAAGATGAAAATAAGTTGTTTATCTGACAATTTGTTGATGAAAACATTTAGTTTTAGTCCGAGTGTCAGAAAACATTAACCAATTTGCAAAAAAGATTTTCTTGATCGAAAAGATAGAGACCAAGGAGAGAGAGAGAGAGAGAGAGAGAGAGAGAGAAGAAAATCGAGATAGAATATCTCCATTCGTTATTTAGAATGTCACGGAACAAAAATATTTCCATTCCTATTCTTTTCTTCTCATCGATCAATCCCAAATAACGACTAACGATCGGCAATTCTCGTATTCTTCTTTTCTCCTTTCTTCTGCTTGTTTTTTAGTCTCAAGTAGTCAACAAAGACTCTTCGATGATTTCTAATTAACAGGTACAATAAAACAAACAAAACGACTTTCATTTTTTTGATGATTTCGTCGTTGTTTTAATCGAGATGTAAAATGTTGTTTGGTTTGACACTAATATCTGTCGAGTTGCTCTTAGAGAGAATCTATCTGTATGGCATCTATCCATTTGTCTGTCAGGCACCCTGCAGATGTTGTTTTTTGTTGTTGTTCTTCTTCTCGTTATCATCACCCACCGTGTCCTTTTCCTTCTTCATCAATCGATGCTTTTTCCTCTTCTCTCCAAAGACACACATTTCTTCATTATCAACTATTTATTCGATTTACCAAACTTTTGTAAGAATTATCATCTTTTTTTTTTCTCTTTCATTTTCAAGTGACACAAAAACGATAAGGAAATGGAAAAGAAGAAGAAGAAGAGGCCTTACATTTAATGGTAGGAGAAGTACTAAAGAAACAACATCAACAACAACAACAAATAGACCAAGAAGAAGAAGAAGAAGAAGAAGAAGAAAGAGAAGAACAACGATCAAAACGAATGAATTTCATTTGGTTGATTCGACTAGATTTCTGTCATCCGAAAATATTCAATTAGACTGTCATTTTTCTTTACTTATCAAAGAGAGAAATATCATTCAACATCGTTATTTATTTGCTTTTCTACACTTTTGCACAACGAGAAAGACAAAGAGAAAGAAGAGAAAGAAGAGAAACACCTTTTTGCTTTGACTTGTTTTTCTTTTGTAAAAAAAAATGTTTTGAAGTAAAGAATTCTTTTTGATAAATTCCCAATTAAACTAATCAATGTGTTGGTATGCATCAACAAACACTTGACACTTCGTGTTTTTATTTTAGATTTCAATGGAAAATCTAATTTGTGAACAAACTTCAAGTAAAACTGAGAAAATGCGAGAGAATTTATTTACAAATCGAAGAAAATCTCGTCGATCAACGGTAGTTTCAGTTCCTTCACGAGATAAATCAGTTGAACATTCAACAAATCTCTCGTTGAGTGAACATTCGATTCGTGTAATAAACGAGAATAATTCGTTTCCAATCGATCAACCGAATGTTCCGATGCAAACAATTCCAAATCGAACAACAATTCGATTAAGTCTTCCGATTCGATCGAACAATGTTGTCAATGATCTGTCGACAATGAATATTTCTTCGAATGAATTTACTTTACCAACGAATCCTCCGATTCGTGTCAGTATCGAACCACAAACAAATCAACCAACGAATTCAATTCATGATGATGACATTTGTCCAAATCCAACGACTCATTCGAATAATTCAACAACAACATCGAATCAAGACAAAATCAATGTCGATCCTTCATTCAAAGGAACATCGACGATTGTCAATTATTTCATGGATCTTTTGAAACCAAGTGATAATAAATTAGCAATGAAATTATATGGAAGTCGCAAAGGTCTTTTGAAAGAACGAATGAGACAACAACGAGCTGGTCATTGTATTATTCATCCTTGTTCGAACTTTCGTTTCTATTGGGATTTAATTATGTTGAGTCTATTGATAACGAATGTCATTGTTCTTCCAGTGGCCATCGCATTCTTCAGTGAAGAAATTAATTCTGCACGATGGATTATATTTAATGTGATTTCAGACGCTTTTTTTCTTTTCGATATTGTTGTGAATTTTCGAACGGGTGTTTTGAGAAATGATTTCGTCGATGAAATCATTTTAGAACCACATTTAATCGCGAGAAATTATTTGAAAAGTTGGTTTATTGTTGATCTGCTGAGTTCATTGCCAATAGATTATTTATTTTTATTCTTCGA
>ERZ781398.3197-NODE-3197-length-12987-cov-4.005181_pt1 | contig 12987 bp, 13 predicted proteins | sample MGYA00433077_ERZ781398 | MGnify/ENA primary metagenome ERZ781398 (study PRJEB29847, sample SAMN06458254) | wastewater metagenome | isolation source: Wastewater bioreactor | place: South Africa: Cape Town | study: EMG produced TPA metagenomics assembly of the... | reverse complement strand
CAATAATTAAACGATCACATCTACGATTATGACGTAGTTCAACTTCATTTTTGTCATTCAATCTTCCTAATCGCATATCGTTCGATAGTATATGTATTTTTCTTCGTTCAAATAGATACAGTTATGCTTCATTGATCTGTATTCGTAGAAAAACGAAAATTGTAATCGTTAACCTTTTTAGAATTGCAAACGACGATTGTTGATAGAGGTCACTATGTTATGTCAGTGATTTCGTTGTCGATCTATGAAAGGTGACAATCGAAATCCAATGTAAATACATCGATATTTATTTTTTCCGTTTGAATAAAATAAAAGAATGTCGTCGACGGTAGCTGTTGTTCCGAATATTGCCGAAGCTAGTTTGAGATCGATTGTTGAACAAACAAGTCTCAAATGGATTTTTGTTGGAGGAAAAGGTGGAGTTGGAAAGACAACATGCAGGTTCATTTTTGTTTTTCGTATATTTTTCTTTTTTGTTGGATTTGTTGTGTTTTTTTTAGTTCGAGTTTAGCTTCTCTTCTGTCGAAAGTTCGAGAAACAGTTTTAATCTTAAGTACGGATCCCGCACATAATATTTCTGATGCATTTAATCAGAAATTCACAAAAAAACCAACGAAAGTCAATGGATATGATAATTTATTTGCTATGGTTCGATTCAAGATTTGTTTTTATTTTGATTTGATTTGTTTGGAATGAATTAGGAAATTGATCCATCAGGTGGAATTAGTGAATTACCTGACGATAATGAAGAAAGTGGTAGGACAAACAAACATCGACGTTTTAACGAAAATTGTATTTTGTTTCGTTCGAAAAAGAATTGTGGACAGCTGGTCGTTCAATGTTTCAAGAAATGCTTTCGTCATTTCCTGGTATCGATGAAGCTGTTAGTTTCTCTGAAGTTATGAAGTAAAAACAAAACAACAGTTTGATTGATTGATTTTGTTTGTTTGCTTGATTAGATTGGTGAAGAATATGAACTTTAGTGTTGTTGTGTTTGACACAGCTCCAACAGGTCATACACTTCGTTTACTTTCATTTCCATCGGCGATTGAAAAAGGTTTGGATAAAATCTTGAGACTTAAAAATCAAGTTGGACCAATGTTAACACAAGTAAATCGAATTGAAACAAAGATTTGTTTTACATATCGAAAGAGTTGAAATGTAGATTTCGTCGATGTTCGGAATGGATAATATGATTGCAGATCTTATGTCAAGTAAATTAGAAGAAACTTTAGCAATTATTAGACAAGTCATGGAACAATTTCAAGATCCAGTTTGTTCATTCGAAAGATATCTTTTCGTTTGATTTTGTTTTTGTTTGAATAGAATTTGACAACATTTGTTTGTGTTTGTATTCCTGAATTTTTGTCTTTATATGAAACCGAACGATTAGTTCAAGAATTAGCCAAATGTCATATTGATACTCATGCGATTATTGTTAATCAAGTTTTATTTCCAATTCCAGGTGAAAATCCTAATGGATGTCGAAGATGTGCAGCACGAATGAATCTTCAACACAAATATATCGAACAGGTTTTTCTTCTTTTTCTTTTTCTATTTCATTGCAAAACGAAATGATTTGGTTTTTGTTTCGAATGTAGATTGATGATCTTTATGAAGATTTCAATGTTGTTAAATTACCATTGCTCGACGATGAAGTTCGAGGTGCGGCAAATATCAACTCATTTTCGCAACATCTTTTAAAACAATTTAAACCATAAATTCGATTTTAAACAAGACAGACGATCAAACTTCGTTGGTTTTTCCGTTATTTTACTTTAAAGACAAATAAACAACCAAAAAAACACAAAGAAATATACAATCTCTTTGTTTTCTATGACCATAGAATTGTTTTAGAACTCAAATCGACATATATCCAGATTTTTATTGTGTTCTTTTGATCGAATTCTTTATTTTACATGTTATCACTGTTTTGTGTGTACGATTCATCGTTAATTTGAATCGAATGCTTTTTATTATTATTATTATTAAGTAAAAGTGACATTACGAAGATGATGATCAAGACAAAACTTAAGCATTTGCTGAACTTGTACAATTGATTGTCGATTGAAAATACCTCCCTTGACAATCAATGCAATTCTCGCAATATCACTTGCAGATAAAGTACAAAAACTGATTTGAGGTTGATCTGCAATTGGTTGTAAATAACAATTGGAATGAGAATTAAAACCCCAATCATAAATTTGCGAACATGATGGTGGTTCAGACATCGTACGAAGATTATTCAACATAGTTTTTTCAAGACACATATGAACACCGTTATTCCATTCGATATTTTTGAATTTATTTCGTTGACTTAAAAATTGTGGACAATATTTTTCAGCAAAACCTTGAACATATCCGTCTTTTCCACATGGAATTAATTTTTCCAAAACATTATAAAATTCACAATTGTCTTCACTGATACTTGCTTCAAGATCAGGTGATTGACACCAAACAATACTTGAATAACAGAAGATAACGAGGAAAGAATATTGAAAAAATGACATTGTCATCACAATTGATCGCCTTTTTTAACTTTGATTTATACCTGTGACCTTCAATGAAATCTAAGACTATAATCTGTTTTCGATAATGATTTGCAAAAAAAAACAAAAACTGTTCGATCATTATGACAGGTGTCGATTTTTGTTTCATGATAAGCTTCAAATAAATATTGAAAAACAGTAAATCTACTCTTGTCTCAGAAAAACAAGGATTAAAATTTAGGGCAAATTTATTATTATTAAAATCTATCTTTGGGATAAAACCAAGCTTTGTTAACCCACATGCCTAGGTCAAATTAGCACGGTCATAAACAGTCGTGATTTACTGTAAATGATCGGATATAAGTGTATTCGATCAGTTTTGTATCGTCACGGCGACCGTATTGATCGCCCTAGGATAGATTTTATCCAAATCGCACAAAACTATCGCCTGAACCATGGTTATTTTCTCGAAAACAAGTTCAAGTAATATATATTAGAGATTTAAATAGTAACGAATATCTTACCAATTCTGCACTGATTCCATCATACGTTATCAAAGACACAGTAATTATCTCTATTTCTGTTTTTTTCTCAATTCATTTACTTCGCTCATCACATAGTCATCTGCTACCCAGGTCAAATTAGCACTGCCGTAACACGGTGCATGTCATACATGTCATTTACGATAAAATATACGACTGTAAACTGTGTAAAATGGTCGTATACGATATCGTTTTGTATTGTCACGGCGACCGTATTGATCCCCCTGAGTTATCTCATCGAAATCATGTGCCATGTTTTCATGGAAGAAACTGGAGATGCGATAGAATTCAACATTACTTTACATTATCTCGAAATTTTATTTAAAGAAAGCACATATTTGAGTACGTATCAGCGGCTATATGATTATTTTTCTATTCTTCATGTGAAGTTAGGCGCCAAATATCGATTGACTATCCGTTGTGCGTATAATTCTGCCACAATTAAATCACTATTAATTAAATTTTATGGGAATTTTTGTCGTTTTAGAGGTGATAGATTATCTTTCCTTTCAAATGCCGATAACAGAACTTCGACAAACACGAGTATTTAATACAAGAGACAAGCATTAACTCTGTCATCGTTGTTTTTTTGCATTATTTTTCATTCATGTACATATACCTATCACTTGAGTAAATACAATAAAAATGTTTCGTATATACGTCTTGGAAAAGAACTTATGAGCTATTAAGAAGGTTAAAAAATCATCAATAAACACTCTCAAGATATGTTTATGTCTCAGTAAAGATAAAGTGAGAATAAATGTGTACTAAGGATAAATTTATTATTAAAATCTATCTTTGGGATAAAACCAACATTTGTTAACCCACATAGGTTTGTTTTGAACGTCTTCAACTAGAAATTTTAATTGTGCAAAAATGTGATCAATCGAATGAGTTAAATGAATTGTTTTATCGAATAAATGTGAATAATTCTGTTCGATCGACGTTGATTTCTGTTGAATTTCATTCCATTGTTGTTCATTGACAAAGAAATATTCTCTTAATTGTTCAATTGTTGATGGAACTTTGAAATAAATAATAAACGGAATTAAATTCGAATATTTCAATGAATCGAGTCCTTCGGGTAAAAGATTGAGAATACAAATGCGATTCAATTGATGACAACAAGTTTCAATAGCTGATTTCGATGTTCCATAAAGATTCTTTTCGTATTCGCCATGTTCAACGAATAAATTGTTTTGAATATCTTTTTCAAATTGTTGTCGTGTAATGAAATGATAATCTCGTCCATCAATTTCATCGGATTTCTTCAATCGAGTTGTATGAGGAACAGCAACATCGATTAATGAAGATAAATCTGATGAATTCATTAAACGTTGTCGTAATTCATGTCGACCAATATGTGGTGCACCGATTAATACAATGGGACGTTTGTGTTTTTCATTCGGAATCAACCATTCAACTGGCTCGTAAATACCAAAACTAAAATCATCAAACTAGAACAACAACAACAACGAAGAGAAAATTGAATCAAACCTGAGTGTTGTTAAGATCTTTTGTCGAGTTGAATGTTGAGAAATTGATTTATTTTTCTTGGGTTTTTTCGAATTGAAATTAGTTTCTTCGTCTAATAAACATTTGACGATTTTCAAACGTTTCTCTTGAAATTGTTTCGAAGGAATTAATCCTGGTAATTGTTGTTTGCGTTGATTTTGTTCGTTTTCCATAATAAAAGCTTGCCACCATGATGAATCATCACGATTGACAATCTCCAAAATGGAATTCTTCTCGAAAGCTAAAGCTAATTCTCGACATGGAATATAAATATCATCCGATGGATCGTAATTAAACAACGATCGAACAAACATCGATGAACATTGATCTTCATCGTCTTCATCGGATGTTCGAACAAACGCTTGATTTCGAATTCCATGTTGTTGATCGGACGTTGTTTGTTGAGGCAAAAGAAGAAAAGTGAGAGTTCCATGAAGTGAATCAATCAATTGAACGATTTCATCGAGTGTTCGATATTGAGATTGAAGTGAAATATTATTAATTTCTAATAATTGATCACCAACTGCGAAGAGATCTTGAGCAAGACTTCCATGAATAATTCGAGCAATTGATATTCGATAATCATTTTCACATAAACGACTGATTGTTGCACCCAATGGTTCACCTTCACGTTTCTCGAGACGAACGATTTTCAAACGAGAAACATTGTATGAAGATAATTTCGATGCATAATTGCAATTCTCTTTTTCTTCATCGATAATTGTCGATGAACCTGATTTCGATTTGACATAACTTTCGTCATTTTCTTCGTTTTCGTCTTCTTTCATTGTCGATTTTCGATGTTGTTCAACAATCGAATCGTACGAAGAAATCAACGATTGAATTTCTAATTTGTGAAAGATCTCGATGAGTTGTTTCAAATCATCGGATTGAACATTTGAATTTTGAAGATGAATTTCATTGATAAAATTGTGTAAATGTTCTTGATTAATTTGATTATTTGAATAACTGTTAAACATTAATGCATAAAGTTCAAGAGTTCGATGAAAATGATTCGAATCAACGATTGAATTTAATAGAGTATAGTCCAACAACAGAGGGGATACGCTTGAAGAATCCTTTTCATACTTTGTTTTATCAACTTCGTTGCCCGAGAACGACAAAGGTGAACTCAACGGGACAACGGACATTTTTATTTTTACCTCGTTTTTTTTTCTCTTCTTCTCTCTTTCTTTCTCTCTTTCAATACAAAATGAACATATACACACGCAAACTAAAGTAAAAGAAAAGAAAAAGAACACAAATATCCAAAAGAAAAGAAAAAAAAAGCAAAATGTTCTCGTGAACACACACACATACACACGTGCAACTCGATCTTCTTATCACTTCTTCTTCTCCTGTATATTTATTATTGATGCAATGATTTGAAAAGCACGAACTAACGGATCAATAGACATACACACACACATACAACATTCATTCGTATACAATTCACAATATCGACAGACGAGACGAGTAATTACCCAAGGCTTAACGGAAAGAAAAATAACGACAGAAAAGAAAAAGAAAAGAGATGAATTGCAAGACAACAGCAACGACAATAATGATCTACGTCGTTGATCAGATAAATCATTAGTGTCGAGCCAACTGTGCGCATTTGGGAAAGAGACAAAATGGTTGTTCTCTTCGATAGATCTTTTTTCTCTCTCATGTCAAAATAACAACATCAAAATAGATTTGCCTTTTCATCAACGAACATTTACAATCAAATACGGAAATTCATGTCAATCGACATTTTCTTATCTTCAAATCAAATCAAATCATTTATTTTATTTATTAATTTCACTTTTCTTTTCTTTTTTTTGTTCTCGATCTGAAGGATTCCTTTGATTAGTCTCTCGAGTAATAAAAACCTCTCGTTCCACATCTGTTTACCATTTCCATTAATTCCTAAATACATCCAATCAATCGCTTACAGATCTTTATTTTCATTATTCAATGCCCAATTCCTACAACTAACTATACACTCGCATTCTATTCGTTGCTTTTAAAAGCAAAATAAAAACGTGATTACTGTTGTTGTTGTTGTTGGTTTTTTTTTCTTTTCTACTTACATATTTATGATGACGAGTAAAAATAAATGTGTTCGATGTGAGAAAGATAGAAGTGCTGTTCGATGTGAAGGTTGTTTGAATTTGTTTTGTTTTAATCATTTAAATGAACATCGACAGGAATTGAGTCAACATTTGGAAGAAATCGAACTCAATCGAGATATTTTCAAACAAAATCTAATCGAACAAACAACTGATGTCAATCGAAATGCATTTTTGCAAGAAATCAATCAATGGGAACAACAATCCATTGAAATTATTCAACAAACAGCTAAACAATGTCGACAATTGCTTCAACAACATATCAATCAACATTTGTCTCACATTGAAAAACGTCTAACGAATTTGACTGAGAAAATTAAAGAAGCTCGTTTTGAAAATGAATTCAATGAAATTGATCTTCGTCAATGGACAGACAAACTCAATCAATTGACACAACAATTCAATCAACCATCGATCATTTCAATTCATCGAACATCTCAACCATTCATAGACAAAATATCGGTGAAAATATCAACTCCAATTCATATCGATGAGAATACTCGATGGAACCAAAATGGAGTCACAATTGCTGGTTGTGGACAACAAGGTTTTCAATTAAATCAATTAGCTGATCCTCATGGAATTTGTGTGGATGAGCAAAATCAATGTATTTATATAGCTGATTGTTCAAATCATCGAATTGTTCGATGGAGATTTGGACAAGATCAGGGTGAAATCGTTGCTGGAGGTCAAGGACAAGGTCAACAGTTAAATCAACTCAATGGACCCAAAGATGTTTTTCTTGATAAACAAACTGATTCAATTCTGATTACTGATCGTGGAAATCAACGTGTTGTTCGATGGCCTTGTTCCAATGGAACACAAGGACAAATCATTATTTCAAATATTTGTTGTTGGGGAATAACAATGAATCAACATGGACATATCGTTATTTCAGATTCTGACAATAATCGAGTTATCAAATGGATGAAAACAAATCAAAATCGAACAATCGTAGCTGGTGGAAATGGACGAGGAAATCAATTGAATCAACTTTGTTGTCCAACTTATATTTGTATTGATGATGAAGATTCATTATTTGTATCGGATTCCGAAAATCATCGAGTTATGAAATGGACAAAAGATGCAAACGAAGGAATAATTGTTGCTGGAGGACACTCAGATGGACCGAATTCGAATCAATTAGATGATGCCGAAGGAATATTTGTTGATCACCAGTCGAATGTCTATGTTGCTGATTCTCGAAATCATCGAGTGATGCGATGGAATCAAAATTTTGGACAAGGAACTCTCATTATCGGAGGACATGGCACAGGAACCGAGTCTGATCAATTTAGGAATCTTCGAGGTTTAACTATCGACCAACAAGCAAATATTTATGTCGTTGATAAAAATAATCATCGAGTTCAAAGATTTGATAGTTTTATGTAAAAAAAACACAAAGAGAAATAAATTTAAGAAAGAATACAATAGTTCGTTTTTCGTTGAAAGATTTTTCTTGGATGACATGAGATCTTTCGAGGTGAATTTTGTAGATGAATTGTTGAGGATGTTGAGGGTGTGGGTTTATCATTGGAAAACTTTTCGAACAAATTTATTGGCTCAGAAGAAATCTGATAATACTATAACTCAAAGAGATGTTTGTACGAAGCTTATCCAAGATGGCCTTCTTAAAGATATTTATCCACAGTTGTCATTCGCTGTAGAAAAGTTTCATGTTGCTTTTCTACTTTTTTTGTCTTCTTTTAACTGAATATTATTTGTTTGTTCTATATTTTCGAGACAATGAAATATATAGCTTTTATTGAATTTAATCAAATACTTTAAATTTAAAGATTGTAGTTGGAGTTCTGCATAATAATTAGATTTCTTTCTTGAAGCATAGCCACTGTCCTCCCAAAAATTCATTTCGCCCTCTCAGAACAAAAAACCTAGATAAAACACTGTGCTCCATTCCAGAGTTTCTATTTCTTTTATGTATGAATTTAAAACTCACTATATGTATATAAAATAATAAATAAAAAGAAAATAAGGAAAAGAATTCTCCAGCTGTTAAGAACGAGAAAAACGAAAAGAAACTCTAGATAAGCGTGTTTTCCCAATGAGTTATTTGCCACGTTGGAATTTAGATTTTAAATTTCTTTTCGTAGATAAAAACATTGTGGCGAAGTCAATAATAAGAGGCGCTTGATCACCAGCCAACAATGTCTCGGAATCAGCCCAGGGCGAATATGCCTCACAAGATCTTATAGGATCGCAGTAAATCCGACGAATTTCGACTATCGGATCCGGTCAGATCCTACTCTCAGATTCTTCGCCCTGGGAGGCCAATTCAGTCCTAAACCTTCGATGATGAAATGTCTCGCGAACTGTTGACAATTGAGAATAGAATTCCAATCTTTCTGATTATTGTTGTTTTCAACCAAATAATCGAATACATTGTTAGCCTAATGTCAATCAAGAAAGACGCAACAATATCGTGAGAAACGAGAGAAATTAATGTCTATTTACCAATACTGAAATTAACGTCTGTCGCATACCGATCGATACACATGAATTTGCAATTTGTCCAAAGATAGCAGATGACTGTGTGATGAACGAAGTAAATCAATTGAGAAAAATAAAACAGAAATAGAAATAATTACCCAATATTTGATAACATAAGATGGAATCAATGCCGGATCGGTTAGATATTTGCTATTATTTAAATGTTGAGTAGCAATTATTTCAATTTGTTGTTTTGAAGAAATCCATTGTTGGATTGAAAGTGTAGTTCCATTTCGATGAAGTCCATCATTGTTTCCGGAAATAATATTCACGATCAGACCAGATAGATTGAGATCATCTGACGTGCCAAAAATGTCTATTATGATAGAGATGTCTCGAATATTCGAATTATTCGATTTTTCTCGTATGAGATAGACATATCCAACTTTTTCAATATTTGTTCTCATATTGTTCAATGGACTTTCCGATCTAGGTAATAATTCTTCGATGCCTTTGAAACCCATAACGAAAGAATATTTTCTTGGTACTCCTGTAGTTTAGTCACACTCGCCCTAACTCTGACTGAGCATATGCTGCGTGTAGAAATATGTATAAGTTGACCTACACATGGTCATCTGGCCAATAGAATTGTAAAATTTGCCATAACCTCTTTTGCCAATCAGAAAGGAGCGATATTTTCGATAGAGGACTATAAATGACGATCATACAGTGCGCCGTAATGATGATCAGTGTACTTCATATCAAGACAAAATGCTACAAAGTCTGATCAGAGATACATTCCAATATTTACTGGAATTGAGTTGAAAAAACTTTCGAACAACGCATCGTTTCAAATATTAATTGTTTGGGAATAACAATGAATCAACATGGACATATCTTTGTTTCGGATTCTGACAATAATCTAGTTATCAAATGGACAAAAGATGCAAGTGACGGAATAATTGTTGCTGGAGGACATTCAGATGGAGAGAATTCAAATCAATTAGATGATGCCGAAGGAATATTTGTTGATCGTCAATCGAATGTTTATGTTGCTGATTCTCGAAATCATCGAGTTCAAAGATTTGATAGTTTTATGTAAAAAAAGAGAAAACAAATTTAAGAAAGAATACAACAGTTCATTTTTCGTTGGAAGATTTTTCTTGGATGACATGAGATCTTTCGAGGTGAATTTTGTAGATGAATTGTTTGTTTGTTTGATGATGAACGAAGATCAGATCTCGGAGGAACAAGCGGTGGCTGTGGACGTTTTGGTTGATCGAAACGTTTGGGTAGAAGTGGCGGAGGAAGAAGAGATGGAGGTGCATCATAACCATCGAAACGTCGTGGAGGAATCGGTGGAGCGTTACATTTAGTTGATGTCAATGACTTTCGAATTGGTGGTGAAGGAGGAGGAGGAGGAGGAGCTGAACCAACTGGAATTTCTATGAAACGAAACGGGATATCTTCAATATCAACAAATTGTGCATCATTACCCATCGTAATTCACTTGTAAATATGAGACAAAAAATAACAACAAAAATTTCTTTTTCTTTCTTTTTTATAATAACAGATCAATTTTGAATGCATATCAACTGATAACATTTCATCACGTCGATCTTTTTTTTTCTTCTCTCTCTCTCTTTACTTTCTCTTTGACCGAAGACCTCCGCATTATTTTATGTACATATGTATATACTTACTCATTTTCTCTCTCTCTCTTCTTTTTTCCTACGCATTAATCAGATGGTCTCTGTTCACATTCCTTTTTTTCGTTTTCTTCTTCTCGTTATTAATTGATATTTACACTCCACTTCGCTTTTTTTTTTATTTCGATTCATAGACACAATTGTTTTCGAAATCAGAAATATAAAATCGATTTGTTTGTTGATGAAAAATCATACTGGGACTTGTGATCATTCGATCGATTTCTCCTAAACATTCGATTAACTTCATTTCGGATTGAAAAGAACATTTGAAGATATTTTTGTTGGATAAGATGTAAATAAATCCTTGTTTATCAATTGTCATCGTTGAAATCGGCGGATCTTGTCCGACAAGAAATGAAATATCAATTGAATTCAGTGTTTTGTCTTTGACTGACAATGAAAACATTTCTTTCGAATCATAAATCAAGATTCGATTGGATTCAGGATGAAAATGTAAATACGAACAAGATTTTATTGGAATTTCAATGAATTTCTCGATGATTGGTTTTGGATTTGTTAAATCTAAAGAATAAAGTTGTTGACCATCGAGTAAACTAAATAGATAAAATCCTTGTGTAGATGTTGGCGTTATTGACCATGGTTGAATGCCGACTTTTGGTTTGTTATTTTCAATGAAAAGTTCGAAATCATAACAGAAGATACTTCTCGATGGTCCATCAACAAATGGATGTTCGTTTTCAAAGTTAATTTTTAAAAAAGTGAAAACACCTTCATTTAAAACGATTAATTCTTTTGAATTCGAATTAAAGAACATCGTAGTTGGATTATCCAATCGATAGAATCTCCAAGCTTCTCTTCGCCAATTTCTTCGATCGGCAATTGATTCTTCATCATCACCTGTCGATGGTTCACTATCTTCATATGGATCTTCTACTCGATCTTCATCCGATTCACCTTGTGAATATTCATCGTCATCGTCATCATCTTTTTCTTCTTCATTCGGTTTGAATTTTTTTCTGTTATGTTGTCGAACAAGTTTAACACGACAATTGTTGTTTAAATCCAGAAGACTTAATCGATAATTTGTTAACATGTAAATGAAATTGTTTTCCTCATCGAATTGTAATGATGATGGTTCTCGATATGTTTTCGCTACGATTTCACAATGAAGAGTATTTGATGCCATGAATATTTTACTATAAAAACTAAAACTGAATGGATCTACCGGCTTTTTATTCTTTGTTATTTCACAACAAAGATAAATTATGGTGCAATTTATGATATCTTCACAAGATAACGTTCATCGAGAATCGTTTCGCTTAACTGTCGACTGGGAATGACTTTTTTTTATTGCTTTCATTGACTCATACGTTTCTTTCTATGTAGAAAAATGCAATTCACATCCATGAGCATTTAACACCACATTCGGATTCTCCATATTTGCTTTCGTTTGATCGAACTTCAAGGAAAACTATTCATTTTCAGAAATATCCAATTTCTAGGTTAAGATACTTTATTTGAAACTTTGATAATTTAAGAATAGATTTGGATTCTCCACGGTTCCAATTATTTCAGACTCGACCAAATACCATTAAATCGAACTATGTACAAGTATAAGAATATGACGAATTTGTATATAAGTCAACAGTTTACAACAAAGGAAAATATTCATGAAAATTCTCTGGCCGAACAAACGATTGGTAAACATCAAGATTTTTCACCGTTTGAAAGTTGAAAAGATTTGGTTGAACTGTGAAATTGTTTGTTATCTTCATGAGTGAGACATTTTCAACACGAAGATCTAACAAACGAGGTAGATGAGCATTTTTCTTCAAAAGAAGCTCTTTGACATAGTTCGTATGGCTACAATGTAAGTCCAGAGTTGTCAGATGAGCAAATTGAAGTAATATTGATGAATCTTGTTTTTCTTCCAATGAATAAAGGTTTGATATGGATAAATATTCGACAAAAGGAAAACTCTTGTTAAATGTCGAACTTTAGCGAAAATTCCACCTTGAAAACTAACGATCAAATCAAAATATTCGAAATCATATGGAACCGAATACATATGACATCGGCCGCCTTCTCTATTTAACTCATTATAAACATGTGCTGTGACTTGTTGTTGATATTATTTGTCAATGAAACTACGTTATTTAAATCTTTCTTGTGTTTTTTTTGTTTTATTGTTTTTCAAAAGAAAACAAAA
>ERZ781398.3196-NODE-3196-length-12991-cov-4.442022_pt1 | contig 12991 bp, 10 predicted proteins | sample MGYA00433077_ERZ781398 | MGnify/ENA primary metagenome ERZ781398 (study PRJEB29847, sample SAMN06458254) | wastewater metagenome | isolation source: Wastewater bioreactor | place: South Africa: Cape Town | study: EMG produced TPA metagenomics assembly of the... | reverse complement strand
GTCGACAATATCAAGAACATAAACAAATACTTATTGCACCTATTATTTTAATTCTGCTTGCATTACCACGTTTAGTTTTAGTCTATATACGAACATGTATGCAATCAGAAAATGATGCATGGCTATATCTTTGTGGATATTTTGTATCATTTATTCCACCTATGTTAACATTTGTGATTTTTATTTTACCATCGAAGATTTATAAAAAAAGAACTTCGTAAAACTATTCGTGGATATCGAAATGCTGTTCGACGACGTTTAAATCATAACTAAGAATCGAACATTTTTGTACAGGATGATTATCACCCTAAAAAAATTTTCCAGTTGTTTGCTCGACCACCAGAGACATCTATCAAGTGGATGATTTTCGTTTTAATGAAACTAATTAAGTAAAACAACTAAGCATAAGAAGAAAATAATTTGGGTAAATTTTGAAAAATACTCCTAAAGAATGAAATGAGGAATTCAACTACGGTATCGACCAATGGAAATTCAATGGAAAGAGACCGATAAACAACAGACATGATTCTTTTTGCAAATTTGTCTCTTTTATTTTATACAGAAAATATCAAAAAAAAAGAGCCAAGATTTATCGAGACGAAATACGTGAATAAATTTCTTTTCTAGATCTTTAACATTTGAAATGGGTCCAAAAAAAGAGGCCTCGGCTTCAGCAAAAAAGAGTACTTCAGCTGCAGCTAAAAAACCAGCCCCAGCTGCAACTAAACCAACTACAACAACAACAGCCGCCACCAAAGTTGTTACAAAAGAACGTAAAGAAAAGGTTCAATCAAAAGCTCTCAAAGCTAAACAACGAGCCGTTCGGTAGAAAATTCTCAAACAAAAAACCAAATTTTCCTCTTATTCTTTCGTTTTTTTCTTTCTCTTTCAGTGGAAATCAATTGACACGTAACCGAAAAGTTCGAACAACACCAACATTTCGTCGTCCATTTACACTTCGTTTACAACGTCAACCGAAATATCCACGACGATCCGTACCAAAACGAAATCGTCTCGATCACTTTGCCATCATCAAACATCCGTTAACAACCGAATCGGCAATGAAAAAGATCGAAGACAACAACACATTGGTCTTCATTGTCAATATTCGTGCTAACAAACCATTGATCAAACAAGCGGTCAAGAAAATGTACGATGTCGACGCCGAAAAAGTCAACACTTTGATTCGACCTGATGGAGAAAAGAAAGCTTATGTCAGACTCAAGGCTGATCACGATGCACTTGATGTTGCTAACCGAATTGGTATCATTTAAATCATCTTCGTTATCAGATCCAATCGAAACAAGAAATTTGGAGAAGAATTTTAACGCTGGTTTTTTTTCTTCTTGTTTTTGTTTGTGCTCAATTTTAATCGAAACAACTAAAGAAAAATAAAATCCATTGAGCATTGCAAAGCAGTTTTGGTTTGTTTGTTTATTTCATTTTTGTTAAGTTGAAAGAATTTCATCGAGAGAAGAGTCTAGGAAAGTGTAGCCGTAGACTATTGACTGAGCGGATCTGAACGATCATTACAACCATCGACATAACTGTAACTTCCAGTTCTAGGTGATGAATTATTTACATCTCCTTGCTTTCCACTAGAAGCTCCATTTGATTTCATTTCAGTTCATGAAGATGTTGGTGCTGTTGTGGTTCTTGTTGGATGAGTGAATATGTAAGCTAAAAGAGCAGCTAAGCCCAGAAGAAATAGTAAAAGTCCGAGAATGGATGCAAGACAACAACAATTTGAACATCAAGAACAAATTTGTTTTTTTTTGTACCATCTTCGTTTATTACGGTTGTTCAAGGACAGAAACTAAAATTAACATCGATATTGGATGAAATCTCTCTCAAATCAATCCGATTTCATTATACTTCATCAAATAAAACTGCAAAGATTTCTTTTCCATTGAAAAGGTTTAACTACATCTCCCTCATTATCAGCTGAGACAAGGAAAAAAACAATGTTTCTGTTTTATGAAGTTGTATAGGTTAAGATGCGTCCTCTGTCGTTTGTTTTTGTCGATTGGTTAAATCTACTAATAAATACGATTCTTAATTCAGTTTTATTTGTAGATTATTCAATAAATCAACTGGCGTCGTCTAGTCTTAGTATAAAATCTGTCGGTCGGACAGCCTGGCAAGCTTGGGAATCTGTTGCTATTCTTCCATGTCTTACCAAAGATCGATTGATGGTTCATGAATTGCATCAACAAGCTTGTCGCGTAAAGATTTTTTTTCTCATAATTTCTTTCCAATTTTACTCAGAAAATACTCTAAAATCCTTCAGAATTCGCAGAGTACTTATATCGATCCAACGACTAAATACCAAGTTCTCACTCGTTATGCTCATTTAAAACGCGGCAAATGTTGTGGCAACCAATGTCGTCATGTATGCTTTGCAAAACATTCGAATGTTTTGTTCGATTTTGTTGTTCTACTTTTCTCTAGTGTCCATATGGTCACATGAATGTCGAAATCAATCCCAATCGAACCCGAAAAATCTTCAACACATCTTATTATGAATAAGAACGCAAATATTTGCTGTCGCAATTATTGGTCAAAGCGACTGTGTAATCAATTTCGATGCACTCAAAGATCGAAAAGAGAAAAAAAAACGAACGCGGAGTTTAAACTGTTATTTTATTTATATATATCGAATCTCGATTAGGTTATGGAAAAAATGCAATAATAAAAGTCATAGGAAAAATCAATGAACCTTTTTCTTGGCCATATGGATGCAAAACTAAAATGAAAATCCATTTATCTATTCAATGTTTAAAGAAATTGCGAACAAACTTCATCGAAAAGAATATATCCTCCATGATTTGTGTCAATACTGTCGAATTCTCGTCGTAATTGTGCATCACTAACGTTCGACTGTCCGATAAGTCCATGTCCCTTTTTAAATTCACTGAAACTAATTCGTTTGTCTTTGTTCGTATCCAATTGTGTGAATAGACTACTCAATTCGTTATAATAATATAATAGCTGAAGTAAAAGACGAAATTCTTTATATTCAATGAAACCACTCTAAAAAAAAACATTCGACAATGAGAAACATCAATTGATAGTTAGTCTTACGGAATTTGTATCCGCAGCTTTGAAAGCACGAAGCATTGCTTGACGATTCGTACCGAATTCGGGATGCCAATAAATAATCGCTCGATCAACTTCAGCTAATGATAAAATTTTATTACCATTATCAAATTGACGAAATAACTAAAAACTTCTTCTAGTTAACGACCGGAATTTTTCAAATTAAATTTTACTTTTCGACATTCATCGTCACTTAAATTTCTCGCCATTTCTTTCGTTTTTGTAATACTAATCGCACAGCGCACAAGAGAATCTGCTTCTATGCTTGAGAAATATGTCAATAAGAATGATATTCTATTTAACTTACTCTTTTTTTTCTGTTGGCAGAAAAAATACGAGAGAATTTGTATTTCTTTTGATGGAATAAAATAAATAGAAAAGAAAATGGAGTAAATGTAACGTTGGATTTGATTTCAGTGTTTAGCCCATGATGGGAAATTCTTCGTTCTTTTTTCCCTTATTTGATTCATTGAAAAACATATTATGACAGGAAATGTAATTGTACAATACAAAATAGTCTCCGTGTTTTTTTTTCGATTTTATCTAAATAAGAAAGCGAAAGCAAAGTACGGAAAGGAGGGTACAAGGTGAAATAAATCACATTTTTATTTGTGTACTAACATACACGCACACCTATCGAATTGAGTCGTGTAAGACAAATGTCTATTAGTTCAGTATCTTCTCAACGAAAACATGCAATATATAAATTATTCGGTCTGTTAGCATCGTCAATTGCTACATTGGCATGGCTAGCAACCCTTGCAACGTTGTTTGGACTATGGGCAGCAGATGATTTCCGTCGATATGAGCATGATGATGGGGAAGTTGCGTATATATCGAATGTTGGTGCTGAATATAAAGTAGAATTTATTGTTGGTACAGCTGTAACAGGAACATTTTTTATTTTGACATTAATTTTGACGAAACTTTGCTTTGATGCTGAAGATCGACGTCGATTTCGTAGAGGTGTATCGATAACATCGATTGTATTCGGGGTTATAGCGGGTATTTCACTTCTTCTTCTCGCAATTTTCGATTCAAATAATTATGCAGGAGTTCATTACACATTTACTGGCCTATTTGCTGTTTGTACAATTATTTCAGCTATTTTTACAGTTTGTTATCGATTTTCACGAAAACAAGTCAATTTAGTTGTGTATCTTCAAGTTCTATTCATTGGACTTGTTATTCCTTTAGGAATTGTTTTTGTTGTTATGAGTGTTATTAAACGATCAGATGACCGATCACAATTAAAATCCGTTGCTGCAGCTGTTGAATGGTCTGTGGCGATTTTATTTATTTTTTATCTATCTTTCTTTATATTGGATTTTTTATTAAATAGTTAACTATATCAATTCTATTAAAATGTACTGAAAAAAAAAGATAATATGCATGGTTGATTTGTTACACTGTGAGGCTTTTAAGGACGTACTGCTATCGGTAATATGAATCATGTTGAGTCAAGATAATTTGAAGGTGAAACATATAAACGTACACCGATCGCACTTTTCATTGATAGAAAAGTATGCTCAGACAATTCAAATGAAACTTTATTTTCTTTTTGAATTGTTAACTTGTCAGATTTCAATGGCAAATATCCAAAAATAGATATAAAAATATTTTCTTTTGATCTGACAAAGTAGATTATCGTTAATCTATTCGATGTGATCGACTGAAAAGTGTCGCTTTTTTTTTTATTTTGAGAGTACAAAAAAAAAAGAATTTTTATTTCTCTTCTTTTCCTTCCTTATAAAACCTTGAACAAAAGAGAAAAAAAAGTCATTAAAACAAGTTCCCATTGCCACTTGATTCTTCAACTGACAAAAGTTTAAATAAAATTTCTTTCGTTACACCAAAAAGAAAAGAAAAGAGATGTGAAGCGACCTCCCCTACTACTGATAGTCGAACTGTTGCCAAGCAATGTCTTTCAATAAGAAAAAAAAGACTATGGCCGAGTCAATTTGCATTCAGTTCGTTTTTCGTGCGAAAAAAAAACAATACAAAAGAGAAAGATTTTGTAATTGTTGTTCATTTGAATAGAATTGACGAGCATCGTTCGAGTTAGTTCAATTATTGACAATTTCCGTTATATATTTATGAATAAATCAGCTCTCCGGACGGATAACTGTCAATTAGAATGAAACGGAAGAATAACGTGAGAAAAACAAAATTTAATTTTTTTTTCTCGACACAAAAAATATGAGAAAATTTTTTTCCTTTTCTCACCTGAGCTGTTTTTCTCCTTCCATTGAATTGCCAATTATTTCTTCTATTCTTTTCCTTTCATATTTCAAGTATTTTGCTATTCATTGACGTATTATATTAATGATGACAACGACAAACGCTCCTAAAGGTATTTAAGAGGAAGAAACATACGTATTTCTTCGTATTCTTTTGCTTCAAAATAATATATTTCAGCTCAAAAACACAACATGAGTAAGATCTATTTTATTTCGATTAATCGAAATTGAAAATAGAAGAGAAAAAAAAGAAAACCGAGATCTGAATTGGATTCTCATGACGTCTGTTTTTTTAGCGGGACGTTTGGAAAGACCGGGTGCACCTGTATTCGTTGGTTCAACTCATCATTCACTTGAAGTTGAATGGGAACATGTTCTATCTCAAGATCAAACTCGTGCAAGACATCGACGAATGTTCGACGAGTTCGGTTCAGCACATTCCGGTTCGCTGATTTATCTTCAACAACGTGAGAAACGACTTGGTTCAATCTGGGAAAGTATTTACACGTATGTTTTATGTCAAAACATTCTTCCTTGACAAGAATTTTTTTCTTTTTTTGAACATTCCAGTGGATCGGCATTGAAATATAAAATTGAAAATCTCAAACCGAATACTCAATATGAATATCGTATTCAATGTAAATCAGGTTTAAATGGAGAACGATCGGAATGGTCACCGACTTTATTAGCTGGAACAGTGCCCGAACCAATGAATGGAGAAACAGTTTTCAAAGCGATTGCTGTTCCTGGCAAAGATCAATTGGAAAAACTACTTAATATTCTGTATGTTAGAAGAAAAGAAAATAGATTTATCATTGATTTGATTTGTTTTGTTGAATAATAAAAAAGAGGTCCTGGACATCAACTTCTCGAACATCCGGATAAAGATGGAAATTTACCGTTGATGCACTCGTGTGCCAAACTGGATATCAAGTTCGTTTCTTCTTTTCTCTTCAATAAAAAAAAAGCAAAACATCTTTCTTGTGTTTTTTTTTTAGTAAAGTTGAATTATTAATCAAAGCTGGTGCCAATGTTAACAATTACATTAGTTCGGGGAAAACAGCGTAGGCAAACATTTTCTTTTTCTTTGAATTCTAATCGAGAGTTTTCAGATTAATGGTCGCAGCAAGTGTTGGTTTCAGCAAAGCTTGTGCTTTATTAATTGAAAACGATGCAAATATTTATGCTCTCGATCAAAATGGTAAATAGATCAAAATATTTATTCATTTTGATTTGATTTCAATGGATAAATAGGCATATCAATTCTCCATCATGCAATTGATAGTAAAAATTTCGATACAATTGCTGTGATAGTTAAACATTTGGATGATGAAACAGATGAAACAATTAAGCAATCTGAAATGAATCGAGAAGTGGGAATACATAAATGGACGCCATTGTATCGAGCAGGTTCATTCAAAGCAAAAATCAATCGAGAGAAGAACTTCTTGTTTGTTTGGTTTTAGTTATTCATGATTGTAATAAAGAAATCATTGAACTTCTTCTCAGTAATGGTGCTGATCCCGAATGTTTTGATAAATCGACAAATACAACAGCGTTACAAATGGCTGTGATCCGAGGAAATCTTTCAACAACTCAATTGTTGATTAATGCTGGAGCTAATTATAAAAGATTAAGCAAAGTTTGTTTGTCGATTAAAAAGAAAACTGTGAAGACTAATTTCATTGTGCGTGTGTTTTGCATAGGCTGGCGGAAAAACTCTTCAAGAATTAGCTGCATCAACAAATCGAATGGTAAAATTCAAACTAATTGAAACAAAACGAAATATTCTTTTTTGTTTTTCATTTAGGATTTAATTAATTATGTTAATTCATTGCCAGGTGTTCCGAGAATGTAAACAAAATGATGATGAAACAACATTATCCCAGTGCAATTCGAATATTTTCACCTGACGCCTTTTGAAGTGTTTTTGTTTGTGTATCTGCACGAAACTGTTTTTTATTTTTAAGCCTTTATCCTGTATAATAACGAAGACAATCGTTTTCTTTTTCTAAAATTTCATTAATTTTTTTTATAAACAATTGTTCTAATCTAGATGATGATAAAAACGAGAAATTCATACAGAAACGAACAACATAATTTTATCTTATTGTTTTTTATTTGATAATTTTACTAATGCTAACGTTGAATTAATTTTCGATGTTGATAAATGAGTTTTATTTTTTGTTGTTGTTGTTGTTGTTGTCACACGTTCCGTCGTTGCCGATGATGGTTGAGCAAAGAATTTGATACCTGAACAAAGTTCCGGCAACGCATATTTACTCCATTGTCCATTGGCTTCACATCGTTTACAATGTGGGCCAAATGCGAATGCATAAATTGCGAAAACCGATGAAGGTGCATAAAGAATTCCGCCGTCCAATGGTTTGATTTCTCCCCATTCGGTGACTAATCTCGGATTAGCTCGTAGTAATTCGGCGTCACAACGAACGGCCTCGCAAACAGTTAATTGAGTCCAAAAACCGTCTCGACATGTTCGACAGAATCGAATTCCATCGGGATCTGAACGTCTTTCGTAAACAGCGATCGTTAAATCAGGAACAGTTTCTCGTGGATCATCATCGAAATATTTAAAACGATGATCCGATTGTTCGAGACGTAAACGACGAAATTCAAACGGAACGACCATTTGTGTTTCGATTTCATTCAAAACTTTTATCGAACATGGAGCGAATTTTTTGTCAACACCTGTATTTTTATTAAGTAGACTTTTTTTTAATAACGAAGGATTCATATTCTTAGTTGGTGTTGCAACAGTTGTTGATTTAACATCGATATACGATAGTGGAATTGGTTCAACAAGAAATTCAGGTAGAACAGACGAACGTTGTCGATCTAACATACGTAAATTTCTTAAAAGTAACGGCGATGAACGATTATTGGTTGCTGATAGAGCTAAATCATTTTCAGATTTTTGTATAGCATCTGTATCAATGATGATACACGCTGGAATGGCATCGATTCGATGTTGATTTAAGATAACGAATAGAATCAATAGTAAAAGTGTTGTTGACATGTTTGATGAAACGAATAATGAACGAAATGATTGATGCAATTGCCTTTTTATATTCTCTCATGAAAACAGACAATCGATAGAACGAAGAAAAGGTATTAAAATTGTCGGACAACACTTTTCGAGACGAAAGAGATTAACTAACAGAATATATTGACTTTATCGATCGATTGATGAAATAAATTCAATCGAGACAATCAGAAACGTGATGTTTTATGTCTAAGCTTCGTTTTCTTTTTTTTTTTTGTTCAATCAAATCCGCTAAGCATCTGTCTGCAGAGATCAATTTCGATTAAGATCAAATTTAAAACGTCATTTCATTCAATTCAAAAGACCTGCTCGTTGACATGTTTGGTCAATAGATTTTACTTTTTAAATTTTGAAACGAAAAAGAAAGAAAGATAAGATAAGATAGCATGTCTTCTCAAAGTCATGATTTCATTCTGTTTTATTTGAAATCAAAGAAAAAAAAATGTCAGCGGACTCAATCAATGAAGAGCATGAAGAGAAATTAGAATCGATTCTTCAATCGAATCAATACATTCGTAATCGTATTCAGCAAAGTGTCAACAAATTTTTGATGAGTCGTCAAAGTCTAATCGAAAAATTACAAATTGAAGATTTAAAAGATCTTAGTCATGAACTTGCACCATTAATCGATGCAATTAATGTCGAAGCATTGAATAGACAAGTTACGTCAGATAAAGTTCAATTAGTTCTATGTGGAGAAAATTCAAGTGGAAAAACGTCATTTATTCATTTGTTATTAGGAATCGGAGATATTTTACCAGCTGATGTTGGACCTGTTACAGCGAGAACGATTAAATTGACGTATGCCAAAGCTGAAGAAGCTTGTGTTCTCGTTTATCAATCATTCGAAGCGAGTTACACTTCATCACCTATTGCTCAAATTGATTTATCAAAATTCTTTGTATCGAAAGAGAATGACGAGTCAGCTGAACTCGATTGGGGTGCAATTGGAGACTGTCTTAGTAAACATGTTCAAAGACCATCAGGTATGGATATTAAGTCACAAGAATTCAGTGATTGGGCTAAACATTTTATTGAACTTCGTCTTCCATCACAACGATTAAAATTAGGTATTGATGTTTATGATACAGCTGGCTTTCGAATACGTGATGCTCAAGTATTAAAAGATAATCTTTTCGCTCTTGTTCGTCAACTTAAACCGACAATTGTATTTCTATATGATAATCCATCGGGTACTGATGAAACGCACGAATGTTTTCTTGAATTAAAAAAAACATTGAAACATCTCGAGCCATCAAATATATTTTTTCTCAATACCAAAGTTGATGTTGCTTACATGAACGGAATGAAAAAAACCAAAACAAAACAGCAATTCCTCGATTTACTCGCACGAGAACGTACTCATCGATATAATCTTCTTTTAAAGACGCCCGGCATGTCCAATGCAATACCCGGTGGTCTCCCGAAATCCTTTGATCAATGTCATTGCTTCGATATTTGTAGTTCTCATTCAGAAGAATCACATCGATTCGGTCCTGTGATGAATAAAATCGCGATTGAACGTTTAGTTCAATTCGTTGCCAACAGTGATTTAATCATGGCGCAACGTGTGAGTAATTTAGTTGTTCCAGCGATCGAAGCATTCTTCGATTTAATTCTTATAACAAGTCATCGAACGAAAGAACAATTAAAACAATTGAAAAAAGATGCTCATCATTGGATTGAGAATTATTTCCATGAAAGTAATCGAGCATTGAATCGTTTGCTTGAAGATATTTTTCAGAATATTTTCAAACGGTTCTCCGAGGCGAAAGATGATTTAGCGCGTCGAGCTTGTCAACAAACGAATTTAACGGATGTGAAAAGTTTTATTCAACTGGCGATTCAACATGAAATTATGAAAAGTGTTGTTTACGATGCACAAGGATCGATGTCAAAGAATTATTTAGACTCACTTATTAATAATCAAAATCTTATTTTTAACGCAACATCAAATGAAATTCTCATAACTTCATTGAAAACAAGTATAGGCGATTGTATTGACAATCTCGATGAACAATCGATTAACAGAGGCATACTTCGATCGTTTATTATTCAAACATTTACACGACCATTGCTGACAGTCACTGATCTTCTTTTCGATGAACAAAATGATCGAACCATTCAACCGACGACTTATTCGAGAGGCAATTCGTTCGATGCAAATCAATTACCTGAGAAAAATTTCGATTTTCTACCTGAAGCCAAAAAATATTTAGCCGATCTTGAACAACAAATCATCTCGTTAAAAGATTTATTCATTCCAACGATCGCCAAATGGTCAAATAAACAAAAAGATAAAATTATTTCATTGATTGACCAACAACATAAAATAGCTACGGATATTCTGCCGATTAGACAGCAAGTTCATGATATTCTACAACATCATATTCTTCCATTTCTTCGAATTGAATGTGAATTAAAAGGTGCACAGGATTTAGCGAAATTCAATGGAATGACACCAACTATCCGATCGACAGATTCGCCGTCAACCAACACTATTTATGTTGTTGAACCAATTGAATGGGCTTCGAAAACCGATCGTCTTTTTGTTAAACATTTAGCAGATTCATTTTTAAAAAACAAACATTTTAGTTATTTTGAAGCGCATTATCATCGAAAAATAACGAATTTAAATATTCCGAATACAGTTAAATTAACTTATCTCTACGTAGACAATCAATTCTCTGTTTGGATGATTTTTGAAATGCCAGTGAACGATCTTAATCAAAATCTTCATGAATTTATTCGAAAGCATACACTGAAAAATTTGAGTCTTTCATTAAAAGAAGCAATTCAATTGTTATTACCGATTCTAAATGCTCTCACTGCTCTACATGAAAACGAACTTGTTCATGGCAATCTTACCGCTAAAAACATTCTTCTCGATGATCAAAATCAAACATATCTCGCAGATTTAGGCGATTGGTCACCATCGAAGGAACAATTGTCGGACAATGTTCAATCTTATCATCAAGTTTCCACCGAAAGAGAAAATATCAAAAAAGATATTGCAGATTTCGGTCTAATTGGTCTTCTTGTACTTGAAATTGTTACCGATGAGCATGATACTGTTTCAAATTTCTATAAAGAATATCAAGATATAATGGAGTCATGTCGAAGATGTTCATTGAAAACTGAAGATATTCGACATGCATTTGAAAAATTACTCGAAAAACTAAAATAAATCAATCAATCTGTCTTTGTTTTGTTTTTAGATTTGAAAATCAACTCGACATGGAGGAAACAACCAAATTACTACAAGCAAATACACATTTTAAAAAGACAACGATTCAACTTGCACAAGAATTGAAAAGTTTAATCGATGATTTCATAGAAGAATATCCGAATTTAACAGTCGACCCACATATGCCATCACAATCGACACAATTTTTCGAACATATAACATCAGATTTAATTAAACAATACACGATCAATCAACGACCGGCGATTGTTGTTTATGGAGCAAATTCAAGTGGTAAAACAGCTTTTATTCAGCATCTTCTTCAAATCGAAGATGTTTTACCGTCGGGTGCTGGTCCAGTTACAGCGAGAATTGTGAAATTAACTTATGCATCAGCTGAACAAGCTTATGCACATGTTTATTCATCGTTTGCTGATCGTTTAGCTCATAAACAACCGGTCGTTTCAATAAGTCTCAACGATGCTTTTGCGAATATTGAAGAGATCGATTGGGAGCTCATTTCCGAGCGATTAAATGAACATTTAACTCGGCCCGAAGATCTCAACGAAGAGAAATTTGCTGAATGGGCTAAACATTTCGTTGAAATCGGTTTACCATCATCGATACTTGAATTAGGTTTAGATTTTTATGATACTCCCGGGTTTCTTTCGAACAGTCGAGATGAGATTTTAAACAAAAATCTCTACGAATTAGTTCAATCGATTCAACCAACACTTTTATTTTTATATAAAAATTCCGCAATTACAGAAACTGATAAAACGTGTTTTCTCGCTTTGAAACAAGCATTAGGTGACTTAGGAACAATTCCCAAGTTCTTTTTGAACACTCAAGCTGATGTTTTTTCCATTTGCAAGGATGAAAAAATCAACGCAAAAGAAAATAATATTACGGACAAATTTCGCGAAGCACTTGCACGAACACGTCAAAAACGGTACAACCAATTTCTCGAACATGAAGTTTTCGCCAATGAAATCATCGGTGGTTCGCCATCACAAGTCGACGAATGTTCAACATTCGACATTTGTACTGTTCCTCAAGAGGAAACTCCTCATCAAAATTGCGCTGAGATTATGAATACGCAAACATTCAATCGAATTCTTAAGTTTGTCGTCGAATCCGATAAGAGTTCTTATGAAATCCTCGCCGAGAAACTTCTTTCATCGATCGATGAATATTTTGATTTGGTTCTTTCGACAACATTTCGAACGCAATATCAATGGCAACTATTACGTGATGATGCGATCACTTGGTCCGATCGATTCTTTCATAAAATCAAAGAAACTCTACCGATTATTATCGATGAAATTCATGGAAATATTTTGAAAGTTTTCGATGAACGAAAGGAATCGATCACCATGCGTTCGGGGAAATTCATTGAAAACG
>ERZ781398.3195-NODE-3195-length-12993-cov-3.517468_pt1 | contig 12993 bp, 9 predicted proteins | sample MGYA00433077_ERZ781398 | MGnify/ENA primary metagenome ERZ781398 (study PRJEB29847, sample SAMN06458254) | wastewater metagenome | isolation source: Wastewater bioreactor | place: South Africa: Cape Town | study: EMG produced TPA metagenomics assembly of the... | reverse complement strand
TTTACTGATGATTGTGCGACAACGTTAATTTTTAAATTTAACTTATATAGCTTCAGGAGAATAATAAATTTAAAACTTTTTTTATCGATATATTGATATAGATGGTTAACATTAAATAAAAGTTGTTTTTCTCGAAATCTTGATAGTATTACAACCCGTAAATGCATGGGCCTACAATTTCGATTATGGTTAGTAGAATGAAATCCATATATTATTCAAATTTCGTTCATCAAAATGAACCATGTGCACAGCGCAATCTACAGACGGAATAAACGTGTAGTTATAAAATTAAAACGAAAAGTGCTCATCGAGAGAAAAAAAATCTAATTGGCTCTTTATATTTTTACCTTTGACGTATCTAGTAGTCGAGTAGTTTGTAGTGTAGAATCTCGTTTTCACTATTTACTCAAAAATCATGCAGTATCTTAGTGATATCATATTCATTGTTTATCATTAAGCATCTATTTGTGTTGCTTTTCTTTCTTCATATCTTTTATTCATTCTATGTATAAAACGCAATAGATAAAACGGAAAGTTAAATAATAGCATATTATATCATTACAAGTAATAATGTCGGAAGAAGTTGCATCGTCACCAGCGTCTACTTCAGTAGATAATTCTGAAATTCAACAACTTGAAGATGTTAAAGGCAATGATACAGATACTAATGAAGAACCTGCGATTATAAACAAAATACAAACGGAAATATTAGAAGAAATAGAACAACTACAAAACATTCAAGATGAAGTACGTGAGCTGATGGCAACAGAAAAACTGGTTACTCAAACACCAGTAATCACGCTTGCATCAAATACACAACCCATATTTGCTCCATTGAATACACCATTATACCGTCGAAGACAAACAATGACTATTCTCATTTGGTTTCTTGTGCCATGGTTTTGTCTTGTTTTATCATTCTTTCTTCTACGTAGTCAAAATTGGTATGTGGTTGGTGCTTTCGTTGCTTATTTGACATGGATGACTTTCTTTCAAAAATTTCCAAGAGAAGGTGGCATCAAACAAGATTGGTTTCGACGATTGCAATTTTGGAAATGGGGTGCAGGTAAATATACGTCATATATTTGCTTTTGTCGTTCAAGAAAAAAAGAACTATCATTTCAGATTATTTTCCAATCCATTTACATAAAACATGTGAACTACCACCGGATCGTTCGTATATTTTCTGTTATCATCCTCATGGTATAATATCACTTGGAGCATTCAGTAATTTTGCTACTGAAGCAACAGGCTTTGCTGATAAATATCCGGGCATTAATCTTCGTCTACTAACATTGAAAGTTAATTTTCGTATACCATTCTATGGTTTTTATTTGGGCATGTTAGGCATATGTGATGCATCGAAAGAATCGTGCAATTATGTTTTAACAAAAGGCAATGGCAATAGCATCGGATTAGTATTGGGTGGTGCGAAAGAATCATTAGATGCTCGTCCATCGCATGAATATATTTTAACATTAAAAAATCGTAAAGGTTTCGTTAAAGTTGGCCTAGCCAATGGCGCTAGTTTAGTTCCGATATTTTCATTCGGTGAAAATGATCTCTTTGATCAAGTACCAAATCCACGTGGTTCTCGACTACGACATTTACAAGTTATGTTACAGAAACGTTTAGGTGTTGCTACACCTTTCTTCAAAGGTCGCGGGATATTTCAATATGCCGTCGGATTTCTACCTGTTCGACATGCTGTCGATACCTATGTTGGCGCACCAATACATCTACCGAAATTAGATCCGGAGAAAATCACTTCGGAAATTGTCGATAAATATCATCAAGAATATATGGAAGCATTGAAACGTTTGTTTAATACGTATAAAGGAAGACATGGCAATGAAGATGCAACTATTATGTTTGTCAATGATATGGACTAAAAGTCGTCATTAGTGGATACGTGTGAAATACATACTTGTGATTTTTATTATTCAAAAAGAAAACCATCCTAGATGAAGTTATATAGCAAAAAATGTATTTTGTTCTTTTTGTTTGTTTTTTTTTCTAATCTACACACACACAAAATTAATTTATAATTAAAAATACAAAGAAAGATCCTACAAAGCGCAACGCTCTGATATAGTATAATATGTAAAACTAACAAACAGGACAGACCGACAAATCATCACGTTCATTTTTTATTGTCTTTTTTCTTCACAAAACCCTGAGTTGATCGTCGGTATTTAATATGTATCGATTGCGGCTGTTGATTTCCCATCATACTCGCTGTTACTTCGCCTTCACTTTTACCTGAATTATTACTATCATCCGAACCTGGCGGTGTCGTATGTCCATTTTCTTGTTGTGGAAAAGGTTTTGAAGTCGGATGATAATCATGCGGAACTTCGCCAATTGATAGTGTATGAGTACCACCGGCAGGTGAATAGGGTGGTGAAACTAGACTCATTCCACTTGGCGTCATGGATGCATATCGATGTCGATGTTCGAGTAATTTTCGAGCTTGTCTCATAATGAGTTCAGTTTGTGGTTGATCACGATCGAGTAGATCAATTTGACCTTCACTTCGATCATCGAACCACATGTGATCACTGAATGGACTGTCCGTTGATGAATACGGAACGGAAAATGTTAAACTACTAGAACTCGAAGATGAAGACGACGATGATGATGATGATGAGACAGGCGAAGGTGTTCTTTGTTTCGGAGGTGGTGGCGGTGGTGGTGGTTCAGGTGATGTCATGGTACCTTCAGTACGTTTTTGAATAACTACTGGTGGTGGTGGTGGAGGGGGTTGTGGTCGTGGAGTTGACGGTGGCGATGGACTGTTGCTTGGCGTTGGTGTTCCAATACTATGGTGGAATATAGTTGGCAACGGACGATCATTATCTTCACGTGGTGTTTCAGAACGTGGTGTTGTTGGATCACTTTCCGATGAGATTTCTTGTGCTAGAATATTAAATTCGCATTCTTTTAAACTTCTATTTGTAGGAAACTCATATTTACCTGTAATTTCCGGTGTAACAACACGTGGAGGACGAACAGGTGGTGGCGAATGCGGTGGAGTCGGTTGTGGTGTTGGTACGCTATGATCTTGTGGCCATTGATATGGATCGACGACAATCGGTGCTGTTGGTGTTGTTGCTCGTGGCGGAGGAGCAGGTGGTGGTTGTATAACGTGAATACTTTCTCTTGGAGATCGAAAGCCAATCATTTGTGTAATACGTTCTTCGAGAACTTCACGTGTCAACGCTTGAATTAAATCTTGATCGATTGGTTGTCCCATATCGATGAACAATTGAAACCCGTCTTGTCCAAGTAGATCAAGCAATCGATCGTGTAAACTTCGATCATCACTCGACGAACTTGTCGATGAACGTGCACTGATCAGATCACGATGTTGTCGAACAGGAACTGTTGTTTGTTGACTTTGTAATTGACTCATAAAACGTGCGATTAATTCTTGTTCTAACCAATCAATCGCACCTGTTTGTAGTGTATCGTATTGTCGATTACGATAACCTTCGTCATGTGGTATTGTTGGTGGAAATCGAGGACCATCGTAGGTTTGTTGATCATCTTTTGGTTGACGATAACCTGGAATTTCAATACCTTGTCCATCGTCTTCATCGTCATCGTCATCAGTGTCAACTCGAATGATGTCTGTTCGATTACCAAAATGTATTTTTTTCGGTTCGACACCAACACTTGGCAAAATATGCGGTGTTAAATTAGTTTTCGAAGGTACATAGGTCGGTTGAAATGTTCGTGTATCGCGAATTTGTGGTGGACCAAGAAGAATAACACCGTCTGGTCGAGTGTAATATTCGGGTTCATAAGTTGTTGCTGTTGTTGTTGGTATAACAACTGGTTGTTCCATCAATTGACGAGGAGGTACAATCATTTGTGGAGAAGGTTTCTAGAAGAAGAAGAAAAAACAAAAACAAATATTCATTTGACTTCTAATAAATATTTTACTAGTCCAGTATCTCGAACGGGTATTTGTTCGAGTTTTTTCGGTTGTTTCGCTTGTTGAACAGTTTGACTTCTTAGTTTGAAGTAAGGTTGTTTGCCTTCCTTCTTAATTTTTTGATACAACGATCGGCCGTAAACTGCTTCCATAAATGCGTCACTATACGGTTTCGATGGGCCTGTTGGTTCTTTCTTTTCAATCGCTTGTTTGCCATTTCGTACAGTCGAATGACGATCAAACGCTAATTGTGTTCGAGTTGTCGAACGTTTTTTCATCAATGTTGCTGCTGTTGTTTTCTTTTCTTCTTCGTCCTGTTTATCTTCTTCTTCGAGTTGGAGTCGAACTTCTTCTCGTACTTGTTGTGTTACTTGTTTGACACATTGTTCAACAAGACGTTGAATTCTCGATGAATCATTACTAGTCGATTCGACATGTGCAACCTCATTCTTTCGTCGTTGTAATGTTAAATAATTTTCATCGAGTAAACTTTTAGCTTCATCAATTTGTTTGATACGTTCATGAAGATCGACATTTTCGTTGACTGCTCGAACTGGTTTCGGTTCTAATGGCGATGGGACAGTTGAATTATTTAAATATTTATCAAACGGTGGATAGATTTCTTCTAAAGCATTTCCAGCTGTTGCTGTTGCTGCTGTTGTTGATGAAGGAATGAAACCATCGGACATAATCGATGGTGGACGTGGTATTGGTGCAAATGGTCGTGGATAGGACGAATCAGGCGAGAGACCTTTTGTTGGCGAACGAGAACGTGAACGAGATCGAGAACGAGATTGAGATCGATCGCAAACGGAACAACCATATGGCGATGATGGTTCGATATTAAAACGACTATTTGCTGGTTGTTCTTTGAATGTGACGGGAGAACGAATTCTAACAGTTCGTGTATTTGTACTCGATACACGACTTTGACGTTTATTCGATGGTGATTGAGATGATTTCTTATGAGAATGAGGTTTTTTCTGTTGTTTTGATAGACGAACAGGTGGTGATGAAGTTCCAATAAGTGTATCAAGAAAATGAGATTGTTGTTGTTGTTGCTGTGGTGTATCCACTTCATACATCGATGATGAATTGTGTTCACGTCGAGTAGGTGATTTGGATTTCGATCTCGATTTAGTCGATTTAACGAGATCGACTAATTGTTGAAGCGCTTGTTCTTGTCGTTCTTGAACTTTTTCCATTGTTTTCATTCGTGTATCGATGCAATCATTGTACAATCGATTATTTTCGATTGTTTGTGGCAATGTTGTTACAGGTACAACGACGCCATTTGTATGCGTTCGTTGTTGCATTTGCTCGAGTACATTATTCATTCGCTGTTCCAATTCATTTTGCAATTTCAGAAATGGTTGGGCAACAGAAACAGCTACTGATGCAGCGAGTGTTGCTGCTAGTTGTTGTTCATTATTTAATGGCATATCATTATTTGTTGTTGTTGTGGTTGTTGTATTTGAAAGTGATTGAATTGGTACAGGTCGTTGTTGTGCTTGATTAACCGACAAACGTTTAGCTAATTGTGAACGTGCAAATGCAGCTTTCGATGTTGTTGGATCTTTATCGAAACGAGAGATTTGTACATCGGGTGTTGATTGAATTTGAGTTAATGTCGATGATTTCGGTGGAGTTATTGGTGTTGGCAATCGATCATCAGCTCCAATAATTGTTACAATTGCTAGTTCATCTTCAACAGGAGATAATCGTTGTACTTGTTGTTTATCTTGAGGAGGCGATGAATTCGTTGATATTGTTACATCAATCGATGATTGAATAAGATTATCCGTCGAATTTCGATTGCCACCTGATATTAAATGTGGTGCGTAGTTGATGATTTTTTCTTGATGTTTTAATCGAGAACTTTGTTGACTATTAGCTGACGACGGTCGAATGATTTTTATATCGTCAAAATGTCGTTTGACATTGCTCGTGACAGGTTGTGTCGATATACAATCGTTTAAACATGTCATTGTAACGACTGAATCTTGTTCGTCATTATTATCAGTAGCTATTTGTACTAATGGTTCACGTTTTTGTTGAATTGGCGTCGTTATTTCTGATTTACTTGTATTGAGAAGAAAAACCAGATTATCGTCTTCCATTTTAAACAAAAGAGAAAGAAGAAGAAGAAGAAAAAAGAAAACGTTGCTCGATTATTCAGCAACTAATCTGTCTGCCATAAGTCTATTCAGTACGAATTCTTCTATGACAACCGATGGCATTTGTTATCCAATTGAAAAGATAAATTCATTTTTTACATTTTACATGATTTTTTTCATAGAAAATCAAGTCGAAAAAACGAAATTTTATTTAACAAAAATATTTTTCATTACAAAACACGAGCGACATCTTTCTTCATATGTACATTGAATAATGTTTATAACATTGCTTCGATTGATTTGAGAGTATTAATATACATTTCAAGATCCGAATTATTCAATGACAGAACTCGTTGTGCAATATCAACCGCCTGTTGAATATACGGATGCGCTTCTTGATACAAACCCATCGCAGAATATATTTTCGCCATTTTATGGTACGAAGTAGTTAGAAGGAAATTATCCGGTGCGGGTGTTGTCTGACAAATTTGAAATGCTTTTTGATAGAATAGAAATGCTTGATTATAATCATTGATTTGTTCATAAACATCACCGATGCCATTATAGGAAATAATTAAATCTTGGTGATGCGACGGAAGCATTTGTTCACGAATATTCAATGATTTTTCATAGTAAGCAAGTGCTTGAGAACAGTCGCCTGTTTTCCTATAAACTGAAGCTATATGTGAATAACATGTGGCAAGATGTGGATGATCAAGTGGGAAAATTGTTTGAAAAATAATCAATGCTTTTTCGTATTCAATTCGTGCACGTTCGTATTCACCCATTTTTTCGAGAGCTTTACCATTGTTTTGATAGGCTATTGCAAAATTTGGATGATTCAATGGGACAGTATTTTGATAGATTTTCAATGCCTTGTCGTAATACCAAAGTGCTGTTGGTATATCATCGATGTCATTGTAAAGTAAACCGATATTATTATATAAAACAGCTAGACATGGATGATTTTTGGGTAGTTTATCTTGATAGATTTTCAATGCTTGTTGAAATTTCTCTCGAGCATCGTCATATTTTCTCATTTTATTGTAAACTGAGCCGATATTCGTCAACGTAGTTGCTATATCTGGATTATCAGGTGAAAGTAATATTTGATAAATAAAAAGTGCTCGTGTATGATACATTAATGCTCGATAATAATCTCCAATTGATTCACAAACTGAACCGATATTATCATAGCATGTTGCTAAATCCAATCGATGTTCATGCAAATGTTTTTCGATATTATCCAAAGATTTCGTATAGTATACAATTGAATCTGTATAATGTCCGAGATTATCATTGATCCAACCGAGTTGATGATAAATATAACCTTTATCGAAATTATCTATTTTTTGTTCGAGTAAAACGTGATACCATTCTTCAGCTTTTGTAAATTGACCTAATTTAATTAGTAACTGTCCAATAGAAAACCATTCTTTGAGTCCTTGTGTTTCTTCTCGCATTGTTTGTGTTAATTCATTTAATTGTTGATCACTATCATTCGTTAGAATTAATTCAATTTCCCAGATTTCTTTTGAATCTTGATTAATTTGACAAATATTTTCGATACGAAATATTGTATGCATACAAAAGAGTATTTCTTCTTCACGTTTAAAATAACTATATTCTTTGACTCGAGCATAAGGCACAGATGATATCGATGGATGAATTGAAATTTTGAAGATTACACCCATTAAACCTGATTCATTCATATTTCGACATGCGTAACAAATAGCTAAATTTTGATTTTCAGTTGTTGAAAGAAAATTATTGAATGATAGTAGTCCGCCTTTAGTTTTGAGAATCTTATCGAAATCTTTCGATGACAAACCTTGTCCTCGATAGACAACAAACATTGGCATATCAGCCTGAAATTGTTGTCGATGTAATTCATTGATTTGTTCATGTAAATCTCGAACAAAAAAGCCCATTTTTGCTATGATAACAATATCCATTGTACGTAAAGCTTGATTCAAGATCCGATGTAGAAAACATTCTCTTGTGTACCACCAGATTGATTTCGTTTTGTGGTATTTATTTTCGAATTCATTGATAATTTTCAATTCCTTTTCGTTCGTTGAAAATAAACTTTGGCAATATTTGGTCAATTCTCGAACGGATTTCTTTCGAAAATCAATATTAAAAAGAGTTTCTTTTAAAATTTGCGTGTACATAAACGACGGATCCAATTGATTCGTTGATATTGCCGAGATGGATTTCGTTTCAAATGAAACAATACTTATCGATATAGAATTTCGATCAGGTGATGTAACAATTTGTTTTAATTCACGACAAATCGGTAGAATCGCCGTGAAAACACCTCGAACTTTCGACCAGATTTTCACCCAATGTTCATGTTTGGATTTATCTTGACAGAAAATATAGATTTCATTGACTTGTCGAAATGTATGAATTTTAGGTACAAATTCTTGACCCAATGAACCGGAAACAATGAGAAAAATCTTTTGATTAGGATTAGTGCATATATATTGGTGACATTCATCCTTTGTGGCGAATATTTGAAGATTATTAACGACTTGTTTTAATTCGAATAATGTTTGTTGACAATCGTCATTGTCAATTTCATTGACCGAACTATCTAACCAGATGAATATTAAATTTGGTTTACGAATTGTGTTGATATCTTCGGAATGATCAGGAAGATTTGTTGGCAGTTGTAGAACAATATCTATTGTATTGATTGTTGTTTCATGTTCAGTATGTCGAGCGAAAGGATTCTTTATGCGTTTCACCAACTTATTCATATTTCGTCATACGGTTGACTGACACTTCCCTTTTTTTTCTATTTTTCTTTTCATTCAAAAGGAGAAAAAGAACGAATACATAAAAGAACGAACAAAAATTCTTTCAGCACACTTATTTTATTCATACAAAATGAATACATTGGTCGGCTAGCATCGATCGATTTTCTTTTTTTATTCCTTTGATTTATTCTATTTCTTCAAAGGTAATAAGTACTTCGTGTGATATTGAAATACATCTCGAATAAATATTTATGGTTTAAACTTTCATGTCAAACAGTAGCATGACGAGATGAGATGTAACCAGTTTGTTATTGTTGTTTGAAGCAACGAAGAAAAATACATGATTTTTTCATCCCAATTCATGAAAAATCCATTCATCTTAAGGATTATGTTTTTATTTACACACATCATAAGCAAAAATATCACTGACAAGAAGAAGAAGAAGAAGAAGAAGAAAAAGCGCAAGAAAGGCAATCATATGTTGACTAGAATAGAATCCCGTGTTTTTTTATTTCGATAATTTTTGTTGTACTATTTGACTGCAATCTGAGCAATACCATTTGCCTTTAGGTGGTGTCACTATTCCAACGCATGAATAATGAAACCATTCACGTCGACAATGAGAATTATCACAAGCAATCATTTCACCATAGCTCATTTCATTGCAAAAACAATAACGCCGTTCATCAATAGTTGTTGGCTGATTCGAATAGTTATCTAACAGATGAATATCATCATCGAATAGACCAGTTAAAGCGAGATTATTCGTCAAATTTAACGATGTATTCGGTGATGATTGATCACTATCATCAGGATTGATATATGGAGAATCCGTAAGAGGATTTCGTTTTCGTTTCGATTTATCCTGAAGACGTTTACGACCTCGTGCAAGTGTCTGAAGACGTTGCTGTTGTTTACGATTAAGCATACTAGGTGTTAAACCTAAAAGAAAGCATTTCAAAATAACTAACAGTTGTCATATGCGTTTTCAATATACGTACCATTCGATAGACGTCGACCCTGTGAATTAAAGAACCCGTTCAAATAATCATCATTCAACGTATTCGAGAGAGTTGTATCATCATATGAATCTAGCAAAGGTTCTAGATCGATTAACGACGGATCGAAATTACTATTTTCATTTGTTTTCTCATCGAATGCTTGATAGTTCTCATTTTCAAATCCTAATCGAAAAAGAAAGAAATCTTTTGTATTGTTGATATTTGTTTTTCTTTTGTACAATCGTGCGTACGTTTTTCTAAGACTTCAGTTATGCCAGCATAATCAGCTTCTAATTCCATTTTAAATTTATGTAAATCACTCTCTAATTTTTTATAATATCGTTCGACAAACTCTTGAGATTCATTAGCCAGATGACTTTTTTGACTTGTTATTTCTGATAATTGTTTATGTCGATTTAGTAATTGATCGTATTCTTTTTGTTTTTCATCACGAGCAAGTTTTTGTTCGGATGTTAATAATGACATTTGATTATTTTCATCGTTTGACAAATGATAAACATTAATTTTCGATTTTGATGGTGATAAATTCGATTGACTTTGATAGAGACGATAGTTTGTTAGAAATTTATTTGTATCATCTTCTAATTGAGCGTATTCACCTTGAAATTTTAAATCATTCTCACGCATTAACGTCAATTTTTCTCGCATAGTTTCACGTAATGGTTCGAGTACTAAGAAAATATATCGAATAGAAACAAGAGATTTACAAATAAGGCAAGTAAATGTTTACATTCAAGAAAATCTTCGAGATAATGCATTGTGAAAGACAACAAATTTTCAATCTAAAATTGAGAGTTGATTGTTGGTTTGAATTTTAGAAAAAAAGCAATTTTATTTCTAGAAATGGAAAAAAGAAAAACAAATCAATCTAACGTTTAAACCAGCCAAGACCCCAAGTTTGATCGGTTGCTGGTGGAACATAACTAGTCGGTAGTTCGTCTAGATTCGCACTCCATAATTCAGCATTTCTAAAATAAAAATCAATTCGTCAATCTAAATTTTACTTTCAAAATAAAATATACTCTCGATATAGAATCCAATCCATTGTCGATTCATAGTGCAAATCTTCGTATCTACGATTAATCAAACGAACGCCAACGTTATGTGCGAAGCCATATATCAATCTAAATAGATGAAAATTTGTTTTATCTCTCTTAGTTATTAGGATTTATTTACCCCATGATACCGCCTTGAATTGTGGTAACAACAGCAGCTAATGGGCTGTGAAACATTTTAAATGCAAAACCGACGAATGCTGCACCTGGTACGGCATCATAGATTGTTGATTTATTTCGATAGGCTTGAATTGCATATTGACTTGTCCTTTGATAAAAAAATGCGTTTATTTATTTGTTAACAATTCAAAAACTTACATTATCGTTTCAGTAATAAATAGAACAATAAAAGCAATTCTATATGCTTCTTTCATGAACATAACAACATTATATTGTCGAAAAGCACGCTGAAAATCGAAATATCTTGTTGAAAATTTGCTTGTCGAAACCCAATCTCACCTTCTCACCTCAGCCGTTAGACGATCTTGAAATTTCAACATCGATGTTTGACGAATATAAACAGGCTTCATCTCTTCTTTTCGATTGTATCCAAATACACAGCCAAGACCCATAGCAATTGCCGTACATTGCCAATCTTTGAGTTTAGCATAAGCAGGATATTTGCCTAATTCACTAATCGAAAGAAATGAATTTTCTTTTCTTGTTTTTTTTTGTTCAAAAATAATATTACTCTTTCCAGAGAAATCTTTCGACTCGATCTCGAGGTGTTTCCTGTTCGAATCGAGCTTGAATCATTTTCTCTAAATCTTCTCTCGTTAGATAATGTTTGCCTAATGCTGAGAGAGCGTTTACAGGTGGAAGAGGACTCATTTTATCTTTTTCAATCAATGATTTGTTCTCATCCATATTTTTTGTTCGATCAATTTGGGCAAGAAGTTCTTTATTTGATATTAACGATGATGTTTTATCTCCAACATTGTTCGTTTCATTTTCCTCATCTAAGATCGAACTGGTTTTTTTATTCCAACTAAACGGCCAAGTTATTGAACGTGATAAAAATAAATAAATCATCTTAAAACAAAGAAGAGAACGAAGATATGTTTTTTTTTCAACTAGATATATATGTTGTTTTTATTATTCAATGTCCTCGTTTTTTTTTTGATAAACAGTACTAGAATAAAAAAAAGTGGATCGAAAATAAAAAAACCTGTGCACACATGTCACATTATCGCACTTAAATCTGAATATCTAACTAGAATGATCATTTTAAATATTGGATTTTGTGTTTTTGTGTTTCACAGACTGCTGTCGATGATAAAAGAAAAAGAAAGAGTTTTTTGTTTTGTTTTGAATAATGATTAGTGACCATGGAGTCGTTGTGTATGATCGATGAGCATTGGTGGAATGGGCATTGTAGTTGAGGGTGTTGAATGATTGAGATCAAATCTTGAGAAAGAAAATTTTAGAAAAAAAAAACTGATTTGAAGTTTTTACTGAGAATAATCAAAATTCGGTAAACGAGTCATTTGTCGTTGAATTGAAATTGGTGTTTGTTGTTGAAATGTTTGCATCGATGTTGGCGAAAGACGTTGAGGAGGATAATTCGTTGTTCGTTGAAGGTGAATAGGTGCTTGAGGCGGAAGACCGGGTAAGATTTGCGTTGGGGGTAATGGTTGATACGGTGTTGTTGCTGTTTGATAATACGCTGGAAAAGAATATGGTGACGGATGAATAGGACCATAGGGTATGATCGGAATTTGTGGTGTTAACATAGGTGATGGATGAGAGTAAGCTATTGGAGTTGAGAGAACGGGTTGTGGTGGTTGAATTTGAAAATGAAGAAATTGTTCATCGAGTTGATTGATATAGTTGGTATTTAATGTTTGAACATGTTGAATTGGTACTGTTTGTATATTATTGATTGTATGTGTTTGTTGATTAGGAGGTATTGCTAAATGATTTGCATTCCATTGTTCATTCGTTAGGATTTGTTGATTTGACGATTGTATTGGTGTATGAGATTGCATTTTTTTTGTTTGAGATTGATTTTTAATATTAAATGGTGTGAGATTATTATTCATATTATTTTTCTTATTTACACCATTTCGTATTGGTGGTGGCGGTTGTTGTTGT
>ERZ781398.3187-NODE-3187-length-13004-cov-5.496023_pt1 | contig 13004 bp, 14 predicted proteins | sample MGYA00433077_ERZ781398 | MGnify/ENA primary metagenome ERZ781398 (study PRJEB29847, sample SAMN06458254) | wastewater metagenome | isolation source: Wastewater bioreactor | place: South Africa: Cape Town | study: EMG produced TPA metagenomics assembly of the... | reverse complement strand
TTACTGGAATCATTTATGCACTACTAGCTGCATTTCTATTTACGAGTTCAGTTTTTATTACGAAACAATTACAAGTCGATCTACTCGATGCATTACCTCTTCGATTTATCGTTCAAAGTCTACTGATATTTGTTTATATGAAATGCATTCAAAAAACAACATTCTATTCGACAACGACTCTTCGAACGAAATTGTTACTTCTTGCCAATCTTTTCTATGCTGTTACTGGTTTTCTTAGTTTTTTTATTGGCTATCGATATATTCCTTTGCCAGATTTGACAACGATTCGATATAGTCAAGTCATATGGATAGCTATCTTTGCTGCGATAATCTATCGTGAACGACCATCGATACCAACTGTTTTTGCCATGTGTTTGACTTTGATCGGTGTCGTTTTAGTTGCACAACCGAAATTCGATTTTCAATCCGAACGTTTAATCGGTCTGATCATCGCTCTGTATTGTTCAATAGCCATGTCGATCATGTTCATAGCAAATAAACTTCTCATCACAAAATATCAAATTAAACATGGTGTTATCATACTTCAGTATACATTTGTTTCATTTATTATTGTCTCAATTCATTTGATCTACACTCGATGGAATCGATTTGAAAGTTTACTCCATTGGAATTATCTCTATGCATCATTAGCTTGTCTTTTGCAAATCATTTCAACAGAATTAATTCAACTATCAGTTAAACTTGAACATCCATCGATCTTCACCATTGTTCAGTCGAGTGAGATTCTTTTTTCAATTCTTCTACAAAATCTTTTCTCGCCAATAAAATCGAATCTTTCATCTTTAATTGGTTCGATTGTTGTTCTTACAAGTATTTGCATTATTAGTATTTCGAAATTTATCAATGAAAAACAAGTTCGTACGTAGATTTTTTTAATAAAAAAAGGGATGAATAAATACATTTTGCCAAAGTAAAAATATGTTTTTGGATTTTATCTGTGACTAAATACGTAAAAAGAAACGAATGTTCAATTTGTCGATGGTTTCGACAGATGTGAAATCGGATCGTAGCGGAGAACCATTGGTTCGGCTTCCGGATGAAGACGAACGTACTCGTTCTTAGCATTTCGATATGCTTCAATCATTTCTTCATAATGAAGTTTATCACTTTGATTTGACAATGTACATCTAAACAACCAAATAAGATTATACGGCAAACAAACAAACATTCATTGATTTACTTTTCATTATTAGTAAAATGATCGTAACCATTTATTGTTTCTCGACAAACATAACAAATAAACAAACCACATGATGAACAAGTCATTTTATTACAACCTTCGACTTTATAGAATCTCTAGAAATTAAAAAAAAAGGAAATAATGATTTTCTTTCGAAACAATACGTTTCACATACTTGAGTACATCGTGGACATTTTCGAATCATTGCTTCGGTTACATGTTCTTCGATAAATTTTCTCATTTCTAATTCCAAACCTTTCTCAACTTCATCACATCTCAATGGAATATGATTCGGTTCTTTACAAAGTCTATTCACAAAGAAATTTTTCATTGCCTTTCTCTCTTTCTCTCGTTCTCTCTCTCCTACCGGCATGTTTCTTTCATACATTCAGGATTCAAACATCGAAATACTTTATCATTAGGATTATCGACAATGACAGCATAAGGACAATGAGGACAGCATTCGAGTCCATCGATACCAGCTAAAGAGAAAAAAAATCTAATGTTCGAATGAGAAATTGTTGTTGTTTTACCTTGCCGAATGTTTTCTTCTTGAAGACGTTTATTTAATCGTTGAACATCTTTTGGTGATAATAATTCATTGACAAGTTGAAGTGCATATTCACCACCGGAACAGGAAGATTCGACACAAGCAAATCGACATTTACCTTCGCGAAAACAAACATCGACATGTGTTCGAACGCATGATCTTAAAAAACACAAACGACGAATCTCTTTTTTTTTCAATCAAACTATAGTTTCTCATCTTACCGACAACATAAATGTTCATTCGTACATTCGACCATGTCATCAATTAAGAGATCATCTCGATAGCAAATCGAACATTCCAATGTTCCGTGAGTTTTCTTCGCACGTTTAACGAGTTTATCATGTTCTTTGGATAGTTTACCGAGATGACGACGAATTTTTGTTTCATTTTTGATAAAACGAAGTTCATCGTAGAATTCTTCACACGGTGTATGCGGAATAGCATAGGGAAATTTATTATTTTTAATAATCCATGCTGCTGATAGTGGCATATCGAACATATCCAATGATTTTCGAATGGCTGTTCGTTGTAGAAATGCATTGGTTTTTAAACTAAAACGTGTTTCTAATTTTCGACATGTCGATAGGAAATGATAGTTTTCTTCTCGAAGAATTTCTTCGACAATACTCTTTTCAATGGTTGGAAATGCTCGAAATATAAATGCTTTCGAATGATTCATGTAGAGATCGGATTGTTTACGTTGATTATCATAGAAATATTCGAGAGGATTCGAGTAAGTTAACAAAAATTTCGGTATATCATCGATCGTTGTTTCGGCATACGAACGTTTCAATGAATTTGTTGATGATTTTTTTGTTTTTCGTGTGTAACCATTATCGAGAAAATGTGTAACAAGATCATTCGTCGATGGTAATGGATGCATAGTTGTAATTGTTTGACGAGCATAATCACTGTCGATATCTGGTATAACACATTCGATTTCAGTAAGAATTTCTTCGATATTGATTTCGATGCGAGGCGGAGATGCATTTGTGAGATCGACTAGATCGGGTGTCCACGAACGATCAATTTGAATATTTCGCCAATCGGATAGATCTCGGTTGGTCGTTGTTGTTGTCGGTTGAGGAGTATTATCGATGTTGAAATCAAGGAAACTCATCCTTTCTAAAGAAAAAAAAACAAAATGACGAACTGATGTGCAATGAACGACTATAAGAAAACAAAAATTTGTTAGTCATAGGAAAAAGAAACGGTTCTTTTTCTTCGGTTTGTGACATCGATTGTAGTGACGAAAGAAATAATAACAAATAGTACTGCATCGTTTTATTGGTTAGAATTATGTTTGCAAATTGTCAACAAACAAACACTTCGATTCGATTCATAGCTCGGTAATTACCTAGTTGATTCACGTTTCAAATAATTTCCTTTCTCTTCCCAGTTCGTTTAGTCTTACTCGATGTTATCGTAAAAAACCCAATCTAAACTCGAAAAATTATTATGATATCCTAGGAGTCGAAAGAGTAGCAAGTGATAAAACGATTCGAAAAGCTTTTTTGAAATTATCAAAAGAAGTAAAAATATGTAAAAGAAAATATATAAAACGGTTTTGTTGTTTGAAAAGTATCATCCCGATTCGGATACGACGGATAAAAGTCTTCATGAGAAATTCGTGAAAATAAACGAAGCATTTACTGTTCTAAGTAAAAAATCAACACGAGCAGATTATGATTTAAGTATGAAGCCAAATCCAACGACGACGACGACGAAGACGAAGAGTCAACCTCCTCGTCCGTCTCCATCTCCATTTGAGTGGAAACAAAAAACAAATTTTCGAGAGGAAGACGTCGATTGGTAACGAGAGATTAAGTTCGTCAATCGAAATCTGTTTGTGTCTTTCAGGAGACAACAGTTCGATCTTCTACGTCGACAACTTGAAAAAGATCGACAACGAATGAAAAATGCTCGTCCATCAGCTGATCAAGTGGTCAGCTCCTATCTCACACGAATGATGATTTCTTCATTTATCATAGGATTCATAATTTTAATCTATGTCATTCAATGGCGGTAGAGGACTTTTCTTTTTCTTTTCAATGAATTTTTTTTTCTAATCTCTAGTACATTTCAAGGAACTCATTCGAATTATGTAACTACAAATGATCCTCGAAGTCGAGCCTATCGTGAATGGCAACAATTGAATTCGAAAGCTGATGAAAATAACAAATAAATTCACTGTTTCTTATATGTATTTTTTATTAAGTAAAACTAAAAGTCAGAAGCAAAAAAAAAACGGCCGAATGTTTCGTTTATTGATTCTTTTTCTTTCGGTCTCGATCGATGAGATCGGCGAGGAGAATTTCTCGTTGTGCTCGCATTGTTCCATCGCCAACATACGGAACATGTTCAGGATGATCGAGATGATAGTTTCGTTGTGCCAGAGTCTTCGACCAACGATCTTGGAGATCGATTAATTTCCATTGTTTCGGACGTGATTCCGATTGACTCGAGGAAATCTTTCGATCGATCATCGATTGACTTACAGGATAGAAGGCGATGTCTCGATAAGCACGTTGATATGTCGAATGAGCATGCGAAGGTTTTCGATCGAGTGATCGAGTGACTATTTCCGGACCGGGCAGAGCTAAACTAACTTTGGCTTCAGTAGGCAATTGATTTGTTTTTTGAGGATAGAGTGGAACAGCAGGTGTTGCTGTCATTGAGTCTTTCGAATGATGTTTATAAGCAAGAAGATCTTGTTGAACTTTGAATGGCGATTCGTAGACACGAACTGTTGATCGTCGTGAATGTCCATTCGATTGTTCAGTGATATGTTTAGTTGAATATAATTCACTGTACGGCGGTGGTGGAAGAAATGGTCCGAGAATGATATCGTCACTGTTCTTCGGTTTATCTTGATCAACATCGATGATTTGATTCGATTGTGATTTCATTGGTGAAGCATTAACATTTCGAATGCGTTCTAAATTCGTATTCGAGCTCGTATTCATCATTCGTGTTGGATCAAGTCGAGCTTGAGGTAGTAAATCGTTTTCTTGGAGAAACTTTCGAGTGTTATACGATTGACCGTAGACTGATTCACGTTGAATAAATTCACCTTCTTGAGCTCGTTTATCGACTGTACTCGCATCATCAGGCACACGGAATGTATTAACAAGACGATTCTAAATGAACCAAAAACTAAAAGAAACCGACTGAATTGAAAACGAACTCGCATAGCTTGATAATCTGCAAATGTTTTATATTGAAATAAACCTTGTTTTGATGCGGAAAGACTGTTTTCATCATGCAGAAGATTGTCTCGATCTTCTTGATTGGATGTCGATGTCGAAATTTCAGGCATCGATTGAGACAATGCATGTGGATTGTAGGTATTCGTTTGATAGAGACCTGAACGTTCGTGAATGAATCGTCCGGTTTGATCGTAGAATGTTTGAATGTATTCATCGTAATATTGAGGTAAAACTGGTCGATTATGATTGGATTTTTGAAGATTTTGGTATTTTAAATTGAGTAGAATCATGTTGTCCATCGGACGAATGACTTCTAATTGTTGAAGACGATTGTCAGCTTCGATTTGTTGATGACTCATTTGTCGATCACGAGCTATCTGCGGAATGTCGGTTGACGGTCGGAGATGATGAAGAAAACGGATTTCTTTCGGTGATTCGGTTGACGAATTTGAGGGTGGAGATTGACGAGTCCATGTTGGTGCTCGATCCGTCGGAAATCGATCGGCTGGGAGATTGACATAGTCAGTTCCGTATCGTAATTGATTGTCAAGATGTTCGTCTTGACTCATAACTCTAAAATTGATAAAATAGAAATTTGGAAAGAGAGTTTTGTTTCTTATTCGACTTGTTTGCAGGCGAATACAATCGTTCGACGGTAAAATCGGGTTTGTCGTGTTCGATTCGAGTCGAAATCGAAGTTTGAGTTGTTGGTTTCGACGAGATTGTTGGTTGACGAGTTGTTTCGTTGGGTTGAAAGATTTTTCGAGGCCATGGGTAAATCGATGAACTTTGAGCGTCGCTCATTGATCGAGGAAGCTAAATGAAAACATTCAAAAAGAGAAAAGACTGACAGTTTGCTAACCTGCATGTATTGTTTGTCCGGCCATTTGGTTTTTTCGTTTCGAACGAATCCTTGAAAATGAACTTCACGTCGAAAGGGATTACCTCGAACTTTATGCGTAACGATGTACGGTTCGAGATCAGTCGATGGTCGATTGTTTTCGTCCGAATTCGGATCGGGAAAAACCGCTTTTTCGCTGATATGCGAGGTAAACGGATGATTCGACGGGAATTTCAAAGGAATTTCTTGCGCTGATAGACCATTCGATCGTTGAGGAGGTGGAATTCTAAATGAAATCATTCCTATTTCTTTTCAATCGCATTTTTCCAAACCTACAATTCATCATTAATTCGAATATTACTCAACTTTAGAGCCGTATTTCGATACGTTTGAGACGTTGGTTCGCCTCTACCAGAGAGAAAGATGATGTTTTCGTTTTTTTTAGAAAAGAAATTCATTCGATTTCTTACGTGCAAAGAAATGTACCCGATGCATGACCACTGTCTATTCGTTTTCGTACATGTCCCGTGCCCCATTCGACATTGGGCCGAGGACTTTGTTCACTAGTTTTCGAATCGAACAGAACGAGACTCGTCATCTGTTTTTTTGATTATTTTCGTTCGAATTGATCTTCGTCCTTTTTAGTAAGACGACATTTCTTCTTTGTTTTATGTTACCATTACAACAGAAATGGGATTTATTTTAAAGTGAAAAAAAACAAAAAAAATAGACCGGTGAACAAGCCAATTGCACATTAACTACTAACTCAATAAAAGAAAGAAAGAAAGAAAGGAAAATCATTTGTTTATGGTGTTCGTGCAATTTCTTCCATATAAACAGGATCATCGAGTATTGCTATATAAGTTTTTTCGACATCAGCATCTTCTTGTTTCATTTGTTCATGTAAAGCAACAAGACGATACCAAGTTATCACATCAGGATCGCCGATATCCATTGCAAGCGAACAACAATCGATATTTTGATTATCTTTGAGCAACGGATCAGCACCACGTTTGAGCAAAAGAATAATAGGTCTAACGGAAAACAAATGACATCGAGCTTTTTTCGAAATAAACACATACCCTCGACCTTGAATAGCTAATTCAGTTGCGAAATGAAGAGGTGTTCTACCGTCTTCATCCGCCAGATTAATATTTGCATTATTTGTTAACAGAAATTCAGCAGCTGCAACCGATCTCTAAATCGAACAAAAAAATGTTGTTCAACCGTTTTTTTTTTTCGTTTCCTACACTTAAAATCGCTTGAATCAATGGTGTTCGTTTCTGATCGTCTTCATTCGAATAGTTTTTATCTGCCCCTAAAGCTAGCCCATGAAGCATCATAGGAACATTCCGTTGACGAGCACCATCGTAGAGATAAAAATTTGGGTTCCAAATCGGCATCGATTTGTTTTGAATAGAAGTTTTGACTAGATTCCATCGACGAATCGTTCGATTGGGAGATGAAGGTAGCGGACGAAGGAACAATTTTCGAACGTATTTCGCTTCGATGTACGTTCGACGTGTGATAGCATCGGTGTCTGAATTTGGTTTAGGATATTCATCGAGCATTTGACATTCGTAGATATCATTCACATGACGATTGCCTAATTCGGACATGACAAGAAGAGTTTCGATATCCCAAGTGTCCATGTGAACAGACCGAACCTTGGAAAGATTGACGCCAAGACCTCTGATGAAAGAAACAGAATGCTATTCGAAGGATGAGGATGTTTGACAAACCGATGAGCACCACTGCAATTTAAACAAAATAAAATCCCGAGATTAATCGATGCCCATTCAGGACTATCGGCATTGCAATCACAACATTTATCATTACCAGGAAGAGAACGAACGTAATCAATTTTCTCTTTAATCCTTTAATAAAACAAATTTGAAAAGAGAAAACAATCGACTTCTATCGTTTACATTTGTTGTTTCAACTCGAGTTTGGCTGTTAACTTTGCTTTCGATCGATCGTCAGTAGCTGATTTCAATAATGGCTAAAAACGAGAATGAAAACAGCGAGCTACGGTTTTCCTTGAAAGTCATTTACCGATGATGATCCATGAATTTTTTCATTCGATGTTTTAAATAAATTTGCTATTGTTGTCTGAAGCGTATTTATCCATTGATCACAGTCGTTTTGCGAATCGGCTTGCAGAAGATACGTACTAAAAACAAACAAAATCACATTTATGAACGATACGGTTCCGTATTGTTTTACATATGAGGAGAGATAATTTCGAAAATAAAACGACGATCATTATCATTTGCTAAACGAATTGTACATAAGCGTAGGTCAGGAATAAGAACTGAATAGGAATTTGGCTGTTGAGGATTATCTGTATTACGTTTTATGTATAATATTTGACCATTTTGAATTAAAAACCAACGTCTGAAAAATAAATGCTTAACAAAAATAATACTGAGAGGATCGAAAACCTATTCCATGTTTTGAATTTATTATGTGAACGTTTAAATAAATAACCTTCTTTGATTAAATCATTTACATTAAGAATATTTGTTAAACTATGTTGAGATGAATTTCTTCTTATTGTATCTTTTGACTAAGCAAACAAACATTTCGACCGTTACAATTATAAATATTCTTACTGCATTAGACGATGCATCTGCATCATCTTCAAATTTACACTAAACGAAATTGATTCATCATATACTTTTCGATTCAATGAAATAGTTTCTACTCGTTTTTGATTTGTGTCGTGATGTTTTTCTAAATCTTTTTGATTTTGTATTGTATCTTGTTTCATTTTGACTAACTAAACAAATCGAAAAATAATCTCGATCTTCTTTGTTTTTCTCTCTCTCTCTGTCTCTTTACTTGTGTTGAAATCGAATGAAAATCTCTTTCTGTATCGATTGCTAATAATTCATAACCCTGATGAAAAAATGCTTTATGATAATTGATATGTGATAAAAATAATTCAATTAATTCGAATTTATGTTGCGTAAAAAGAACATTAATTTGATATGTATAATCAATCGATGTATGGCCAAAGCAACTACGTGTTGCAAGTAGAATTTTACTCGCTTCTTCGCATAGATGAGCTAGAAAAAACAAACATCTCGAGAGTTCGATTGATTATTTAATTGATTTACGTTTTGTTTTTGATGCATCAGCATTTTTTTGTAAAGCTAAAAATAATTCAAAAATGAAACAAAGTTCGAAATGAGTTGTTGTCTATATACCGATATCGTAATCCGAACTCAATCTATCGAATAGTTTTCCTTGTTCTTTCACTTTTTTGATATCGTCTTTTAACATACGATTTAATGATTTAAGAATTGTTTGGGATGTTTGCTCGAGTAGATTCTAATTGAACGAAAGAGAAAATAGACAATAAAAAAACAGCAAATAAACAAGATTCGATTTTACAGAATAAAGTGTTTGAATTTCTCGAAGATAACCTGTAAATTTACCGAGACTTTTAAAAGCTAATTCATCTGTTGCGAATAATTCTCGAATGTCAAGAATTGTTTTCGAAAATTTTCTATTTCAAAAAACAAAAAAAAATTCATCAATTCATAGATAGTGTTTTATTTACTGAAAATCTTGAAGAAATATTTTGCCATTATTAATCATTGATTGACATGATTTAAATATCTGTTCGACACGATCTTCTAATAAATCAATATGATTTGTTGCTTGTCGAAGTTGTGTTCGATAGACAGGTGAATCTTTTAAACATTCCTCGAAATCGATTGAATCCATTACTTTAAGATATTCGTGACATTCGCGAGAGAAAGAGAGGAAAAAAAGAAATTCGAGTAGGATTGTTTTATCTTGGAACGAAAACTGATTCATTCATTGTTTGCATAGTTTTGACTATTTACACCTGTTGGTCAATTTCGAAATCGAACTTAGTCTCTAGATGTCCTTAGATCCTAGCTTCGGCATATGTGGTTTAGTGAATGAAAAAGTTGTGATTGTGAGCGGAACAGATTACATGTTTTTATGATCTAGATTATTTTTGTTTATGTAATGAGATTTCGATTTGTTTTTAGATCGATGGTTAAATAGTTGTATAGCTATTGAATGAGTATTTAATAAAAAAAACGAAGTAAACGAATGACGAAATATTGTTATTCATTGTCGATTACTTGATGATGAATATAACCGAATATGGTGTATTGTTTCGTATTCATCTGAATTTTTTTATTTCATCACTGATCATTATTTTTCTAGCAACAAAACGACGACAAGCTGTTCGACATGATCAAACATATTATGAAATATTTGTTAAAAAAATTTAACAACATCGTCATTTACGTCGTAATTGCACCATTTATTATTGTATTTGTTGATGTTTGTATAGACTCGTAGAGAAATTCATGGATTTCTTCAATTTCAGTGCCATCATACTAAATATTCAAATGACTTTTCATTATAGGACTATATGAAAGATGATATAAATTGGACTGACAATAGCTATCTCAGACATTTTCTTATTCCATTCATCAGTGTTGTTCATTCCTTGCGAATACAAAACTTTGATTATTATTTTCATCGATTATTGTTGATGAAGAACATTAACAATAAAAAGGTCGTTCTTTCTCATAATATCGTCCGAATTCAATTTTTCACAGAATTTCTTTTAGAATTGAGGCGCATGTCAACCTTCGATGCAATCGAGCAGAAAAAAATGTATCACTTTTGTTCGCAATCCTACCCGATCGTTTTAGGACAGAGCATATTAACTCATTATCGGCTCTATCTTCATAATAACTTTTCTTTACCAATCCCCCATACTACTACCAGAGAGGACAATAATTTAACTAGTTTAATTAACATATCTTTTCTTTCTAATCACACAAATATTCTTTTAAAAATATCATTTTATTCTATTACTTTTAATTAAATAACTACAAAATATTACATGATACCGCACGAATGTTTTTCTCAGCACGAACTCTTGATGGATGTCCACTTGGAAGAAATTTTTCATAAATACTCATTGCTCGTTGAAAATAATCCAACGCTCTTTTATTCTGATTCTGATGTGTGTAACAAACACCGATATTCAATAAACTGTCGGCGATATCAACATGACCAGATGGATAGAATTTCTCTCTCATTTTAAGTGATCGTTGATAATAATCCAGAGCTTCATCGTGCTTTCCTTGACTATCCAGAACAGAACCAATGTTGTTGAGACTATTAGCAATATGAACATGACCAGATGGATAAAATTTCTCTCTCATTTTAAGTGATCGTTGATAATAATCCAGAGCTTCATCGTACTTTCCTTGACTATTGAGAATATTACCAATGTTGTTGAGACTACTAGCAATATCAACATGACCAGATGGATAGAATTTCTCTCTCATTTTAAGTGATCGTTGATAATAGTCCAGAGCTTCATCGTGCTTTCCTTGACTATCCAGAACAGAACCAGTGTTGTTGAGACTAGTAGCAATATGAACATGACCAGATGGATAAAATTTCTCGTAAATTTTAAGTGATCGTTGATAATAATCCAGAGCTTCTTCGTACTTTCCTTGACTATCCAGAACAGAACCAATGTTGTTGAGACTACTAGCAATATCAACATGACCAGATGGATAGAATTTCTCTCTCATTTTAAGTGATCGTTGATAATAGTCCAGAGCTTCATCGTGCTTTCCTTGACTATCCAGAACAGAACCAGTGTTGTTGAGACTAGTAGCAATATGAACATGACCAGATGGATAAAATTTCTCGTAAATTTTAAGTGATCGTTGATAATAATCCAGAGCTTCATCGTGCTTTCCTTGATGATAGAGAATACCACCAATGTTGTCAAGAACAGCAGCAGAATCTTTGATTCGTGATGGTTTAGCATTAATCATTCGTTCATAAGCACGATCATAGAATTTTCGAGCTTCATCCCATTCACCTTTGAAATCGAACGCTTGACCAATATTATACTCTATCCAAGCAAGATCTTCTCCATTCGGTTCATTTAGCATCTGTTCGAAATACTTTTGTGATTTGTCATATTCACCTAAATTGCACATTAACCTTCCAAAAACAATTGCAATACTTTGTTCTCCAGCTTCACGTTGTGTCTCTTCAATGAAATGTCTTCCGATATTTTGAGCTTCATTGGTCACTGTCATTTTAATGATTTTTCGTTCACCATCCGTTTCAATAGAATCAATTCGAAAAGCAGCATCGATATCAAATAAAACTTCTTGTTCTCCAGGAAAAACACTGAATTTTTCAATATCAGCGAATATAATACTACGATCAATTTGTTTAATATCACATTGAATTTGAAAAAGAACTGGAATAACATCAGGTCGTTTAGTTGATTTCTTTGCAAATGAAAGTGCTAATGAACGATTACGACTGGTTGATAAATATCCATTTGTTGAAATTAATCCATTCACATTTTGTTTCAGTTGTTCAAACTCTTGTTTATGAAGTTTTGTACCACGATAAATAGTTAAGATTTCTTCGTCTGATAATAATAGATTCTCGTGTTCTTTTTCTAAACTATGAGAAAGATCACTAATAAAATATCTAAATCGATGTAATTGATCATAATCACCAGTTCGAAGAGCTTTATTCACTAATTTATAAACAAATGATTGTTCAGAATACCAACGAATTGCATCTTCGGATCGGTACTTCTCTTCAAATTTATCAATTAATTTCATTTGTTTGGTATGTCCTCGATAATAATTTCGACATGTTTCAATCATTTCTTTTTTTGCTTTTTCATCACGTGGTAAACGTAAGATGACATATTTAAATAGTTGAAACCAAATGAATTTACCTGATTCTTTCGATAAATCTTTTGTTGATTGTTCATGTTGATTGAAAAAACTCAATGTTTGTATTTGTTGATCAACTAAAGTCATTTGTTCTCGAATAGATTCAGATAATTGATCTAGATTGTTGTAAATTCCAATAATCTTTGTATATTCATTAGTTAAGTGTTCATATCGTTCTATTTTCGTACAAAATATGAAAATTGAATCTATTTGTCTTAGATTGAGAACTGCAGGTAAAATTTGTGATGCTTGTTTTCCTGATGTAATTAGAAAGATTTTTTCATTTGTAGCCGATTGAATATAATCGATACATAATTGAAGATCTTCATAAAAGCTGACATAATCATTAATCTCTCTTAATTTCTCTTTTGTTTGCTTTGTATCCTCTTTGTGTCCAATATTTGGATCAAACCAAAGAAGA
>ERZ781398.3184-NODE-3184-length-13015-cov-3.837577_pt1 | contig 13015 bp, 9 predicted proteins | sample MGYA00433077_ERZ781398 | MGnify/ENA primary metagenome ERZ781398 (study PRJEB29847, sample SAMN06458254) | wastewater metagenome | isolation source: Wastewater bioreactor | place: South Africa: Cape Town | study: EMG produced TPA metagenomics assembly of the... | reverse complement strand
CCGCCGACACCTGGTGCGAGGCCTCGCCGCCGCCACCGCGTTGACGGCATTGGGCGCGCGCGCCCAGGCCACCCCCTTCCCCAGCCGCCCCGTCACGCTGGTGGTGCCCTTCCCCGCGGGCGGCGCCACCGACAGCCTGGTGCGCCAGATCGCCGAGCTGGCCGGCCGCGAGCTGGGCCAGCCGGTCGTGGTGGAGAACAAGCCCGGCGCGGCCGGCGTGCTGGGCGCCAACCACGTGGTGCGCGCCGCGCCCGACGGCTACACGCTGTCGGTGCTGCCCGAGCCGGTGTTCCGCCTGCCGCACCTGCAGAAGACCGCGTTCGACCCGATGAACGACTTCAGCTACGTGATCCACCTCTCGGGCTACGCGCTGGGCATCGCCGTGCGCAACGACGCGCCCTGGCGCGACTGGGCCGGCGTGGTGGCCGACGCGAAGAAGCGCCCCGGCCAGATCAGCTACGGCACCACGGGCATCAACGGCACCATGCACGTCACGGTGGAGGAGATGGCGCAGCGCGCCGGCGTCCGGCTCAACCACGTGCCCTACAAGGGCGAGTCGGAAATCATCGCCGCGCTCATGGGCGGGCACATCGACCTCGGCGTCACGGCCGGCGGCATCGCGCCCATGGTGGACGACGGCCGCGCGCGCGTGCTGGTGCTGTGGACGGCCCGGCGCGCGCCGCGCTGGCCTAACGTGCCGACGCTGCGCGAGATCGGGATCGACATGGTGGCGAACTCGCCCTTCGGCATCGCCGGCCCCAAGGGGCTGCCGCCGGCCGTGGTCAAGACGCTGCACGACGCCTTCCGCAAGGCGCTGGAGGCCCCTGCCACGCGCGCCACGCTGGAGCGGCTGAACCAGGAGAGTGCCTACCTCGACAGCGAGGCCTACGCCGCCTTCGCGCGCGAACGCTACGAAACCGCTCGCCAGCAGGTGCAGCGCCTGGGGCTCAAGCCGAACGCGCAGCAATGAACTACCGCTCCATCTACCGCCCCGGCCTGTTCGCGGGCCAGGTCATCGCCATCACGGGCGGCGGCTCGGGCATCGGCCGCTGCACCGCGCACGAGCTCGCCAGCCTGGGCGCCTCGCTCGCGCTGATCGGCCGCAACGCCGACAAGCTGCAGGCCGTGGCCGCCGAGATCGGCCAGCCCGACCGCGTGAGCGCGCACGCCTGCGACATCCGCGACGAAGAGGCCGTGCGCGCCACCGTGGCCGCCATCGTGGCGCGCCACGGCCGCATCGACGGGCTGTTCAACAACGCGGGCGGCCAGTTCCCCGCGCCGCTGCGCGACATCAGCCAGAAGGGCTGGGAGGCCGTGGTGCGCAACAACCTCACGGGCGGCTTCGTGATGGCGCGCGAGTGCTTCACGCAGTGGATGGAGGCGAATGGCGGATCGATAGTCAACGTGATCGCCGACATGTGGAACGGCATGCCCGGCATGGGCCACTCCGGCGCGGCGCGCGCGGGCATGCTCAACCTGACCGAGACGGCGGCCTGCGAGTGGGCCGCCTCGGGCGTGCGCGTGAACGCGGTCGCGCCGGGCTGGATCGCCTCCAGCGGCCTGGACACCTACCCCGACGCCTTCAAGGCCCGCATCCAGACGCTCGCGCGCAAGGTGCCGCTGCAGCGCCTGGGCACCGAGGCCGAGGTCTCGGCGGCGGTGGTCTTCCTGCTCAGCGAGGCCGCCGCCTTCATCACCGGCACCACGCTGCGCGTGGACGGCGGCGTGCCCAACGCCAAGCACACCTGGGCGCTGCCCGCGCACGCCAAATCCCAGCCCTACGACGGCTTCCCGCTCTACCAAAAGCCCGGCTTCCTGGACGCCTGATGCTGCAAGCCCCCAACCCCCGCCACTACACGGCCGAGCACGAAAGCCTGCGTGCCACCGTGCGCCGCTTCTTCGAGAAGGAAGTGGCCCCGCACGTGAACGCCTGGGACGAGGCTGGCAGCTTCCCGCGCGAGCTTTACCGCAAGGCTGCCGCAGCCGGCCTGCTGCAACTGGGCTTCCCCGAGGCCTACGGCGGCGTGGAGTGCGACGCCTTCCACCGCATGATCCTGTTCGAGGAGCGCGCCTGGGGCGGCTCGGGCGGCGTGGCCTCGGGCCTGTTCTCGCACACCATCGGTGCGCCGCCCATCGCCGTGGCCGGCAGCGAGGCGCTCAAGGCCCGCGTGCTGCCCGGCATCCTCGCGGGCGAGCAGATCGCCGCGCTCGCCATCACCGAGCCCGGCGGCGGCTCCGACGTGGCGCAACTCGCCACCACCGCCAAGCGTGAGGGCGGCCACTACGTCGTCAACGGCAGCAAGCTGTTCATCACCTCCGGCATGCGCGCCGACTGGTTCACCGTGGCCGTGCGCACCGGCGGGCCGGGCGCGGGCGGCGTCTCGCTGCTGCTCATCGCGGGCGACACGCCCGGCCTCACGCGCAGCCCGCTGCAGAAGATGGGCTGGTGGGCCTCCGACACCGCCGAGATCGGCTTCACCGACTGCCGCGTGCCCGCCGAACACCTGCTGGGCGAGGAAGGCCAGGGCTTCCAGGTCATCATGCGCAACTTCAACCACGAGCGCCTCGCGCTCGCCGCCGCCGCCTGCGGCTACGCCCAGGTCTGCCTGCACGCCGTGGCGTGGGCGCGCGAGCGCCGCACCTTCGGCAAGCCCTTGAGCGAGCGCCAGGTGATACGCCACAGGCTGGTCGACATGGCCACCCGCATCGAGGCCACGCGCGCGCTGCTCGACGACCTCGCCTCGCGGCTGGACGCCGGCGAATCGCCCGCCGCCCAGATCGCCATGGCCAAGAACTTCGCCACCCGCACCTTCCAGTTCTGCGCCGACGCGGCCGTGCAGATCCTCGGCGGCATGGGCTTCATGCGCGGCACGCGCGTGGAGCGGCTGTACCGCGAGGTCAAGGTCATGATGATCGGCGGCGGCGCCGAGGAAGTGATGAAAGACCTGATCGCCAAACGCCTGGGCCTCTGACCTCCTGGATCGAGATCCCCTGCTGGAAAGCCCAATCGAAAGCCCCTCCATGATTCCCTTCGCCTCCCACATCCACCCCGCATCCGAGGACTTCCAGTCGCAGCGCGCGGGCATGCTGGGCCTGGTCGGCCAGCTGCGCGCGCTCGAGCAGCGCGCGGCCGACGCCTCGGCCCGCGCCGCCTCCAGCTTCGCCAAGCGCGGCGCGCTGCTGCCGCGCGAGCGCGTGGCCCGGCTGCTCGACCCCGGCATGCCCTTCCTGCCGCTGTGCAACCTGGCCGGCTACGGCATGGACGATCCCGACCCCGAGCGCTGCATCCCCGGAGGCTCGCAGATCGCCGGCATCGGCTTCGTCTCGGGCGTGCGCTGCATGGTCGTCGCCACCGACTCGGGCATAGACGCCGGCGCGCTCACCGAGGCCGGCAACCAGAAGCTCATGCGCTGCCAGGACATCGCGCTGGAGAACCGCCTGCCCTTCGTGCACCTGGTCGAATCGGCCGGCTCCAACCTGCGCAAGTACCGGGTGGACAAGTTCATCCGCGGCGGCGGCATGTTCTACAACCTGGCGCGCCTGTCGGCGAGCGGCCTGCCGGTGGTGACGGTGGTGCACGGCTCCTCCACCGCCGGCGGCGCCTACATGCCGGGCCTGTCGGATTACGTGGTGATGGTGCGCGGCCGGGCCAAGGCCTTCCTGGCCGGCCCGCCGCTGCTCAAGGCCGCCACGGGCGAGATCGCCACCGACGAGGAACTGGGCGGCACCGCCATGCACGCGAGCGTGAGCGGCCTGGCCGAGTACGTGGCCGAGGACGACGCGCACGCCATCGCCCTGGCGCGCGACATCCTGGCCACCCTCGACTGGAACGACGGCATGCCCGCGCCCGGGCCGTGCGCCGAGCCGCCGCACCTGGACCCGGACGAGCTGGCCGGCGTGATGGTGCTGGAGCACCGCAAGCCGGTGGACATGCGCGAGGTGATCGCGCGCCTGGTGGACGGTTCGCGCTGGATGGACTTCAAGCCCGACTACGGCGCCGCCACCGTCTGCGGCCACGGCCGCATCGAGGGGCATGCGGTGGGCTTCGTCAGCAACAACGGCCCCATCGACCCGGCCGGCGCGACCAAGGCCGCGCAGTTCATCCAGCTGTGCAACCAGTCGGGCACGCCCCTGGTCTTCCTGCAGAACACCACGGGCTTCATCGTGGGCCGCACATCGGAAGAGGCCGGGATGATCAAGCACGGCAGCAAGATGATCCAGGCGCTGGCCAACTCGCGCGTGCCGCAGATCACCATCTATTGCGGCGCCTCGTTCGGCGCGGGCAACTACGGCATGTGCGGGCGCGCGTTCCGGCCGCGCTTCTGCTTCTCGTGGCCCAACGCGCGCACCGCCGTGATGGGCGGCGAGCAGGCCGCCACCACGCTGGAGATCGTGGCGCGCCAGCAGGCCGAGCGCAAGGGCGCGCCGGTGGACGAAGGCCGGCTGGCCGCGCAGAAGGCCGAGATCGTCGCCAACTTTTCCGCCCAGGCCAGCGCCTTCTACACCAGCGGCCATTTGCTGGACGACGGCGTGATCGATCCGCGCGACACCCGCGCCGTGCTGGCCTTCGTGCTGGCCACCGCGCGCGAGGCCGAGGCGCGCCAACCCCGCGCCGTGCAGTTCGGCGTGGCCCGTTTTTGAAGGAGACACCATGCTTTACACCCCCGAACACCACGAGCTGATGGCCAGCATCCGCCGCTTCATCGCGGCGGAGATCGATCCCTTCGTCGACGAATGGGAGGCGGGCGAAATCTTCCCCGCGCACGAACTGTTCAAGAAGATGGGGCGCCTGGGCTTTCTTGGCATCACCAAGCCCGAGGCCTATGGCGGCATGGGGCTGGACTTCTCCTACGCGCTGGCCGCGGCCGAGGCCATAGGCCACGCGCGCGCCCAGGGCGTGGGAATGGGCATAGGCGTGCAGTCCAACATGGCCACGCCCGCGCTCGCGGCCTTCGGCTCGGACGAATTGAAGCGCGAGTTCCTCGCGCCCGCGATCGCAGGCGACGTGGTGGTGAGCATCGGCGTCTCGGAGCAGGGCGCGGGCTCGGACGTGTCCTCGCTCAAGACCCGCGCGCGCCGCGACGGCGACGACTACGTCATCAGCGGATCCAAGATGTGGATCACCAACGGCACGCAGGCCGACTGGATCTGCCTCTTGTGCAACACCTCCGACGGCCCGGTGCACAAGAACAAGTCGCTCATCGTCGTCCCGCTGAAAGAGAACGGCAAGCGCGCCAAGGGCGTCGAGGTGCAGAAGATCAAGAAGTTCGGCATGTGGTCGTCCGACACCGCGCAGATCTTCTTCGACGAGGTGCGCGTGCCCGTGCGCCACCGCATCGGCGAGGAGGGCATGGGCTTCATCTACCAGATGAAACAGTTCCAGGAAGAACGCCTGGACGGTGCGGCGAGGCGCCTCGCGAGCATCGATCTCATCAACGAGACGGCCGACTACCTGCGCCAGCGCATCGCCTTCGGCCGGCCGCTGCTGGACAACCAGTTCATCCAGTACAAGCTGGCCGAGCTCAAGACCGAGCTCGAAGCGCTGCGCTCGCTGACCTACCGCGCCACGCTGGCCTACGTCAACGGCGAGGACGTGATCGAGCTCGCCTCCATGGCCAAGCTGAAGGCCGGCCGCCTGGGCCGCGAAATCGCGGACTGGTGCATGCAGTTCCAGGGCGGCATGGGCTACACCTGGGACAACCGCGTCTCGCGCGCCTACCGCGACTACCGCCTGGGCTCGATCGGCGGCGGCGCGGACGAGGTGATGATGATGGTCATCGCCCGCAAGATGGGCCTGATGGATGTGTGACATGGACGGCTTCGCACACATCCTTCTGCGTCGCGAGCACGGCGTGCTGCTGGCCACGCTCAACCGCCCCGAGACGCGCAATGCGCTCGCGCCCGAGGTGGTGGCCGAGCTGGCGCGCGCCGTGGGCATAGCCGAAAGCGACGACACCGTGCGCGCGCTGGTGCTGCGCGGCGCGGGCGGCTTCTTCTGCGCGGGCGGCAACGTCGGCAGCTTCCAGTCGCGGCTCGACGCGGCCGCCACGGACGAGGACCCGGTGGCCGCGCGCAACCGCGAGTTCGGCCGTTTCATGCAGCGCCTGGCGGCCCTGCCCGTGCCCGTGATCGCCGTGGTCGAGGGCGCGGCCATGGGCGGCGGCATGGGCCTGGCCTGCGCGGCCGACCTGGTGCTGGCCACGCAGGACGCGAAGTTCGCGCTCAGCGAGACCGCGCTCGGCATCATCCCCGCGCAGATCGCGCCCTTCGTCGTCGCGCGGCTGGGCCGGCGCGCGGCGCTGCGGCTGGGCCTGTTCGGCGAGCGCGTGAGCGGCAGCGCCGCGCAGGCCCTGGGCCTGGTGGACGAGCTGGCCGCCGACGGCGCCGCGCTCGATGCGCTGCTCGCGCAGTGGCTCACGCGCCTGTGCGCCTGCGCCCCGGGCGCCAACCGCGCCCTCAAGCCCCTGCTGCGCCGCTGCGGCCGGGACGAGGACGGCGCGCTGCTCGACGACGCCGCGCGCCTGTTTGCCGCCTGCATGCGCCGCGAAGGCGCCGAGGGCATCGCGGCCTTCCGCGAAAAGCGCCCGGCCGCCTGGCGCCATGAAGTCACCGCCGATGCCGTGCGCACCTGAAGAGACCCGCCCCATGACACCCCGCAAACAGATCCGCCCCTTCCACACCGTGCTCGTCGCCAACCGCGGCGAGATCGCGATCCGCATCATGCGCACCGCGCGCCGCCTGGGTTACGGCACCGTGGCCGTGTATTCCGAGGCCGACCGCGGCGGCCCCCACGTGCATGCCGCCGACCGGGCGGTGTGCATAGGCGGCGCGGCGCCGCGCGACTCCTACCTCAACATTCCCGCCCTGATCGATGCGGCCCGGCGCGCGGGCGCCGACGCGGTGCACCCGGGCTACGGCTTCCTGGCCGAGAATGCGGATTTCGCCGACGCGGTGGATGCCGCCGGGCTCGTGTTCATAGGTCCCGCGGGCGCGGCGATCCGCGCCATGGGCAACAAGGCCCAGGCCAAGCGGCTGGTGCTGGCGGCGGGCATGCCGTGCCTTCCCGGCTACCAGGGCGCGGACCAGAGCGACGCGGCCTTGCTTGCCGCCGCGGCGGACGTCGGCTTTCCGGTGATGGTGAAGGCCGCCGCCGGCGGCGGCGGGCGCGGCATGCGGCTGGTGCCGGACGCCGGCGCGCTGCCGCAGGCGCTGGCCTCGGCGCGCTCGGAGGCCGAGGTCGCCTTCGGCAGCGCCGAGCTGATCCTGGAGCGCGCCGTGCTCGCGCCGCGCCACGTGGAGATCCAGGTGCTGGCCGACAGCCACGGCCACGTGATCCACCTGGGCGAGCGCGACTGCTCGGTGCAGCGCCGCCACCAGAAGGTGATCGAGGAGGCGCCATCGCCCGCCGTCGATGCCGCGTTGCGCGCGCGCATGGGCGAGGCCGCCGTCAACGCGGCCAAGGCCATCGGCTACATCGGCGCGGGCACCATGGAATTCCTGCTCGACCGCGACGGGCGCTTCTATTTCATGGAGATGAACACGCGGCTGCAGGTGGAGCACGCGGTGACCGAGGCCATCACCGGCCTGGACCTCGTGGAATGGCAGCTGCGCGTGGCCGCGGGCGAGCCGCTCGCGCTGGCCCAGGACGACGTGCGGCTCGATGGCCACGCCATCGAGGTGCGGCTGACGGCCGAGGACGTGCCCGCCGGCTTCCTGCCGCAGACCGGGCCGGTGCTGCGCTGGCGCCCGCCGCCGCAGGAAGGGGGCGTGCGCGTGGACCACGGCCTGGCCGAAGGCGGCGCGGTGTCGCCGCACTACGACTCGATGGTGGCCAAGCTGGTGGCGCATGGCCGCACGCGCGACGAGGCGCGGCGCAAGCTGCTGCGCGCCGTCGGGCAATGCGTGCTGCTGGGGCTGCCCAGCAACCAGGGCTTCCTGGCCGACTGCCTGGCGGACCCGGCGTTCGCGGACGGCGGTGCGGTGCACACCGGCTTCGTGCAGGAGCGCTTCGGCGAGCGCCTGTCCGAGCGCCCGCAGCCGCCCCTGCGCACCCTGGCCCTGGCCGCCTTCGCGGTGCTGGCGGGCGGCCGCATCCGCCCCGCCGCGCTGGGCGGGCAGGCGGCCCGCGTCGGCCTGGCGCAGGGCGATGCGCGCTGGGACGCGCAGCTCGCGGCCGGCGGCGAAGGCTGGCAGCTGGCGGTGCAGGGCGGCAGCTTCGCCCTGCGCGGCGCCGCCTGGGAGGACGACGCGCGCGCCACGCTGCGCGTGGAGTGCGACGGCATCACCGAGCGCATCGTCGTCGCCCCCCAGGGCGACGCGCTGCACTGCTTCCACGCCGGCCGCGCCTGGAGCTTCGAGCGCGTGAGCGAGCGCAAGCGCCGCGGCGCCGAGGGCGGCAGCGGCGCGGTGACGGCCCCGCTCACGGGCCGCATCGTGGACGTGGCGGTGCGTGCGGGCGACGCGGTGCAGGCCGGCCAGCGGCTGGTGGTGCTGGAAGCGATGAAGATGGAGCACACGCTCACCGCGCCGCTGGCCGGTGTGGTGGCCGAGGTCTGCGCGCAGGCCGGCGGCCAGTCGGCCAAGGGCGCGCTGCTGCTGCGCATCGAGGAGGCGGCATGAAGGCGAACACGGTCCGCATCGGCGGCGCATCGGGCTTCTGGGGCGACTCGGCCATCGCTACGCCGCAGCTGCTGCAGGTGCCGGGGCTGCAGTACCTGGTGTACGACTACCTGGCGGAGACCACCATGTCCATCCTGGCGCGCGCCCGCGCCAAGGACGCGGCGCTGGGCTACGCGACCGACTTCGTGCACGCCGCCATGGCGCCCAACCTGCGCGCCATCTGCGAGCGCGGCGTGCGCGTGGTCGCCAACGCGGGCGGCCTCAACCCCGAGGCCTGCCGCGACGCGCTGGCCGCCGTGGCCGCCGCGCAGGGCCTGGCGCCGCGCATCGCGGTGGTGACGGGCGACGACCTGATGCCGCAGTTCGAGCAGCTGCGCGCAGCCGGCCTGCGCGACCTGCACACGGGCGAGGCGCCGCCGGCCGCGCTGTACTCGGCCAACGCCTACGTCGGCGCGCGCGGCATCGCCCAGGCGCTGGCGCTGGGCGCGGACATCGTCATCACCGGCCGCTGCGTGGACAGCGCCGTGGTGGTGGGCGTGCTGGCCCACGAGTTCGGCTGGGGCTGGGACGACTGGGACCGCATCGCCGCCGGCACGCTCGCGGGCCACGTGATCGAGTGCGGCGCGCAGGCCACGGGCGGCCTGTTCACCGACTGGCAGCAGGTGCCCGGCTGGGCCGACATGGGCTACCCGGTGATCGACTGCGCGGCCGACGGCAGCTTCGTGCTCTCCAAGCCCGAGGGCACGGGCGGCCTCATCCACCCGGGCGCGGTGGCCGAGCAGGTGCTCTACGAGGTGGGCGACCCGGCCAACTACCTGATGCCCGACGTGACCTGCGACTTCCGCCAGGTGCGCGTCGAGGCGCTCGACGCCGGCCACGTGCGCGTGGCCGGCGCGCGCGGCCGCCCGCCCACCGGCAGCTACAAGGCCAACGGCACCTGGCGCGACGGCTACCAGCTGCAGCTCATGATGGCCATACGCGGCATCGACGCGCCGGCCAAGGCGCGCAAGACCGCCGACGCGCTGCTCGCGCGCACCCGGGCCCTGATGCGCGAGCGCGGCTTCCCCGACTACACCGAGACCTGCGTGGAGCTGCTCGGCTGCGAGGCGCTGTACGGCCCCAACGCCCGCGCCCTGCCCACGCGCGAGGTGGTGCTGCGCATCGGCGCGCGCCATGCGGACCCGAAGGCGCTGGCCTTCCTGCAGCGCGAATGCGCCTCGGCCGGCACCTCGATGGGGCCGGGCACGCGCTCGTCCTTCGCGGGGCGGGCGGACGTGCAGCCGGTCATCAAGGTGTTCTCGTTCCTGGTCTCCAAGGACAAGGTTGCGCTGCAGGTGGGGCTGGGCGACGTGGCCGAGCCCGTGCCTTCACTCCCTCTCCCTCTGGGAGAGGGCGGGGGTGAGGGCTGCGCCGCGCCATCGTCCCTGCCGCCGGCCCCTCACCCCGACCCTCTCCCGCAGGGAGAGGGAGGGGAGTCCGCGTGCGTTCCCCTGGTGGCGCTGGCCTGGGCGCGCAGCGGCGACAAGGGCGACGACGAGAACGTCGGCGTGATCGCGCGGCGGCCCGAGTTCCTGCCGCTGCTGCGCGCGCAGCTCACGCCCGAACGCGTGAAAGACTGGTTCGCGCACCTGGTGCAGGGCGATGTCGAACGCTTCGATGTGCCCGGCCTGCACGCGCTGAACTTCGTGCTGCACCAGGCGCTGGCCGGCGGCGGCGTCGCCAGCCTGCGCTCCGACCCGCTGGGCAAGTCCTTCGCGCAGATGCTGCTGGACCTGCCCGTGCGCGTGCCGCGCCGGTGGGCCGACGACGGCCTGCTGGCGCCGCATTCCCCCATTTCTTCCCTCTGACAACCCCAGGAGACATCATGCGTTCGACATTCCGCCGCCATCTGTTCGCCGCAGCCCTCGGCGCCCTCGCGCTGGCCGCCGCGCCCGCGCGGGCGCAGGAGCCCTATCCCGCCAAGCCCATCCGCGTGGTCGTGCCCTACACGCCGGGCGGCGTGTCCGACGCGGTGACGCGGCTGGTGATGCAAAAGCTCGCCGAGCGGCTCAAGAGCCCCGTCATCGTGGACAACCAGCCCGGCGCCAACGGCCAGGTCGGATCGGGCCAGGTGGCGCGCGCCACGCCCGACGGCTACACGCTGCTGGTAGTGGTGGCCGCGCACGCCATCAACCCCAGCCTGTACAGCCACATGAGCTACGCGCCGCTCAAGGACCTGACCGGCGTGAGCCAGTTCGGCCACATCCCGCTGCTGGTGGTCTCCAGCGCGCAGCTGCCGCCCGCCAACCTCAAGGACTTCATCGCCTGGGCCAAGGCCAACCCCAGGAACGCCACCTTCGCCTCCAGCGGCACCGGCTCGGGCGCGCAGCTCTCGGCCGAGCTGTTCGCGCAGACGGCCGGCGTGGCGATGACCCACGTGCCCTACAAGGGCATGGCGCCCGCGCTGCCCGACCTGTTCTCGGGCCAGGTCGCCATGGCCTTCGACTCGGTGCAGACCATGATGCCGCACGTCAAGGCCGGCAAGCTGCGCGCCCTGGCCATCACCAGCGCCAGGCGCTGGCCCGCCGCGCCCGATGTGCCCACCATGGCCGAGCAGGGCTACCCGAGCCTGACCGGCGGCAGCTGGATCGGCCTGCTGGCGCCGGCCAGGACGCCGCCCGCCATCCTCAAGAAGCTCTCGGCCGAGACCCAGGCCGCGCTCGACTCGCCCGAGGTGCACGCCAAGCTGATCGGGTACGGCATCGGCCCCGTGGGCGGCACGCCGGAGCAGGTCGACGCCTTCATCCGGTCCGAGGCCAGGCGCTGGGCGGACGTGGTGGAGAAGGCCAACATCCGCCTGGAGTGAGCGCGCCATGGCCTCCATCCTCGAAGACGTGAAGGTCCTGGACCTGACGCGCGTGATCGCCGGCCCGCTGTGCACGCAGATCCTGGCGGACATGGGCGCCACGGTCTACAAGATCGAGAAGCCCGGCGAGGGCGACGACACGCGGCGCATGGGCCCCTTCCTGCCCGACGCGGCGACGGGCGCCGACAGCAACGACTCGGCGCTGTACCTGGCCTACAACCGGGGCAAGCGCTCCGTCACCCTGGACATCTCCACGCCCGAGGGCGCGGCGCTGGCGCGGCAGCTCGCGTCGCGCTGCGACGTGGTGGTGGAGAACTACAAGGCCGGCTCGCTGGCCAAGTACGGCCTGGACGAGGCCAGCATCCGCGCGCTGCGGCCCGACATCGTGTACTGCTCGGTCACCGGCTTCGGCCAGGACGGGCCCTACGCGGCGCGGCCGGCCTACGACTTCATCCTGCAGGGCCTGGCCGGCGTGATGAGCACCTGCGGCCATCCCGACGGCGCGCCGGGCGCGGGCGCGATGCGCACCGCGATTCCCATCACCGACGTGGTCACGGGCCTGTACGCCGCCATCGGCATCCTGGGCGCGCTGCACCACCGGCGCGAGACGGGCCAGGGCCAGCACGTGGACGCGGCGATGCTGGACGCGTCCGTGGCGCTCAATGGCCACCTCGCGCTCGGCTACCTCATGACGGGCAAGGTGCCTGCGCGCGTGGGCAACACCAACCCGATCGCCTCGCCCTCCGAGGTGTTCGACTGCGCCGACGGGCAGCTCATCGTCGCCGTCGGCAACAACGGGCAGTTCCAGGCCCTGTGCGGCGTGCTGGGCTGCCCGCAGTGGGCCCAGGACGCGCGCTTCGCCACCAACGCCCGGCGCGTGGCCCACCGCGCAGAGCTGCGCGACCTGCTCGCGCCGCTGCTGTGCGGGCGCGCGCGCGCCGAGCTGCTGGCCGCCTTCGAGCAGGCCGGCGTGCCCTGCGGGCCGATCAACGACATGGCGCAGGTCTTCGAGGACCCGCAGACGCGCCACCGCGAACTCGCCTTCACGCTGCCCCACGGGCGCGGCGCCGAGGTGCCCAGCCTGCGCAACCCGATCCGCTACTCGCAAACGCCCATGCGCTACCGCGCGGCGCCGATGCTGGGGCAGGACAGCGAGGAGGTCCTGGCGCAGGTGCTGGGCCTGGGCCCGGATCATCTCGACTATCTGCGAAAACGCGCCATTATTTGACCTTGGGGCGCATGGAGCAAGCGCTTGCAGCTCTTTTTTCGATAGCTATCGATCGAGCCGCAGCCGCCCCTGCGCGTCGGCAACGAGCAGCTCCACGAGCTCCTGCGCGAACGAGGGCAGGGCCTCCAGGCTGCGCACGCAGATCTGCATCTCGCGCACCGACCACGCGTCCGACAGCGGCACGATGGCGATGTCCATCGCGTGCGCGTGGCGGCTCGCCGCCGACTCGGGCAGCACGCCCACGCCCACGCCGGCCTCGATCATGCGGCAGGCCGTCTCGAAGTTGCCCACCTGGATGCGCTGCTTGATCGGGCGGTGCAGCT
>ERZ781398.3180-NODE-3180-length-13026-cov-3.785599_pt1 | contig 13026 bp, 7 predicted proteins | sample MGYA00433077_ERZ781398 | MGnify/ENA primary metagenome ERZ781398 (study PRJEB29847, sample SAMN06458254) | wastewater metagenome | isolation source: Wastewater bioreactor | place: South Africa: Cape Town | study: EMG produced TPA metagenomics assembly of the... | reverse complement strand
GAAAATATGGAATCAATTGGATTGTTACAAAAGTGATATAGAAGAGAATGATATAGTTCAGTTGACTCTTGATTGTAACCGACGAATAATACAACTGAAAAATGAGCGAACGAAAAGTATATATGAAATAACAGTCGAGTTAGATCAATGTCCATTTCCATGGCAATTAAATATTAATATGTATCATTGTGGTGATCGTCTTCGTATCTTACATTAATTTTTTAAAAGATTTAACATTTGATGTTAATAAAAAATAAACATATTTATTGCTTAGAAATGGTAATGAGAGTTTAAACGATGTTGAATCGTTCTTCGATAATGTCGAATTGTATTTTTAAATTCTACTGTATAGAATTTCGATGGTAATACGAAAATAATAAAAGTAAGTATCGGTGGTATAAATGAAATAAAATATCCAATCAAATAGAACCATGCATCATTCGATGATTGCATACATCTCGACATAAATAGTGCTATCAAACGTGGAAATGTAAGTGTCATTAAAGCAATAGGAGCAATTATCAAATGTTTAAATTCTCGACATTGTTCCATTAATACTTGTGTATCAGTTCTATTAGGATAGATGGCTAATTTTTGTCGAGCTTTGACTTTTAATAAAATAATAACTGATATTAAATTAGTCAAAAATGGACCAGCAATGTGAACTATATGTATGATATAATTATAGACTCGTAAACTTGACGAATAATTGACAATACACTAAGTTCTCTTTGTAGCATCGAAATCGTTCTCTTCTTCAATAACACGTCGATAAATTGGATCAGGAACATAACTAACAATAATTGCAATGAACAAAATCATAAGAACGAATTTAATTGCTTTAACACTACGGATTCTATTAAATTTTGCACCTTGTGTTGCCATCATAGTTCGTTCAACAGCGACACATGCATTTAACCATTGATTCATACTAAGACATACTTGTAGGAGAAAATCGAATAATCGACATTGTATTTGAAAAAATCTTTGATTGAATGACATGTTCACTTGACTACGAAGAAGAATGAAATATTTCAATCCAAATAGAATCGTTATTAAAAGAGTTGTCAGCGAAGAAAACAATAGATATAAACCACAAGCATATTCACATACGACTTTATTCTTAAAAGTAGTTATACATAAGATAGCATCGATCGATCCAATGATAAGAAAAACAATAGTAAATGCAAAACTCATTTTAACAATTGGCGTTTGATTCATCAGATGAATATTTGTTAAAATATGATAACCAAGAATACTATCTAATGATGAACGAAAACTATTTGTATTAAATTGACACAATTGACCAAAATAACATGATGGACAAATACACAAGGATTTTGTTGGACAATCTGCTTTGTTTTGAAGACATCGACCACCGTTTTGACATTCACTTTGATCAGAACAATCGAATTCCATTTGATGATCAAATGTGAAACAATTAGCTAGACGTTGTTGATGAAAATCATAACACAAACATAGATGCGTTTGATCGTAAAAGCAATTGAGATTGAGTGAACGATTTTGACATGGTAAATGATAGTATTTAATTCGACGGATAAGAGGGAAATCAAGGATTGTCTGATTGAATAATATTTCACTTATATTTGGACAACGATCAGATAGTGAAAGTGTTCGATGAATTCTTACTGATCGATTATATTTGTCTTGTACGTGAGTTAAATAATAATTTTTATCAGAAAGTTCAGTAAAAACAAGATTAAATGGTTCTGACCAATAGATAGTAATTGAATCTTGTCGAAATGGAATGGATTGATATGTTGTTGCTCTCGATGTAAATTTTTTAGTCGAATACCAGTCAGTAATTTCAATAAAATGAAAAAGTATTGATTGTGGTAGTCGAATATCCTGTTCGAATGTAATTGTCAATTGAGTGTCGGGGATTTCACATCGATCACCAGTAAAATTCTTTGGACAAATACATGAAAAACTTTGAAAAAAGTTCATATGTCGATGATTGGCTATACATTGTCCACCATTTTGACATGTAGAATTGGATGGTTTCTGGCAGATTGTGTCAGTTATAAGGCAACGAAGACCAAATTTATTCAGTGGACAAATACAAATCGGCCGATTATCTGCAGATAGACCAATACATAATGAATCTGGAGAGCAATTACAAACATGAGGAATATGACAATATCGTCCAGTCCACCCCGAATGACATCGACAGAAAGTGATATTTGAGGGCTGATTTGCATATTTCGTACAGTTGCCATGAATACATCGATCAATCGAGCAATCTTCATAGATTCGAGGGATGTTGATAATGAATGAAAGACGATGAACGGGTAAAAATTGAAATTGAATTGGTAATAAAACACTTCCACGATATTTTAACGATATTTTTTCATAGAAATCAATATGTAATGAATAAATTCTATTTGGATCTTTTGGTTGTGTTGAATAGATTAAATACTTTTGAAATCTAAAATGACAATCTCTTGATGATAAATAAGTGATTTGTTCATAGGAATGAATGACACGTCGATCACTATCATCAATGAGTGAAATAAGAATTGCAAATGGTGTTCGCCAAGACGCAGCTAATGCTTGAAATTTAATCGTTAAACTAATACGTTGACTTTGATATTGGCATCGATCACCATAATACGATGGTGGACAGAAACATGTATGTTTTATTTGTTCATCGAGCCAAACATCAACATCAATGCCACGATGACAATAACGATGTTGAGTTGGAGTAATTCGTTGTTGAAACGTGGTTTTCAATTGTTTTTCGATGTTATTTTCAATTTTTGTATGAAGTCGAAAATTGATGACCTTCCAAGATCGCATTGGTGGAAAAGAATCGCAAAACCATCGTTCAGCATCGGAAAGATTATTACGATTATTCGAACAATATCTCGAATTTCGTTCAGATATTGGTTTTGTACAAAGTTGTTCATCATCACCGTTCTCACATTGAGCGTAACCATCACAAAATATCGAAGCACTCGCACAAGTTGGAATACTAAAGTTCATACAATAGAAATGTTTCTTTTCAATATGCTTAACTAAAGTATATTGCTTTGTCATATCACAACGATCAATTTCATCAGTTCCACCAAGACAATCAATGATTCCATCGCCTAATCGTTCGATTGGTAAACAAAATAATTCATCGGTCAATTGAGAAACACATCGATGCCATTTAGTAGGACAATTCATTGCAATTGACTGATGACAATCAACTTCATCGGCGCCACCATGTAAACAATTCAATATTTCATTACAATGTGTATAAATATTATTACATTGCCATTGTTGACATTCAGTTTCATCACTTTCAATTCGACCATCGATAACAATCGGCATTAAGTCAACAAATCCATCGCAAATATGTTGAAAAACAATATTAGTTTTCAAAAAAGTAATATCATGATTTTCATCTGGACACCAAATTGTATCATCAGATGGATATCCACATTGACATTGTCTATCATTAATCAACGATTGAGATATATATTTTCCCGTGTGACAATTAAAATAATTCTTACGAAGATAATCGATTGTACTTGTTATCGTAGCATTTTCATCATCATCATGCGGACAATCCGATTGATCGTCCATTAAACGATCGATTGAAATACATTTGATTGAATTCTTGCATTGATACATATTAGATCGATTACAAATATCGAAATTGTAATTAAAATAAAAGTGATATTTACGAAGAATATCATATAAACCACTTATAATCGATATATGCACGTCCTTTATTGAATAACTTGAAAACATCCATGAATCGAAGAGTAATCGCGCATTGGTACATTTCATATTGTTAATAATTATGTTTGGATATTCATCAAAAAATGGATTATATTGAGAATGATTCGAACAAATATAAAACGGAGGAGTATAAGAATTGGTCCAGTTAGTGAAATCATCTATCTTGTAAACAAAATAAATGTTTCCGAATACAACTGGAACATTGGGAAAATAGATTATATTTGGACACGATACATTTTGAACATGTTTTAGGCATTCTTTATTTCGTACTTCTAAAAAATATTGAAACGCCAATGAACAATTACTCGATAATGAAGAGTCGTTGTTCGAATACATCCGTTGTATCGATAGATCGGCTCGTTCTGGTGACCGATGAAACAATAGTTCGAAATTTGCAATCGATATTTCTTCACATCTAAATGATGGCCAATACATATAAAAACACGTTTGTAATGGGCTATCGATTGGTGAAGATGGTTCATCAGACCAATCGATACAATTCGGATTATCCAAATGATCATGAGCAAATGATTTTGGAATGCATTGTCCATTTTGACATCGAAATTCATTCGTCGAACATTCATTTATTTCTAATTTCCAGCAATGATCTTCATCGAGTCCACTGTCAATACAATCGATTTTACCATCACAAATTTCTCGCCAATCTAAGCATAGAAATGATAATGTACGATTGCATTTTAAATGAGTATAACATGTTTGAGAAAATAGTTCCTTATCAACATTTTGATAGTAGTCGATTATACTTTCGTCAAACGATCGATACGATAGAATATCATGCATGAATGCATATTGACATTGAGGACCAAATCGAGGTAATGTACAATTATAAAACGCATCTTTTGCTGATAATAAATGTAATTCGTTTTGATTTGATAATTGATTGAGATAGTATTGATATCGTTCGATAAGATCAACCGGTGCTGACCAAAAATATAACTGCTCACTGGTAACATTTTGTTTTCCCAATTGATCAAAAGTCCATTTTCGAAATGATTGCTGTTTTTCAATTTGATATGATGATGTCAATTGACTCAAACAAAAACGAACGATTTCTTCATATGTTTCTGAAAATGTACCATCTTTGACATAGAAGCAAGTGCTTGGTAGAATATAATGATTTTCATTGACTTTATCTGTATAATAAAGATTGATATGCGATGCAATTTTATCATCGAATGTAAGCAGAAAAACAACTAATAGAAATATTTCCATTGAAATTTTTTATTTGAAAGAGAAAAAGCAGCTAATTTATATGGTGTTTTATTTCATTACTGATAACAGTTTGTTCCAATCTGTTCATTTTATTTTTCTTTCTTTCTTTTTTTTATCAAACATCAAATCGTTGAACTCGGTATCAGCTACGGTGATGTGCAGATTGGAAATGGTTTGATAAATATTAACGCTCTCAACAAATGCAACTATGCTTTTTCAAACTGAGAAAAAATGAAACTTTTATTTTTCTGATTAGACTCGCATTTGCTTGACTTTATAAACTCATTTTTTGTTTCTTTCCTTTTAAATCAATAACTCTAACTACTCCTACTCTGTTATCATTGATTGTTTAAAAAAAAAAACTTTGTTCTTTTTTTCTTAATATATGAAAATAAAAGATGATGTATTTTTTACGATAATGATTTTAGTAGCAAAAAGCATGTTCTTTTCAATCGTCTATTGAAAGTTAAGTTTGCTCTCGATGTTGATGTCGAATAGAACACTTGTTCGTTTGTGGAAAGACTTTTGCATCTCATGTTATCTAATTCATTGCATCAGTTATTTATATGATACTTTGTGAGATAGCCGATAGTTTTAGTTCTTGTTTTGATGAAATATCGATTGATGTCATAACTGATTCCTGTTGTTGAAAAGCTGTCTGTCGGCTAACTTGTGACATGAATCGATGTTTTAACATTTGTCGTTTTGTCCAACAGATTAAACCAATCGATAAAAACATAATGACTGCAAATGTGACAAGTAAACCACTAATCGATTGTATACTAGTAGCTTCTGTAGTATCAGGATCATCGATACAATAACTTGTTAGAAGCCATTTTTCTCGTAAATTACTCAGCGCACCGGATTCTCGTAACGACAAAATACTCACATCTAACTGTTGAGCATAAATCCAATCTTTTGCCATGACAATACCAAATGCATTCTCATCAAAACTTTGACCAACAAACGTTAAATTGCAATAATAAGTATTAATCATATATTCACCTGTGGCACTATCAACGATTGCAACATCGATAGCCTTATTAACAAGATAATCATATGTGTCTTTTCGTGTTTGCAATGGTATATAATTTCGAAGACCTCTCGAAATTTCACGCAAATAAAATTCTTCACTAGCTGTTCCAACACGAATTCCAATACGATTTGGAGGAACTTTACCACTTTTTAAATCATCAATACCCGAAATAGTCTCTTGCATTTTGGAAACGGTTAAAATCGATGCTAGATTAGCAGTATAGGATGCAACAAATATTAAACTACACATATAGAGACCAGCTGTTATTAAACGACCACCTGCTGTTTGAACATTAAAATCGACTCCATAACCAACGAGATTGCCATAAGCATACCAAGTGCTCATGATCACTTGAGATAGGATCGAACGATGTTTTAGATTTTCATTATGATGTCGTTCGGCTAGAAAAATTAGAAACGATGCAAAGAGAAAAACACCAAGTACTAATAACCAGAGACTCCATGAGAAAGGTCGTAGAAATGATAACATATCAACACTTGTCGTTGATGATTTTCGTGCAACTAATTTTAACGAATTGTCAAAGATTGAATTAGAAAATTCGACATAGACGCGACGTGTAGACATAATAGTAGTATCAGCTATAAATAGATCGTAGATATCTTGTGGAACAGTATGAATTAATTGGTTGTAGGTCATATTCCGTGGTGCTAAACGCATATCAGCTACGAAACCCAATTGCTCTTGTAATAATGCAATAAGATCTGGAATAAAACCAATGTATCTCGTTATGTTTTGTTCATTGTCACTAGTCGTATTTGCTATCATAGTAAATGGTGCTGTTTCAATAATACCAATACGAAGAGTAACACCGTAAAGTTTAGGTCTATCTGATGCTACCGTAAGACTGCCATCAGGCCATATAATTGTATTATTTTCTCGACATATTTGAAGACCAATATCAGTCGAGTAGTCCAATACGGGAAAAAATTTCAAATGATTTTCTAATAAATGTGAATTATATATAGAATAATAGATACCATTGTTTCGATCAGTAGAATTTGAAGAAAATTCAATTGGACCCGAAACACCGATGAATGTTGTGTTGTTGATCAAATCAAGTAAGATATTTGAATGACTAAATCGACGATCAAAACAAAGTGAAGATTCAGTGAGCGACAACGAACAAAGTTTTTGTAAAGATTGAATCAATACCCAAGTAGCATCGAAGGCAAATAATGCATAAGCATCAACATCGGCAGTGCCAGGAAATGTTTCAGGTTCATACTGTTGCCAAATATTAAATGCTGCATTGAGTAAACTTGAATTAATCGATGCATTAACGATAGTACTACCGGTCACTGGTCTAATAAAGAACATTCCTATTAATTTTTCATAGTCGTCACGATTGAATGCATTGAATGAAATATTAGCACTAAGTATCCAAGTAAAATGTGGACCTACAACATCAACTTCTAATGCATACTGCAGGATATCTGAGATATGAGAAGATAAAGCCCAAACTATCACAATACGTGACGCACTTTTAATCAAAGATTTTCTTAAATTGCCTTGAATTTTCAAAGTAACGATATCGAAAACAATTAAAGTTTCGACGCCAAGTCCATAGTCGTTAAAGACTTTATTGATAACTTTCGCTCCACCTAGTCCATATGCATCGTTCTGATGAATAATAATGCACGATGTCCAATTGAATCGAATGAACAAATTTAAGATCACTATTGCTGCACTATTATCCGACGGAGTCGTTCGATAAAAACTAGGATAAGCATTTCGATCGGATAGATCAGGATCAGTTGCCGAATAAGAAATTGTTGGTATGCCAATTGTATTCGAGAATTGAGCAATTGTAATTGCCTCTCGAGAAAATCCTGGACCGATAATACCAGCAATTGTAGTATTAGAAACGACTTCACACGTATCACGAAGACCAGTCATAGTATTACCACCGGTGTGTTTAGCTTTCCATCCAATGGAATCACCATTGATTGTCATATTGTATTGTTGAGCAAGAATGATTGCTGCTATGAACATAGCTCGAGAGTGAACGGATAATGTTGTTACATCCAAGTCCGAAATATTATCGTCGTCAGGAAACAGACCTAATAAATTAATATTTGATGAATCCATCGATGGCCAAATCGACAGGACATCATAAAAATGACATACAATAAGAATTATTAAGAAAAAAAAGCAAAATTCACTTCTAATCGCTATCAACATTTTATTCTATTATCACCACAAAAGGCAAAAAAAGTAATAGCACACCGTTATATAAAAACAATTACATACACGATAAAGTATGTATTTATATGTGTGCAAATGAAAAAGAAATTAAATAAAAATACATGAATATTCGAATATAATAAGCTACGTGCATTATGATATAATAAAAAAAAGACATAAAAGTTATTCATATTATGTCACAGATGCAATATGTTGTCGATGTTGACAGAAAATAGTTTTTTGAATAATTTGTTTTAATTCTCGTCGAAATATAGTTGATGTTAAAAGGAAATTAGGAAATGACAAAGTATAACCAAGATAAGTTAAATCATAAAAGAAATTGTTCAAAAATGTATCGAACAAAGCAGACGATACAGATTCTGAGTTGATATTAAGAAAATATGTTCGATACGTATTATACACTGAGTATGGAATATTTAAAATGAGATAAACAATAATTTGATTAACTAACATTTTATGAAGTTGTATCTCTTTTCTTTGTGCACGAGTGGTTGTAACACCTTGACTTGCATCAACTATTGCGGTTACTTTAACACGTTGAATACTTCGACGAATATTACGAATCGTCAGTAATCCAAAGAATAACATTGGAATTATTGGAAAGAATCCATTTTCAATCGTAATATAGAGATTAAAAATTTTTCTAAGATTCGGATTAGTAATTCTACATTTATTATTTGTGTGGCCAAAGATGACGAGAACTGGAATATAGAAGAGAAACCAAACAATAGCGTTGATAACGATAAGACGAAGAGCAATTTTTGGTGAACTCCATTGTCGAAAACGAACTTCACGACAACTACAAAGGAAACGATCGGCACCAGCAAAAATAATATTATAACGAGCATTAGCTGAGGAAACATAAAAAATATAGTAACGTATTTTGCAAAACCATACTGAAAGAGAATTCACAGGAACATTATAACCATATTGAATCATTCGAATAAAAACAGAGAAATTAAAAAGGAAAAACTGTGAAAAACTTGAAGTAATAAAATATATTGCACAAGGACTCTTCCGAAATGCTGGTTGATAAAATACGATACAAACACAAATTACTCCAATATGACCAACTATCCATATAAAACCGTCAAGAACTTGTGAAAAAGTTTGAATCAAAAGATTGAAAAGAACTATTAATTGAGTTTCTCTATCGCTTTCGATAATAGCAGTTGTAGTCTTGTTCATATTTCAATGCCTAGGAAAAAAATCAAATGTAGGTTTTTTTTAAATAGATTACGTGTTTAAAAACAAAATAAGTATGAAAAAAGACAAGTTAATACTCAGATTTATAATTAGTAACGTGCTTAACTCCGAAAAACATCTGTCTATTTTATTATAAATTATGAAATAGTTAAATATGTATGAGACGTCTAGTTTATTTTCGAGAAAGATTTTCTACATTTTATGATGACTATTAACATAATATACAATAAGAACAAGTGTTTAATTATTAATGTGATCATCGATGGCACACTATCTCTGAGATAGATATTTGATAGAATGTGAAATTGATGAGACTGAAAATCGAGTAGACCCTATTCGAGAAATACCACTTATGTTACAATATGCTAGATAATATAATGCAAATTACAAATTATAGATTTTATTTAGAAAAATCAAGAAAAAGGTAAAACACGTGCGCGTTAGTTTGATTATACAACCACATACGGCGCACCGTTCTGTTGTTATTGTTAGTAAATGGCAAGGCATTTTTTTTTTGCCTTGTCATCAAAACAAATATATATATTTATATATATACGAAATATTCGTCAGTTCTTTTAACATTTTATTTTAACGATGTCGTCAACAAATCAACAACGTGTTATTCTTATTACAGGAGCTAATAAAGGTTTAGGTTTCGAAGTCATCAAGAAACTTATTAATCAATCGAATGATGTCAATAACGATCTCATTCTTCTCGGAAGTCGAGATTTACAACGTGGCCAAGAAGCGATCAGCAAACTTGGTTCTCCATCGAACGTTCAACTTCTACAATTGGATACATCGTCATCGGACAGTATTGCCCGTGCAACCGACGAAATCAAACAAAAATATGGAGGAAAATTGGATATTCTCATCAACAATGCCGGTATTTCAAAAAGGGAGAGAACATCTGAAGCTGCACAAGAAATATTTGCTACTAATTATTATGGAGTCAAATTAATGAATCAATATATGTCACCATTGATTCGAGAAAATGGTCGAATCATCAATGTTGCTAGTGAAGTCGGTGCTTGGACACTGCATGAAATGTCAAATGATTTACAAAAGCAATACACATCATCGACATTAACTGAAGAGCAAATTGATGAATTACTCAACAATTTCATCTCAGCAATCGGATCGAATAGTTTGCAGAAACTTGGATACAATGAGAAATCACCTTATTTGATATATGGTGTGTCAAAAGCAGCACTTATTGCTCTGACACACATTGAAGCACGTCAATGGTCCGGTGCAAAAAATGTTCTTGTCTTAGCCGTATGTCCAGGTTATTGTTCTACGGATTTGAATCATCATGGACCTGGTTCACGTCCTGCTGAACTTGGTGCAGATTCCATTCTACATCCAGCTACAGCTCCTGTCGATCAATTGAATAATGGCGAATTCTATCAGGATGGTCAACAAAAACCACAAAGTTATGCATGTACCATGGATATAAACAAAATTATAGAAGAATCAAAAAATAAGAAATAGACACTCTTTTGTCTTTCTCTCTCTCTCTCTTAGCATTGCGTAGGATGTTTGTTTTTTAAATGGAGGAAAAAACCATCCATACATTTTTTTATGCCAATTTTCGGCGATAGAAATGAGTAATTTTAAAAACTTTTCGTTCTATCAGAGTATATTTGTAATGTGGTAAAAAAACCATTTTGCATCAGAGCAGATTCATTGTGTCGACAAGTTGATAGGAGTAAAAATAACAAAAATGTGGGAAACGAAATGCAGAATTGTATTTGTTGGAAGATCTTCGTGTACAATATATAGACGACATAATTCGCCTTACGTACATATTTATCGAAAGATCGTTGTTATATCGAAAATTTTCAAAATAGAAAAGAATGGGAAGTAGTGCAAGTCATTTAGCAGCAGATACTCGATATACTGATCAGAGTTGGGTCGATGGTCGCAGTGGTGAAGTAGGTGATGTTTATGTTTACTCAGTGCGAATTGGAGCAGCATTAGGTTTGGGTGTTCATCATTGTATTGTCGTTGATGGTATCGATGGAAATTGGCGTGTTTTTGAATGGTCATCCAATGGTGATAATGGTGGATTAAGCCAATATAAAACAAGCAGAATTTATGGTGGACGATGTTTAACATTAGGTCGACATTCATTAAAAAAGGTTTATGATGCTGTACAAAAAATCAGTGTTGGTCGATGTTACAGCAAGAATTTCAATTGTAATGATTGGACCGAAGCAGTAGCACGTGAACTCGGACATAACATAACAGTTCACTGGAATTGTTCGTGTGTATTATAAAAAGACACTATCATAAACATATTTTAACCAATTATTCTAGAACACGAAATGTGTCATTTTACATTGATTGATTGAATAAAATCGAACTATTCTCGATGCATATAAAAGTTTATAATATAGTTGTTATATTTCAATTTTCACCTAGTATTTTTTTAGATTATACAAAAAAAAAACGGAATATATAAAAATATTAATCTATTGGTTCGAACAAATCATGTTTGGTCCATGATGGTGTTTTTAATATTTGTCCTTTACCGAATACATACAATGGTGTTAGATCTGTACTATTCAATACGACAAGATCAGCATCATAATTCTCCATAATATAACCTTTCTGAGTTAAATTGAGATAAACTGCTGGATTGGACGTAGAAAACTGAATGGCTTCTTCGAGAGGCCATTGATATTTCAAGACTAGTTTTTGAATTGTTTTTAAAGATAAATTAGGCGGTGACATGCCATAGGAAACTAAACGATCGGAATCATCATAAATTGGAACTGATCTACAAATCAAAAATGTCAATTTCATGTGATATTTTTTTTTCTTCGATCAATACCCATAAGCATCGCTTGATACCGTAATATGTTGTAATGGTAATTTTTCATTTCTAAATTTGTTCAAAGTTTCTACTGTTACTGTTTCATTTAATTGTTCAAGATCAGCTGTAAAATCACAAGTACCACCGGCAAGAATCCATTTTCTTGCTTCATCAATTAATTCTTCTCCTCGTATGGTCATATGAGTTGGATACATATGACGAATAGAAATTGTTGTTTCATTTAAAATCTCCCAAAGTAAATCGAGTTTCGTTGGAGCAGATCCCACATGAAAATGAACAATACCTATCTTTCCACTGAGCATACCACTAACGGATGCGTCAGTAATCAATTGAATGAGATCACCTTTCGATGGCCAACTCGAACGATGATCACTGAGAGCAATTTCACCAGCACCGAGAATTTTATCAATGAAAAGAACATCTTGTTGCAACGATCCAGTCAATGTTACAATCGGAACTCGATAACTACCAACCCACATCCAAGTAGATAAACCATCGTTTTCAATACTCTTTTGGGGTGCAGAAAAATTCACTGTTAAATTATTGTGCAATCGAGGAGAGAAGACTTACTTTCATTTTTTGAAATAATGCAGCAGGACTAAACAAAGAAAATCGATTGCTAAAAAAAATTAAATTCAGTGTTTTATTTCCCCTAACGTTCGCGTGATTCCGTCTGTTCCGAGAACGCCAACAACCGATGTTAATCCACTATTGATTAATTCTGATAAAC